>JGI20166J26741_10985558_pt1 | contig 14631 bp, 12 predicted proteins | sample TergutCu122P5_FD_26741 | JGI IMG/M metagenome (IMG submission 26741)
TATTTACAGGACTAGATCCTCTTGGATCATACATGAAGTAGTCAGTGTTTGTATGCATACATGGCATGTGATTTTATAAAACCCTGGACTCTTGCCTATATCTTCATCTTACATCAATTCTGAATGCCCAGTTTTATAGTTTTAACATTTTGACATTTTATTGACATACTACCAAGATTGTTGTGTTGGTACTTGCAAATCTTTGTACTTTGAATTGCCTGAAGATGGTGCCCTGATGCTGAAGCATGTAGGAATTTTATCTGTTATTTGTGATTGATTATTGTTTTATGTGCATTTGTTGTTTATGTAATTACTTGTGGTAATGCACTTAGTGTATAATGTCAAATATGCATATCTTTGTGTTTGTTTAATGAAGGACATAAAAAATAGTTCATTTTTAAAGAATTTTTTGAAGCGCTTTGTGTTTGGGGTATTTGAAGAGTTGATGTTGGCAGACTGAATGTGCTTATAGAGTATTTTTGTATGAATGAGGATTTTTTATCTTAATTAGTTCATAAGTAGGATGCAAGAGGTGTATTGCATATTGTGTACATTTCTTGTGAAGTGGATTCTGTATGGAGATTATGATCTTGCCTTTTACTTGAATATTTTATATCAGGAATTGTGTACATTTGAAAACTAACCCATCCTTTTGCAGAGCGTATCTTTAATCTTTTCCCTAGTGTGGCAGCTGTCATGGGAGCTTTGTCTCATACAAAGCCTGCAGCTGGCATGAATGTAGTGTCTGTTTTTGCATTTGCACTGTCACTTACTTTATTTCATAGGAGAGTCTTTAAGTGCAAACCATCAACTTCTAAGCAGGCCCTACACCTTCTGAAATATTTCTTGACACATGGCAGAGTTCTAGTCTTGAAATATTGGCAGTTTTACTTCAAATATTGTCTTTCTTTTCTTGCTGAGAACATTTGTTTGCATGAACTGTGTCTTTCATTTTCTGCACAAATAATAATCACACAGATTAAAATTGATGATCTAGGACATCACAGTCTGTGAATTATTTATTTTTTCTTTCCATAAGATGGGCTCTATGACGGTGCATGCCATCACCGTACATGGTTCTGACTTCAGGGTTATGCAGACTCCACATAATGCAAGGGGATTTTAGACTACCGCGGTCTGTTACTGTGGCTGTTTGTATTCCCAGTTAGTGTAAACTACTGCTTATGCTATAAAACTGAGTTCTGGATCAAGATATCCATTGACTGCTGATTCTTGAAACACCACCATTACTGGCTTCTTGCTTCTTAGTCTGCTGGAAAGAATTGTTGTATGGTACTGATATTAAGGGGTGTGTTTTCATTTGAGTGCCCAGTATTGTTCAGTTTTCCTTCACCTGAGGCATTACATTTTTGTATTTTCTTTTTTTGTTCAGCACTGAACTTGTTGTTCAAAATATTTACACTGTTTTACACGTTGTACTTTTACACGGCACCATTGATGCGCAATTTTTCTGAAAGGTTTGTTGGGATCACTTTTTCCAGTACACATATGCACTTTGCAAAAATGTTTTAAATCTACACTGCTTGACAAAATATTTCTTACATGCACCAACCTGCTCTGCATGGGGCACAACACTTTCTGTTTGTGAGCCTCATGTTGCAGTGCAGAAAAGATGTAGCTTGGTAAACTTACCTCACCTAAGGAAGCTCTTATTTCCCCATACCCAGAGTTCTGATTAACCTTTGAACGACCATTTTGATACTTAAATTTTAGCGCATAGTTTATGACAAACATATCTGAACAGAAAAGGATAAAATTTTTAGTTAAATGGAATTTTGTGGGAAATAAAAACAGAGATTATGCAGCATGTCTTAAAATGCAGTAAATTTTCTTGTTGCATAAATGTATACAGTGAATTACAAGGGGTGTTTTTTACATGTGTTTGCATGTGCGAACATAGGTCGTTGAAGGTTTAAAGATATGCTCTGTAACTTGTGCCAAATAAATCTGCTACGATGCAGCGAGCAAGAATTTAATGTTTTGCACTATGTCCCATTCTTCCATCATCATAGTTGCTACAAAGTCGCTCTAATATTATTTAGCAATGCAAATGTCTGGAAAGCCCTACTTATGCTTTACTGACATGGTAGCAATGCTCTGCAGGATTGCAGTTCCTCGGAGGAAATTGGGTTCTGCATAATACTATGTTTTGTCAATGTCAGTACCGAGAATAGAGACAGACTAGCTGCATGGCAGACATAGTGGAAATGTCGCTGTCTGTTCACAGACATTGAAGCCCAGTGTTGGAGCACAAACTGCCATACAAGCATTGTGTTCCATCCTTTTTGTGACAATAATGAACATCTAGATGTCGTGTTGTTAGATGAGTATAATTGCTAGTAGCGTCTGTCACATTTTTGTCTCTAACTCTAACTTCGGGTTTACTTGCCACGTATCATGGCAGATTTATGTGGCTTGCACTGTAGTACGGATCACTGTTGTACTTAGTTTTAAAGTAATTGATTGTATGTATGTTTGTTGAATGAAGAAACGTGGGGTTTAATACTTCTGTCAAGAAAATATTTTGAGTCCTGAAAAGTGATCTTGTGTACTAAGTTTACTTGTAAATTACACCTGTTTCCCTTATGTTCTGTTTTTCCTGAAATTGTTAGTCAACATGAAGAACTGCATGTTATGCTACAGTTTTCTGTATACAGATTTTTGACCTAATCATGGCTATACAGAGTCTAAGTTATTGTTCAAGCCCTTTGTATATTACTTACTTACTTACTCCATGGGGCAGAGTCCTTCTTGAGAAGCTGACTGGTTCTGCAGCTAGTCAAGAAATTCCCCTCATTTTTGGAACCTGAAGGTTCATCACTGTACTCACAAGTGCCCGCCACCTGTCCATATCCTGAGCCAACTCCATCCAGTCCCCACAACCCTCTCCCACTTCCTGAAGATCCATCTTAATATTATCCTCCCACCTGCGTCTGGGTCTCCCCATTGGTCTCCCCCACCAGAACCCTGTGAACACCTCTCCCCTCCCCCATATGCGCCACATGCCCCGCCCATATCATTCTTCTCAATTTTACCACCCGCACAATATTCGGTAAGGAGTACCGATCAGCCCTTTGTATATTGCCTGAAGATTTTGGCATGCATAGAAAACCAGAATTACTTTTTTACCACTTTTGCTAGACAGAAATTAACTTACTTCCACTGGTCATTAATGCTTTCTAGACTTTTTTAAATGGCACCTTACCTGCCCTTACAGTTACATTTAAATGGCAGCAGTCCCCCACTGTTGCAGTGTTTTCCTATTGTTACATCTTCTGTGGTGTATATTAATAAATAAAATGCATTATTTGGTCAAAGAAAGATGCATATGAGCATATGGTTCTCATCTGTTGAAAAGATGAAATATTAACACAACGTGAGACTGAACTTCAGACTTCTTTGAGACAGTACGGCAATTTGGACACAGCGTCTGGCCCCATCTCAGATATGATGTGAGTTTGACAGGGAGTTAAAATTCATGCTGCTGAGATTCTAATGAAACAGACTGTTGTGCAGTTGATTCTTTATATTGGTTATAGCTTATAAATTTGGCAGTTTAATTGAAAGGTGATGTAGTGAAGAACAAGCTGTAAATAAATTTTTCATACATTCTCATATGTACATGCTTCGTAATGTACTATGAAATCATTATCTGTTAGTGCAGTTGTAATTTCATATTAACAGTGGTTAAACATTTTCCTTTGCCTGTTTTGTATACCGGGAACTTTACTTACCACCTGCATTCCCTTTTCCAAGAAGTGAAAATTTTTTTTTATTGTAATGTCAGGCATAGGTAGTGTTATCAGATTATCCATCTTTGCTCCAAGTTGAATAAAATAAATAAAACATATCAGTTTGCAAGTCAATAGAATAGTGACTTACAAAATTTAATATTATGAGTATTTAAATCAGGAATGGGTGAAGAAATTACAATAAGTGAAACATGGCTGTATATTTTTGCAAATTTGTATTTTGTTATCAGACATGCAAGATGTTAACAAAAGCATTGAAGCCTTTTGGGGGTATGGCAATGCCAGTAAGCAATAGAAATGCATTCGATTCCTCTCCATCAGGACTGATGTGATTGGTTGACATAGACTGGCTGGAAGAAATTTTAATTGGCCAGGAACTGATCAGGTAGAAAGCAGTGGGCATAGACAAATGGACATCCTACAGTTAATCCAGCGCAGTACTGCTTAGTCTGCTTGTGACAGTGGTCACCCAACACATTTGCTTAAGTTGGATTGTGAAAGAGTACTCACCATGAACTGCAGGAAAAATACATTCATGGTTAACAAAGGTCTGGCAGTGTGAATTGTTTAAACGTGTTTATAACTGGGTTTCATGATGAACTTAAAAGAGAACTGCCTATCATGCAGATGCTAGTCCAAGAAGATTCCAATGCAAATACAGTCAACACAGAAACATCTACTTTGATATTGTCATGCAGCTTTATCCTGATCTGCACAGTGGACTTGCTGTGTCACAAATGTACAGAGATTCAGTGTGGTTAATTAGCCCTTCAGTGATGCTGGGGTTTGAATGCAATTACTACTCAGAATGGAGAGGTTTTAAATTTGTATTACCCTTAAACACATGACAATTTTTTTTTTTTTTAACACAAGACACTTGACATATAATAACACCTAGTCCTGAGACCAACAAGTTATTTTGCACTACCCTAATTTACTAAATATACACAATCACGAATTGCGGGCTTCGCCCAGCGGCTTGACCCATTCAGTTTATGTGCCTGCACGGCATTGTCCTTTGTTGATGGGTGTAACTGCTCCAGCCGCGCTGGTTGGGTTCCAAGTTCTATTGAAACTGGGTTGGTGGGTATAATTTACTACCCCTGCTAATGGGTTGAGGATCTACATGACAATATGAGGCACCAAATCCAACAGCATGTAAAAAAGTAACCCTTTGCAGTCCAAATTATTGCTGAGAATTCCATCCATCTGGTACACATTTATTTCCCAGAAAATCTCAACCTTCAGAATTCAAAAGCAGCAACTAGAAAACAGGAGCTTAGGAAAACCAATTAAAATTAGTCAAGTTGAGGTTGACAGAGGACCTGGTACAGCATGGAGCACTGTCAATCCTAACTCCACATTGGACCATTAAGGTTAAAGGTCTGCACAACGCACTGAGGAGTTAAAATCAACAGTACAGATTGTAGAGCATGAAAGATGGATCCTTGAGCTGGTCTTGATAGTGTATGGGTTCTTATGTAAGATGTTTCATAAGACTGTAAATAGCAGCATAATATGCATTAAGGGACAATGTAGTCTGTTTCTGCCACTAAAGTTTATAGGGTGCGTGTATGGAAGTGGGTATTCATTAAATTGCTACAGTAGTAAATATTTGAGTCATGATCCATAGTGAAGAATTTGGATTGTGCATGTTGTGCAGCTGTGAAAGAAGGCTTCTTAGGTGTGTGATATGGTCATAAGACTATGCATGGTGAATACATAAAGTGTAGCCTGCAATTTTTCTGCTAGGTAATTTTGAATTTCTGTATATTCTTTCTCCAGAACTGAAGTATTCTAACACAGTACATTTTGCCTTTTTCCACTGTGTATGCAGATTCCCATATCTGACACATTTCATAATTAGGAAATACTGTGCAATGTCTCAGATTGTTTGTTTGCACATGAAACTTCAACGTAGCTATTGTTCGATCACAGGGCACGTCAAATGAAAAGATGTGGATGCACAATGTTGTAACATCTAGTGTTAAAAATAAGTAACTTTTCAATATGAAAAATACAGGTAACCCTTGATTTGTGACGATTCAGAAGAATGACGTTTTTGAAAACATTGAAAATATATTGAAAAACTGCATATTTTAAAAAATGCACAACTATAAATACCGGATGTGATGTAAAGCAACTGCAACGTCAGTCTGAAATGAGCGTTATCCTTGTCTCCCATCTAAGCCAATCAGGGATGCGGTTGATTAAATTACAAAAATAAAAGCTGCCGTGTGTAGTAAAAGTGATGCAGAGAAGCCAAGTGAGTGCGAAAAAGTCAAGAAAAAACAAGATCCTCAATCAGGGACTTTATCAGAGAAACAAAATATCAATCAATGCTGAGGACTTAGACAGTGGCACATATAAAAACGTTCGGCCTGGGCTTTGATCATATTAAAGTCTATACACAAAATTCAATTTTTTATTGCATTAAATGTAGTCTGGTTATTTTGTATTACATGTAGTTGATTTATATTTGTAAAAATTCTGTTTTTACATTCATAGTATTTATTTCATAGCCTTAAATGTAATAATATTACCACCAATGGCCATTTGAAAGGGGGTGTGAATGTAACTTGTTGACTTCCATTTAATTTATATGGTTAGAATCAATTTAATCCGATTTTTTTTGTGACATTTCCTCCAGGAGTGGAACCCCGTTTAAACCGATGGCTGCCTGTAGTTGGAACTAATTTGTAACACTTAATACTTTTAGGAAAATAGCTGCGCTGAGGATGTATCAGTAGCTTCTGTTCTCCTCTGGGCTCACCCAGAGAAAGTAGTTAAGGTGTGATACTACTCACCTCTATGTAGAGTTGAAGATAAGAGATTGGAGTGGACTGTATTGCCAGGCTGTAGCTATTAATCCGATATCCAGGCTTGGTGCTGTCAGTATGGTAATGGACATAAAGAACTGTTCATGAAGGGTTAGGCGTGTTTCATGTTCCTTGATCCTCAAAATGAAGTTGGTCCCTCCATCTCTTCTTTGGTTGTCCAATGTTCCTTCGTCCTTTTGGTCTATATTGCAGTGCTTGCGCAGCAGACGGGAGAGGGTGTGGGCGAAAGTCCAGCGCCTTAAAACTGCCCATTCAGCTAAGGGAGCACGCCCCTACAGAAAAGCATGCAGGTTTGGAGGCATCAAGGTGGCAGTCCCACCACTAGACTCACCCTGCGACAGGCCAGTAACCTATCCAGGGGACAGCAAACACTACTCGTAAAATCCTCAAAAGAAGTGGACACAAAGAACTAATATGATAAATGTGAGGTTATTCATATGTGTGACATTAATGCATGTGCAGAGGGTGAAAGTACAGCTCCAGTCCTTTGTGACATCACCATTATATGAAAGTGATTGGTCAGGTACATGCCCCAGCTGCCTAATTCCTGGGAAGGCACTTCCAGTAGCTATTGCAATTGAAGGCTGGATGGACTCCAGAAGGGTCAGATGCCATTTTACAGTTACCCACACTGTACATATACTGGCTTGCTATGTTCACAGGCATGTCTTGCTGGACATCATGTTTCTTAAAATAGTAATACGAAAATGTATCATTTGTTCACATTTACACCTGCTTTGTTTTCTTGTAAGAGTTTTGTTTCTGTTGTGTAAGACTCACACAGTTTCCTTACTGTTCTGTGTTGTCTTTCGTTCCTTGTAATTTGCCAGTAATGACCAGAAAACATTTGAAATTCAGCACTCTAGCCCTTTTACCTTTCCTATACTAACACGTCAGGCTTCTTTCACAGAATTTCAAAGAATGCTAAAGAAAGATACTGCACTTCGTTACACACTCCATTCCTAATCTTAACTGGATCAGACAGCATTCTCATAACTAGTATACTGCCACCTGTATATTATATTTATATTTTATAAAGTTGCGAAGTTTTAGTCTTCCATATTTAAATTAGATATTTATGTACACACAGGCATTCCACAGTTGATGATCCTACACATTTCATACAGTTAGTTTTATTACACATTTGTAATGTATTTTTGAAGTGAACAGGGAGCTGTCCACCTTAATGCAGTATATAATTTTTCTTGTATCATTATTTATTGAAGGTCTGAAGATGAATTGCAGTTAGAGCCGAAACATGTAGCCATGAATAAACTGATTAACACTGGTGTTGTGGGCGACTTGAGTTCATACATACTGTTGCACTTTACTCCTGGACCATTCTTGTGCTCAGGTTTGCTGTATGCAGTATATAAGGTTGGCATTTTTCCACTTGCAGCTCTGAATTAAGAAATGAAAGATGTCTGATGCCCAGGACATTGTCAGATTATATTTTGTGAAGGGTCCCATACAGACAATTGCACTGTTTCAGAAATAGGTATCTGTTACCCGAGAATTTATTTATGGAAAGTAAAACAAATGGGGCTAACGGCATTTTTGTAAAAAGAATGAACCCTTCATTACAAAGAGGAGCACTAGCTCAGTCATAGGGACTAGGCTGTGTGGGACTGCTGGGGAACTAGGGTTTGATCTCTGATAAAGGCAGAGATTTTTCTCTTCTCCACATCATCCAGTAAAGCTCTGAGACTCACCCATTTTCCTATAAGCAAGTACCAGGAGCTTTAACCACAAGAATAAAGCAGTTTGAGTGTGAAGCTGACTGTTCACATCCATCGAGTGCCAAGGCTACACGTGTATTTTCTTACACTCCCTTCTTTAAGTTCATGGTGTGGGTTTCAGAGCACAGTGACGTTACCTTTTACTGTTCTTCATTACAAAGCCCCCATGTGTTCTTTTTAAACTGGACTAACTTACAGGACCTGTTGTAAAATATACTAGTAAAATGAAAAGTAGCACATATAAAGGTGGTATTATTTTATTTTACCCTTCCAATGCAACATTTACTTCAATAAACGATTAATAATACAAAGATGAATCAAAAAGTAAAGCAGATTTACCCTTACAGGCACTGTGAAACCTGGCGGATGTTGTAATAATTAGAAGTAGTAGTAGTAGAAAAAGAGTAAGTGGTTCCATTATGGTCTGTATTGACACATAAATCTTTATAGATGCATTGTATCTCCTCACTATTTCAAAATGGGGTTAAGGTATTATGCCAAGCCTGGTATTGGCTACTGAGCTTATTAGGTCATTCCCCCTCATGTTTTCTAGATCCTTGGGCATCAAGAACATACATCCCAAAGTTCTTTATCTTTTGCATGCCAGTACCAGACAATGACCTAAATATATGTAAGCTATCTTCTTTTTCGTCCCTGCACAGTCGGCAATCCTGCCTCCCTGTGAGTCTGATTTTAAACTAACAGGCCCTAAGGGTTGTGTGGCCTATTAACAACCCCACCGCCACTTTAAGCTTCTGTCTACTCAATGCTTGAAGCTCTTTTGTTTTACTTGGCAGAGGTTCACTCATTAGGATGTTGGACAGGAGCACCTGAACTGGTTTTCCACCTGTTCAGGTGCTCCTGTCTCACATGACTCCTGATGACTTCATTACCAACAACAATGGGGATGCCAACAGTTTGGTCAGAAGGGACTCCATTAGTCCCTTCCTTGGCCAATTTGACAGCTTCTTCATTTCCTGGTATTGCATGATGCCCTGTTATCCATACTAAAGTGACTCTTATTAGATTTACTTAGTTTTAGCTAGTGCTTAGATACTCTCCCAGAGCTGATTCAGTGGTTGTTGTTGCAAGTGTTGCTATTGCTGCCCTGCTATCAGAGCAGATATGTATTCTCCCTCTCTTTACGTTCTTAGACAAGAGGAGTTGTGCGGACCTCAGGATTGCCATCACTTCAGCTTGAAACACTGTAGAGAGGCTGCCCATAGGAGTACTCTCCCAATGGTTGTCCCTTTGTTTTACTAACTAAATACTAAGCACTGTCATGACAAGTCAGTGTCAGGTTTAGTAAGTGTTGTGTTTGTTTACAGATCTTCTTTAAAGATGGTGGCACCACTTTTGAATTGCACTGTTGTAGAACAGCAAGCTATGATCCATTTTTTTGAGGTCTGAAGGCATTAAAAGAATGTTTGCATGATATGGTGAACACTGGGTGCAAGGAGGCTCCCTTTGCTCCACAATAATGCGTATTCCACATTGCATGGCATATACCACTGAAGCAATCAGGCAGCTGAAATTTGAACTTCCACACCCCCTCACATAGTCCAAACCTAGGTCCTTTGGATTTTCACATGTGTGGGTGATTAAAAGAAGCTTTGTATGGATAAAGATTTGTCATTGATGATGAAGTTAAGCATGTGGTACAAATGTGGCTTCATGCACAACCAGCAACTTTCTTTGCATATGGGATCAGAAGGCTTGTAAACTGTTACACAATACATGTTAAAAAAAGGGGGTGTTTATGTAGAGAATGGTACACTCTGCATTTGTCACATGTTGTTGTACATGAGGTAATTAATAAATTCACTCTACTTTCTGACTCTGCCTTGTTTAATGTGTGCTGATGAGTGTGGTGCAGAGTGTAATTTTTTATGTAACAAAGGACTTCACTGCTTTCATCTTCAGGGAGGGATGAAGACTACCAGGCTCAGTAAATATGTTACACACAATGCAAACAGCATCTGGTAACAAGTTCAGATTCATTTGACAGTTGCAACTGGCCATGTTTGATCAAGTGGCAGTAGTAACAAGTGGGCTTCAATTAAGTAGTAAATCATAAAGGTAAAGCACTCCCTGTACAGGCCTGGACAGGCCCTGAGAGTTCCAGGAGGTTGAGGCTCCCAGATTTCAAGACAATCAGCACATGAAAGTGGTAAGGTTGTCAGCCCTATGCACCAGCCGCCTTTACCTGGTACTCATTTCTGTTAGAGGCTGAGTCGACCCCAGGACCATAGTGCAGCTGGAAGGATTATGTCAATGAAAAATACCAATGACACCATTGGGAATTGAACCTGAGACCTTCTAGCTTGTAGCACAGTGCCTCACAATCATGATGTTTGGTATTTTGATGCAGCTTCCTTTATTTCTGGTGTACTTCTGTAAGTATGCATATAAACTGTAACTTAAGTGCAGGGAATGAAGCAATACAAGAAGAAACAATTATAGAAGAAATACATAAATTACAGGATGGTTGAAATTAATGTCTTAACTATTAAACATAATTTATTTGGAATTAGAACTAAAAGAAAAACTAATATTTGAAATATATGTTTGCATAAAAACTCTATTTTCATTTCTATACTGATTCTAAATTAACAGTTCTAACATTTCTAAGTAAAAAGGTCAGGTAGTTTAAGATGCACAAAAAAATTAATCTTACTGCTTCCCATGTCACAAGAACTTAATGGAATTCCTAAGTCATATGCACATTTTCCCACAACATTTAAAATTTCTGTACTTTTTGCCACTTATGTCAGTCCATTACAGTAAAGGAATAACTCCTGCCAAGTAGGATCACTTGTGGAAACTAAAATAAGTGTAATGAAAAATATACTCTGTATTGGCAGGCAGGCAGATGTGAGATGTGTTGGAAAACAAGCAGCAGGGAAACTCTCGGACATGGAATATATCATATAAGGTACAGGAAAGGAAAATAAAAGATCCTCTGGTCTGCATTAGGACTACAGTCACTGGAGGACCTTGTCCATTTCTGTTTATCTTTCACACTATAACAACAGTTTCAGGTTCCAAGAAAATCCCAAAATGCAAATTTGCAGCTAAAGAATTTCTGAAACCCAGTTATATACGACATCTGGGAGCCACAGTTTTTACTTTGCTGTTGGCCTATTTAGCGTCCCAGACAAGTACAGTCGCACGCTGTAATCACTGTATGAAAAATAATGTCGCTGCAAGACAGTTTAGTCTCTCTGAACCAACACGTGTTGTGCGTCTAATGAACAGAAAATGTATGATGTCAAAATACATACAGAGATCCTTACTGACACAGTACATAATGTATAAGTAATAAATCATTTTGTAATTCAATGAAGCCCTGTGTTGTTGCACATAACTGCCATCCTGTATCAAACTATGATCATGTTCTGACATCAATAATTCTGCAGCAGCTTTTCCATGTATGTCTTCAGGTCAGTCACATGTACTTGTTCCTGTAAATGAATATTCAAACATCTTACAGAACAAGACCACTGATTACAGTTAATTTAATTGATATTGAAATGTACATAAATCAAAGTTTGTAACACCACATCATCTGGAAAGATGCTATTTTGTATGCTTTATGATGTAGATAATTTGAAGCTGGATCAACCTACAGTTCAAAGACATGTTTAAGTTATGTGACTGCATATAACCTTGTTGACATTTAAACAACCTTTATTTGCATAAAACACCCCTACATATTAATTTAATATAGTTAGGTAACAAGGAAATTTGCTGCATTTTAAAGACAAAATGCATAATCTCTCATTTTATATTCCACAAAATGTTGTTTATTTTTTATGTGAATTTGATATTGTTTATTTAATAATTTTATCCCTTTCTGTTCAAACAATACTCATGTTTTTCATAAACCATGCACTAAAATTTTCATAAACCATGCATTAAAATTTTCATAAACCATGCACTAAAATTTTCACAAACCATGCACTAAAATTTTCATAAACCATACACTAAAATTTTCATAAACCATGCACTAAAATTTTCATAAACCATGCACTAAAATTTTCATAGACTGTGCACTAAAATTTAAATACAAGCTGGTCATTTAAATGTTAAAACACAGTGGCTACTGTATATATACCACTTGCTTTAACTTAACCATTTGAGACCAGTGCAGTTCATCTAATATTTACAGATTTAATTCCTACCGTAGATTAAAAATACTGGTTTCATTACAGTGAATGCTCAGTTAATGCTGTTTATAGAGAAATTATTGTTGTATATGGTGAGAATCATATGGAATCACTGGCTTTAAAGAACTTAAAAACTATTCTGCCTTCAGAGTGTATGTACAAGTTCTGTATGATTCTCAGAATAATGGCAATTATTAACATAAACAGTATTAACTAATAATTTTTCTAAAGAAGAAGCAGTGTATTTTCTGTCAGACAGGAACTGAATTGTTTTATGTTATTTACGCAACTTTCGGGTTTCAGGGGATAAAATCGTTTGATTGTGATTAATAATAACAACATAATAACTAATAACAATCACACATTTTAAAATTAAGATAGAATCCCAAAGGAGTTTTTAGAATACAAAACTAAAATGGAGGCATCCAAGGGAATAACCAAGATCAAGTTGGGAACATGCTGTTAAAAAAGGCTGAATGAAAGAAGAACAGGAGAACTGAGATAAACTCTAGGAAGACAGACATATGGAGTAGCTTAGTTGCTATGTGAAACAAAAAGGGATTTGCCACGGAAGGAACAGCTTCATTAAGTGGCTTTTTGCATCTCTTCACTTGGGATTTGGCGAGCCACAAAGCACTGACAAGAAACTCTGAGGCTTGTGTGTCAGTGTGGTGAGCCACATGGTACTGGCAAGAACATTTGAGGACTACATGGCAGTGCATTCACAATATGGTGAAGCATATGGCACTGGCACAGAAATTTGGGGTCTATGTAGCAATGCACATTCACAATCTGGCAAGTCAAATGGCACTTGCAAGATAATTTGAGGTCTAGATGGCAGTGCACATTCAGAATGTGGTGAGTCACATGGCACAAGATAATTTGAGGCTATGTGGCAGTATACATTAAGAATATGGTGAGCCACATGGCACTGACAAGATAATTTGAGGCTATGTGGCAGTACACATTAAGAATATGGTGAGTCACATGGTACTGACAAGATAATTTGAGGCTATGTGGCAGTATACATTAAGAATATGGTGTGTCACATGGCACAGACAAGATAATTTGAGGCTATGTGGCAGTACACATTAAGAATATGGTGTGTCACATGGCACAGACAAGATAATTTGAGGCTATGTGGCAGTATACATTAAGAATATGGTGTGTCACATGGCACGGACAAGATAATTTGAGGCTATGTGGCATGTGGCAGTATACATTAAGAATACGGTGAGTCACATGGTACTGGCAAGAAGTTTGAGGCCTGTGTGGCATTGCATGTTCATACTATGGTCTTACAATTAGTGACAGTCTTACCACAAAGGGCTCCATTTCCCTTGCCCTCCTATGGATCTGAATGATCACTTTCCCAGCAGCCTTCCTACTTAACTTGATTGCATTCTTTCCCTACACACTTTTGACTCTGAACATGGAGACAACACATTACTCTGGAAAGCTGGTATTTGTCAATTTAAGTACATTTTGTCACAACCCAGGTGACCATAATCTGAAGACATGTTATGCTCCCTGCACTCACCTTGAGAGTAGTGTCTCTGTTTCGCAAAGCAAGAATTCCATTCTTGAGAGTTGCATCATTGAGCACTACCGTATAGGGAATACCCAGCTCATCATTACGAGAAAATTGTGATTCCTGTGACTTCTTGGCTACATCTGGTAACAACAATGTTGAAATTCCTACATTCTGCAACTCTTTGGTCAGATATAGAGACAGCTGACTCAGTTCTTCTCCTATTGATGCATCTATGGAATGACAGCAAAGCAATGTAACCACCACATACATAACAACACTGTCCCTTACATGTATACAGAATATAATGATAAAATAAAATTATATATATACTCAGTCTAACACAATAAAATATTCTATTTATTATGTTGTGTTAGACTGAGTACATATATAATTTTATTTTATCATTGTACTTCAAACACAATGGGATGTCCTCTAATATATATGTATATAAATTTGATGTGATTTTGACCGTGCACCGTCTTTAATATGTGGAAATAAAATGCCAACTAGATGCAACAGAGGTTTTTATTGCAGATCTTATTGCTTGCTCAACATGTTTCGGGCACCACTATGCCC
>JGI20166J26741_10986669_pt1 | contig 14630 bp, 14 predicted proteins | sample TergutCu122P5_FD_26741 | JGI IMG/M metagenome (IMG submission 26741)
TACCTTCAAGTGGACCATGAAATTATTTTTCCACTTTCTGGATCTAACAGTACTCAACAGTTGGATACTGTTATCTTCATGTGGGGCTAAATATACCCACTGAGATTTCAGACTCCTTCTTGTGAGGAATTTGATTGAGGATACTGGAAAAAGCCAAGATTGCCCCACCCCCAGACTGGTTGGAAGACCAAGTGCGGCCACAACAAATGATTTGCGACTTGAGAGTCACCATAACAAACACTGGCTAGCGAAATCTTCAACAAACCTCCACTGCCGTGTGTGTTCTTCTCGCGGCCAAAGAAAGCGTACAGTTTATATATGTGCCAGATGTGACATGGGGCTGTGCGTGGTTCCTTGTTTTGCGGAATATCACACAAAAGTAAATTTGTAATGTATCACCCTCGTTGTGAATAATGTGTGTTGTGATAAAACAGTGATCCAAGGTGCCACAGACCTTCTGCAGCAACCAGAAATATGTGAGTAATGAACTATTTACATCATATTTTATATAATGCATGAGATTCACAGGCCTAAATTTATTACAAAAATGGGTGAATATTTTTTTCCCGGATGAACCAATTCATAAGGAGACTGCCAAATTTTATTGCATTAAATTTGAAGGAAAAGTCTATGAGATACGATTATTTTTCTAAGAGCATGCATTGAAATTTAAAAACCCCCCAGAAAAAATTCCGGCAGGCAGCCACTGCACAAGGCATTTAAATCCCGGCGGCTAATGGATAATATTCATGTTTTTGTAATATATTGCCAAAATCCAAATACCCATCTGAGATAACCCCTGAGCACTGATGACATTTTAACTTAAAGCTCATTATTTGGAAGTTAATTTCGATAAAGTACATGAATAGACATTTATGTTATCTTGAACACCAGTGTTTTATTATTAATACATATAATCATTATAACAATACCAATAGATGGTCTTTAAAAAAACATGTTTTGACAGTAGTAGATCTTCAGTTTTTTCCTGTAATGTAATGAGGTTGGTTGTTTATACTGTACTTGCATGGTGGCTGTTGTCTGTAAGAACAGGACATAAAACTGAATCGCATCATTACATTATAGAAAAAATCCTGACAATGATTTACTCAGGAAGAAATGTGGTTTTAAAGACCAACTATTGTTGTTATAATTATCCTATTTATATTATTATTATTATAATGTAACAGAGGGCAACAGTGCCTAGTGTAGCAATCCGCGAAGCCTCTGAAGTCAAGTCTGCCAGTATGCCATACCGTTCCCGTATAAGAAAGAGATATAAGATTCGAGATGCGTATATCAAGGACTGACTGGAACAGGTTCAAGATGTGGAATAAGCAGCATATAAGGCCATACCGTTCCCGTACAAGAAAGAGATATAAGATTCGAGATGGGTATATCAAGGACTGACTGGAACAGGTTCAAGATGTGGAATAAGCAGCATATAAGGCCAACAGGCAGCAAGACAACAACAGTCGGGCCACGGTGAGTCACTGCGTTCTGTATAGTGGAGCGACGAGTGTGGACAGCAGGGTGAAGGGAGATTGTAACTGTGGAACTGCACAGTGCAGAGTGAGTGGAGAAGTTCATCTATGGAGTACTGTGTTCAAGACCAGTGTTAGTGATGTGAGCATCAGTAGACAAAAGAACGGAGAAAAACTGTAGATAGGACTATGAGCCCAGCGTACTGAAATTTCTCTTGAAAGTGATTTTCGAAATTCTTGTGATTGTCCTGTTTCAGTCATTGGTTGTTTTAATTGTTTGAAATGTAGTGACAATAAACACTGTTATTTGTTAAACCCATGGGTGTATCTGTTACTACAACAACAACAACAACAATAATAATAACAATGATATAGCAGTTCCCTTGACCTATAACCCTCCCAAACCTGTGGCAGAGAAAATTAAGATAATATGAAAACGTGGCCCTGGAAATAAAAAATATGAGGAAGTTTAACAACATATTTATATAACCCTTCATCACCTCAGCTGAAGAAGTGGCCACCAAAAACTTCCTACAATATCCAGAGAATATGGTTTAATTAAAAACATCTTAAGGTTGGGGCAAAAAGCAGTACTATTATACATGTGTGATATATGTGACACAACATCCTATGACATGCCCCTTGACCTTAGGGGATAGGATGACTTTCCTTCCCCTGACTGAGACTAATCCCTTCAACAGTCTGGGATATGTCAAGGTTTCCCTGCAGACAGATGCTCCGAAGTGTAAGTCAATAATAATAAAAGGTGAGGGTACTGACAACAACCAAACGCAGAACAAACTAGTAAAGAATATTACCGCAGAGTCCAGCAAATTCTCAAGACTCAACTTGAAGAACAAGATCAGAGCTATCAATACCTTAGCTCTATCGGTCCTAGTTTACAGCTTCAGAATATTCAACTGGGTAAGAAAAGAAATTGAGAAGATGGATAGAAAAATGAGAAAGCTTGTAACCGCTGAAGAAATCAACTACAAGAAGGCCTACATCAATAGACTGTATATCAAAAGATGAAATGGTGGAGCTGGATAAGTTGAACTGGAGTCCACATATAATGCTGATATGATTGGTCACAATGTGTACATTAAGCAAGGCAAAGACTGGCTGACCAGATTTGTGCAGGAATATGATGGCAGGAAAGTCAAACACTCTCTGCAAAAGAAGCTAATTTAATAAAACAAAAATATATGATACAAGAAACTGCTGCCCAGAATATTAAGAATCAACTTAAGCCCAGCATTTGAGAAAGAGAAGATAAAAATAACTCAAAAGTAAACCAATGCATGGACAATTCTACTGTGACCTTGGAAGACCATCAGTAGAAAGACCATAAGTAGATAAAGAAAAATCCCTGACAGGGTTATGTAGCTCAGAACTAAAGGAAGAATCGAAAAGTTTAACAATAGCAAACCAAGATCACGCACTCAACACGTGTAAGCATCACAGAACATCATGAAGCATTTCATAGTAAATGCAAGAAGGTGTTGTAAGTCAGAAGAACATATAAAACACACTGTTGCAGGATGCACAACACTTAAGCCATTGGAATACACTAATAGACACAATAAGATGACTGGTTACATCAAATGGACAATATGTAAACATATGGGGTTACACATTACTGACAAGTACTATGAACATATATCTGAAAGGTTCATAAATGTCAATGGTACCACTATTATGTGGGACGTACCGATTACACAGATTGAACAATACTAGCAAACTGTATAGTACTGCGTAAAAAAAAAGAAGAAGACTTGCCTACTAATCAATATAGGCCTCCCAGATGATTCAAATGCTAACACAAAGGAAAATGAAAAACTAAGTACATCTAAAGACCTGGAGATGGTGGTCAGCAGGATGTGGAAAATGAGGACAACTATGCCAGTTATAAATGGAGCATTAGGAACAAGTAAGAAGGGTTACTTAGAAACTTCCATTGCTCCCAGACCACCTGTCAGTCATAGAACTACAGTAGATCACACTAATCAGCACCGCATGCATCATTCTTAAAGTGTGGGGTAAACTGCTTTGATCTCTTATTGATATCTGGAATTACCAGAAGACTGTTGCCTAATAACTAATATGTGAGAATGCATTTAAAATAATAGTAATAATAATAATAATAATAATAATAACCACTGTTGTGCAGGATAACCTACACTTCTATTCAAGTACTTCATCACAGCACAATGGGATGCAAACAATCAAAGTTAACTTAGATGTTTTCAAAACCACAGGTATACACATGCCAACAAAAATGGAGGTAACGCACTGCTTATGACATTCTTTGGAAGTTCTGTTTGAAACCACACATGCATGTTGTAACAGATACGGTTCAAACAGTAAACCTTGCACCATCTCTTCATTACTGAGTAAATTTCCATATACGAGTATTAACTTTGGTATATAACTATGAAGTACATTAACACAGAACTGTAGTAATCAAGGTTACAGGCAACCACATCATACTTCAAAGCATATGATTTGTAGAACATAGACATGGGACCTGAGTTGTGAAATAACAATATGTATATCAACCGCATGTACACTGTATGCAATTTCACAGCATTGTAATGTCAGAGGATGTGAGCATTCTGAACATGTCCTACAGGCCTTGCCAAAGGAAAGTGCAGAATACTAACACAGCCATTTTCTTATGAACTGCAAGAAGAGTAAACTAGTAATACTAACCTGCACATTAATAATCTTATTACGGATTAATGATTGCAGAAATACACAAACCAGACGAACCAACCGATTCTGCATGTAACGATCCTTAATTGTTTCACAGGTTGAAATACAGTTTGAAATATACAGGTGCACAAACTCGGTAGGAAGATCGACTGTTGTTGTCAGCCTGAAATAACATGCAAACACCAGTAAACATAAGGTATGGACTTAGAAATTATTTAAAATATATGTGAGGAAACTTTTATTTAAGCCCATTATTCACGTGCAGCATCTTTTCCCACACCCTGTCCTACCTGTACCATGTTAGTGCGTCAAACTTTGCTGTGTAAGTACAAAGGCTCAACCATTTATACTGCAAGAAAGAGCAGATTTCAAACAAGCACTCCTTTTGAAAAGATTAATGAACCTAAATACACTAACCCTATACATCCAAGAGATAATCTGACATATAAAGTCAATACCAAAATAGACTGCACTAATGACAGTAAAATTAAATAAACATAAATAAATAAAAGACATGTATAACAAATGATCACATCCTTAGAAAATGACAAGTACCTCAACCCATGCATAATAGGGTTAAATGCTGTTGTAGATGCAAACTGAATCTCCATATTTGCAGAGAACAAGCTGCACATATCCTGAAGAAATTTCTCACACAAAGATGCTACTGTTCAGTACAGAAGTATTTGTTTCTGACATATATAATGTAAATGTTCCACTAATATATACCATATTTACCTGAATGCAACATAAACCTGATCTCAGACAACCTTCAAAACAACACATCTGCCAAGGAAAAATGTACTCATTTAAATCCAAGGCAACCTGCTGAGATATATTTTGCCAAGAATTGGATATAGTTAATGCACAAAATATATCAGAGTCCATCTTCTTTTACCAACTGGTGTCAACCTCTCCAAGTACAATGCCTGCCTTTACAACTGGTGCCTTCACCTTCCTCACACTTTCTGCTATCACTTCCAGCCTTTTCACTGTCATTCAGCAACATATCAGATCCATCCACTGCACCGGTTATACAACAGTTTTTAAACTCCCTCACAGTTGCTTCTGACGAGATCCCTACCATGCCATGAACATGCACTAACACAGAAGAATCACAATGGTCTTCTTCATTCTTCCAGTTAGGGTCAAAGCTTGGTCCCATGCCATGAGCACTTACTACAGAACTGTTTTAATTGGTCTCTGAATGGTCTGTTCACCACAGCATCTCACAGCTGCCATTGTGAGTTCACTCCCCCATGTATTTGTGCACAGACCATGTTTATGATCTGACTGTGGCTCCTATTTCTCTACTGAATTGTCCCTTAACCCTCTAGAGCTGAATGATGGCTGCATTGTGTGGCACAGTGTGGGTTTCAAATTTCCTGACGATGCAGCATATGCACTGGCCATATATGGCCATTCTTGTACAGCCCTCGTGAGTTTTTTTTCCTGCCCCCAGTAACCTTGGTAATTATGGCAAGACTGTTGTTTATTCAGAATGTTATTGTCTTACTCTCCTTTCCCCCCTTTTCAAACCTCAATAAGATTTCATAACATTTCTACTATGCAGACTGACAGCTGGGATGCCTAGTTACTTCAGGCATGTGCCTGTTATTGCTGTCAGTGTGGGCCAGTATCAACATGATACAAAAGTAGGCCACTGAATTTGAAACCCCTCTCTCTCTCTCCCCCCTCCCACAAACACACACACCCCCACACAAATGTTCAGTCATGTACCAAAATATCTCCTGATCAGACTCAACATAAAAAAGGGGCAGGGGGGGAAGTGAAAATTGAGATTCACAGCAATAATATAATTGCTGGTGGTGTACTGAAGTAGTCCTGGGACACTCTTGCAGGAAACCTGGATGAACGAAGTACAACTCAAAGACCGCAATTTGACTCAGACTTCTTTGGATCCACCAATGGATTCACATCAAAGCTCAAACATTTTTCTTTTGTTCTCTCTAGACTCACAGATGATATCTTCACACAATTATTTTGTCAACAGTGCAACATAGGGGTTGCAAGATGGTAAATCCACAAACATGACCAGGCACCAGCAAAGCCAGCACATGCTTGATGCAGCACACTTACAGCAGCAGCATTTTAGCCATGTTTTTTTTTTTAATTTAACCAACAATTTTTTATTTACAAACTAAAATTTTCTGCATTTTACTTTTCAAACTTCTGGTCCACCCAAATAGAATAGTGCAAAATACAGCCAGTTGTGAGTAAAAATCAATACCAAAATGGGGGAGGCCAAAAATCTGTTTCCCTAGAGTGACAGAAAACAGATAGGTGGTGCTGTCCACACATTACACAACAGGATGTGTAAACACCAGATGCCAATATCCTATGTATGTGGAAGTATATCTGAGGTGGCATGATAACCAATCATCATAACAAATTGAATGTTTTGTGTAACAGATTGACTTTATAGTACTTAATCCAACTAATTACACATGTAACCATGAACAGTGGATCACTGAGTCCTGCAGTCCACAGTGATCCACTATGGTATAAACATCAACAGACAGCAAAAGGATATAACTTCCTTCAGAATGAAGATTAGAGTAGTGACATAGACGTTTGTCTGCAACCAAACATAAAATTATCAAGAAATGTAAAATACCTATAATTAATCCACATTTTGTACATTATTTGTAATATTTTAATTGATAACACTGTATTTAACTCTCCATATGCACATCTTTGACAGCATTTACTATAAAAGTATTCCTCTGTCAATGACCTCCCTGAAGATAGCCTATAGAGGCTGAAACATGTAGGATGATCATCACAAAGTAACAAATAGTTATTTACGGTTATATGTGCAATTACTTTGATTAAAAACTTCACAGTCAGTCAGCAGTGCTTGTGTTTCAGAGGAGAATAATCAAAATAGAAGATGGAAAAGAAGAAGAGAAAGTGGATGAAGAAGTCACTGCTGAAAAGGTACAAGTTTAGCCATGACAATTCCCTAAGGGCAAAGGAAATATCTTTGCTGCTAGTCTACAAAGTTTATTTACAAATGTTCCTTTTTATTTCTGGCAAGATATTTGACATGATTACATCTCTTATTCAGAAAAAAAAACATGATTATGGTAGACTGTTGTGCACCACCTGGAGCCAGACTGTACACTGTCAACATTTTTGTACAACCTCTGTTGTGCAAACTGTTTGATGGTGCATGAACTGCCTCATAAAAAAGAAAACACAACTGTAATGCTATCTCTGAAGGATGTTTAGAGATGCATCTGGGACAATGTCATCACTATCTGATTAATTGACTGCAGTCCTTCCCCTTGTAGGTTTCTTGTTGCTCATACAGAAGAAAGAACGCACATTGAATCTTCAACCCTACTGATCCACAATTCCAGACAACAGATAAAATAAATAATAAATTTCTCCCAGCTATATTGTACACCATCTAAAATGCAGCTCTCTATTGATAAGCACTTGCTTCACATTTCTTTGAGATGGCAACTCTAATCTGACAGTGGATACTGAGCACTCAACTTTGTTATTCAAGGAGGGAGCAGCACATAATATGCAAGAAAAACATCTGGAACTCCAGTCTAAGGGGTTAATTAATTCAAAAACAAACTGCTATAAATCTGAACAAAAATGCATTGAAATACCTCCTTTTTATAAAATTATGTGTGAACAAATTGAATCTTGTAATTTAAATCCCACCATTCTACAGACTGCACCTGGCATTTAATTCTGGCACCAACGGGTTAAAAGCATGAAACACTGAAATCCCCCATTTTCTCAGGAGCTCCTCTGGCCTTTGTTCCACACTACTGCCAACCAATCCTTTTAAATTCATTGGACGTTCAACCTTTAGGTTCATTTCTGACAGATTCTGTCAGGCAGTTGTTCTTTACGCAATGTTTTGTGGCTTAGAATTATATGTTGATAATTTGCTACCATCTGCCAATACTGCAAACATGACAGTTACTTGTAACTTGTAATTACCCATTGTTTTCATCACCACAGATTTTGTCCCTCCATTACTGACAGTACAATCGCAAGGCATACTGAAGTACACAGCAGTTTCATCAGCATTTCCTATATGTCTCAGGATTTAATCATTCACTCTAAGAAGTGCAATCACATCACACAAAAGCAACAAGCTTCTCCTTAAAGTCGGCTGGTTTCACTGAAAATTTTTTGGGTGTTATATTTATCAACTTCCCCTTTGGGTGCTTCCATCTTTGTAATTCTGCATTTGAAACCCTGAACTTCCTTGCTGTATTGCAATTACTCATTATCTCAGCATAGTTAAAGAGCACTAGTTTACAGTTCTACTGTATAAGTTTATACCAATCAGATAAAAAGAATGTTTTGCTAAAATAAAGAAAGCAATTTTAAGAATGTCATTACCTGTTGACCACCTCCATAGAATGCAATGACATCTCCATGTTCACAAGTACGCTGAAGTATTCTGTAATTTGGCTGGACTGCATTAGCTTCAGCAGTACCTCAATAGCAATGAGTGGATTGCTTTCAACCAAGTCTGGAAGCTACAACCATATCACTAATGGTGTGTCACTAAGAATGATTTACTATACAACACTTAAGTTTTCCATTAAAAAAGATTCAACATTCTTGCAGTGGTAAATATCAGATGTAGAGATTGACCTACAAGCAATGAAAATAAACTGCAGAAAAGGCAAATACAGAAAGGAGCATGTCATAGTCAAGGCAGGTAGGAGGACTGCACAGCCAAGAAGTAAGTTACTCAACTATGAACAATTTCTAGGAGGAAATGTAACATTACTGCAAATGGATGAAACCAATACATAAACTCTGGTGGATGTCACCAGAATCATTAATTTGGTCTGGGAGTAAACCCAGAGATAACTAAGCATACATATAACCTTTTGAGACCACCTTATCTTCAAGCACTGGATGTCCATTGAAGAAGGAATGCATCACTTGATATTCTTTCCTTCAAGATGAGGCCACTATGTCATCCTGAAATGCTAGGTAACAGACGTCCAGTGACAGACCAGAACATCCCAGAGGAATGAAGATCTTGGCAGTTTATCAAACTTAAAACTCTCAATGCTCACTGGATCAGTAAAATACTCATTCCCTTTTTCCATTTCTGCAGCTCTGACTGGCCAGAATACTAAAACCATCATATACACTCAACACATTATCCTCTTCCCAGTCACTCCAGCAGCCATCTGAACCAAATTTGGTCATGAAAAAGATGGAGACAATGTGTTCTCCCGCACTGTCACAACAAACCTATCATAATACATAGTGCAAAAACACCAAAACAACTATCACTTCAACTACATCCACCATCACAACCTGAAAACTTTAATGTTTCACTCTTCATACATAAAAAAAAGTAAAGTTCACCCTAGAACAGGCCACAAAGGCCCAGAGGGGGAGTAGAGGTATAGCTCTACTCTTTCTTTAGCCTTGGCACTAGATGGGGGTGAGTGGTCAATGCCATGCCTGGCCGCTCTACCCCCTGGAAAGTGACCTGGTACCCATTGTATAGGAGGCTGGGTGGGCCCCAGGGCCAGTCTGGACAGGTGGGGAAAATCTTGGCCCACCGGGATTCGATCCCTGGACCGTCCAGCTCGTAGTGAGTAACTACACCGACTGAGCTCTCCCGGCTTGCGCCCTTCATACATACCACACAACTTCAGGATTTCAATCTGATATTCACCACATGTGTTATGCACCTTGTTTCACTCTAGACACTCATCAAATGTGTTTTGCAATGTTTCACTCTTGATCCTCACCAAATATGTAATGCAAAATGTTTCACTCTCGATTCTTATCACATGTAGTGCAAAATATTTCATTCTGGATAGTGACCACTGTTTTATGAAATATACAGTCGAACCCAGTTTAATCATCATCAATTTAGGCAACACCTCGTCTATAGTAACAGATACACTGTAGTACCAATTAATTCCTAACTGTTAACCATAGCATTATATTCCTCCATTAGAACAACACACATTTATAACAACACAAAATACTCAGTCCTTTTCATGGTGTTATAACCAAGTTTGACTGTATTTAGTTCTTGATATTCACTATGTGTGGTGTGCAGTACGTTCCACACTAAATACTCACCTTGCTTGGAGTAAGGCCAATGTGATATACTAATTTTGGGTCATTTTCAAGTTCAGCCAATAAATGCTGCTGTTGTTGAAGTGTAAGGGCACCCTTGAAAGCACGAGCCATAAGCTTTTTGGCCTCAACCCCTTCACAATTAGAAATACACATAGTTACATCATATGCTGCCTTATGTTCTGATGGTTCTGTTGTATTCAACCAAACCAACTGAAAAGAGTAATTGGTCATCATTTGTAAAGGAAGTTAATTAAAAAAAAACTTTCAAGAAAGTCTTTTACATAAGCAAAGCTGTATTATGCTACTCAAAAGCCCATATCACAATGATTATCAAAATGTTCAGCTAGAGAGTTGACTAATTTTAAGAGGCACACATACAGGTAAGGACAACCACTGAGACAAAGGTACGCACAAAAACTAAGAATTATAAGACTGTACCTCATCCTCACAGCTGTGTATGGGGGGGACCAGACGCAAGAACTCCGGCTTGTAACACTGTTCTATTATTGGCTTCTGCCCCACCAACAGTGCTTCAGCTGTTTTCTTTGCGACACTCTGCTCTGGAAACAAACTGCAAAACAGGACACAGCTGTCACAGGCACAAGACATTCCAGAAAGAGATTTGTTTAGATGCCTTCACAAGTACAAGGCCAGCAAAACTATAACTAAATATACAGTAGAATTCCTTTAATCTGGCACTCACAGGACAGAAAAAGTGCTGAATTATCAAACAGTACCTTAGTTCTTACAGGTGATTTTTTTGTTACTGCCCTAAGAGAATGTGCACTTGCCACATACTTTCATTTAATCAAACAAAGACATAGCTTTGTCAATTATCACAAGCCCAATCATCAGGTTTCCTTTGGGACACAATGCTGGAAACCATTTATACAACACAATGTCCACCTGAACCAATTCAGACTCTTCAATATCTGTCATTTGAAAAGGTCCTTCACACTTTCACTTGATGTTGCATTGTAATTGTTCCTCTGTTTCCTTATATCACAGATAGCTGACAATACAATGTTGTGTAGAACCGTAATCTCTCTTTGGTTTTCACCAATTTGAAGCCTTCTAATTGTTTCAAGTTTCCGAGGAATCACAAAAGTTACAGGTTGCCCCTTGCCAGCAGTCCCTTGTTCACTCACCTCTGGATATTCTGATGCTATTATAATAGCCTGATGGGCGCAATAAGGTCCAGATAACCCAAGATAAAGTGCACTGGAAGTTACAAATGGCAACCTCCTGTCTTGAGACTATGCTCCTCAACTGCTAAACCATAAGGAGTGCCAGATGAACAGATGCCAGGTGAAAGGAATTCCACTGTATATCTTACAAATATATTCTGAAATTCCTGTTAGGACTGCAGTCTTCTGGGATGTGATGCTGTGCACTCTTGTACACAGGTTCCAGCATTCTGACGCAACCTGCTGCACACATCTTCTATCCTGAATATGGACACAGCAAGTTATTAATCATTTGCCACACTACAAGTCACCACATCCAAAAATTTGTAATTCTAATATTCACTGCTGTGAGAACCTCAAGTGTACATTACCTGCTACTGTACACTTGAGACATCTAAAATTTGTCAGACATAGCCTCAAAAGTTTGCTCTATTACCACCATGTTTATGACTTCAAACACACAAAACTTTTTCACATAAAATCTGCAGATACTTGTTTGATCTGTCAATATACCACAACTGACAAGCAGAGATTACACTTACCAAACTTAAATAAAGATTTCATACAACTGTTTAATAGAAAGCTATACTATTTGCAGCAATTTCAAAACTGTACATGGAACAGCATTAATGTTCCAGACAAGCAGTTTGTATACTTTCTGTTTTGGAGGTTAACTGACACTATAAATATGAAAATGCAATACATATCATTCATGCTAACTGGTTGACTGTTTCAGAACACAACAAATATATGGACACAAATCCAGTCTACTGTCCTTGAAGGAAAAGAAGAATGATGAAGTCGTCCTCATGTCGCCATTTTTTTATTCTTCCAACTGTGAAGTAAATACTTGGATTTTATTTGCAAAGTTCAATAATGCAGACATTTTGAAACTAATGTACAAATATAAGTTGCCATGATAACTCTCTGAAACTACTAAAGAATTTTCAAACCACATTCACAAATTAAGCTTAACCTTTCCTCTCCTATGTCAAAAGATTAATGACCTCATAATTTTCCCATACATGTCCAATGTTAGATGCTTATCATTGTGTAATCATTACTGTACTGCACTGTATTTTTATTCATCCTTCTTGACAGTATTTGTTCAGGCCACAATGATACATCATTTGCTAAATGTGATTAAATGTACAAGGAAGCCAATAAATCTCCGTCACACAACACTTCTTTAGTAAAAACCCAATTACATGCTTTTGCCTGTAGAAAGCCATCCTCAGCCTGTACAAAGTTGTACAAAGAGAGAATATAAAACTACATACATGAATTCTGTTCATCTGACTCACATGGAGTCAGACAGGTGCCAAATTATCGACTACTGTGGATTATCAGACAGCATACGAGTGATAATATATAACCAGCACAAGAAAGCAGAACATTTTGCATGTATCTTACATAAAAAAAGAGGACATATCATCAGAAAAAAGAAGCTGAAATAAGAGAACATATTATGTATAACTCCTCCACATTTTTCTGCTAGGAGTTCTTTAAATTATGAAATCCTGAGTGAGATGTTCTGTAAGAGTGCTCTTCATAGTTCTAGGTTACTCAAAATTTCCACATTGAAGTTTTCCCAGACATTCTGAACATCAACTACTGCTTTCATTTTTGACTCAGACAAGGATAATGTAATATAATTATGAATTTCTTTAAAAAATGTAGAATTTTTTTTGCATTTTCAGTCCCACTAAAATATGAAAAAGCTTTGAGAAATAATGAATAGTAAAAAACCCAGATATTCTACAAATTAAAACATGATTTTTCTACAGTTCCCTTGATATACCGAGCAACAGTCTCTGCTGCTTCAGTTGATTGTTGCTGCACTTCAGTTAGCTTTGATTTTAAGCCACCAATTTTCTAATCAATCTATTGGACTACAACAGGAACACTTTCACAGCCTTGTGACTGCTTGCATCTGTTGCAACTCCACAGCGAGAAACAGTGTTTGAACACCTGCATTACATTTGCCATAGCATGACGTGCAATTCCCGAGTTTGCTTCTGTCTTTGTTTGCGCACTTCAAAATCTGCGGGCTATTTCAGAACCAGGAAATATGGTTTTGAATAGAACAGAAGCACAGTCTGCTCTCTTGTAACTCCTGTGATTTTCACAGTATGAAATGAAAACACACCTTCTGCCGCTATACAGCATCATCTGCTTTGCTTCCCAGAGAAGTTAAAAAACTTGTTACTTTCCCTGAACTCATTTCACCTCTAACAGCTTTCGTATGTTTTTAGAATGCCATGTAGGATCGAAGATCAAGAGCACCCTTGTTCACCAGAGACATGCAAGTTCCTGGTTTACTGAGCAAGCATTCTGCTTCCCACTTGTAGCAACCATTTCAGAAACACAAATACTTGCTCTTTAGTTTGTCCATGAATTTAAGTTTTCTTTTCCTCCTTGTAGGAACATGACAAAAAGATACACAAACGAAAAATCATACAACACAACCTCCACTGCATAGCAGACAATTCAAAATGAATGACCGGAACCAGGCTTTGTGAGGATGCATTCAGATCCACAGGAACTGAGTGAAAGTAAGTTCTGAGGTTGAAACGTGGCCTACGAGAACTATGAAATTTAATGTATGTAATGACCACAAAAAAATTCAGTGCGACTATCAACAAAAGCCAAAAGCCCAGACTTTTGGGAAAATTAAAAAGTCCCCTAGACGCAACTCTGAAGCCTGACAAAGAAGACATGTCCAGGAAAACCTTGACGTATGGTAACCCTAACCTATACCAACCTCGGTTCTTACAGCTAATTTTTGTTACTGCCTTCTGTGTTTCAGATGTACAATTAATGAAAGGAGTATTTCATTTGGATATCTCCTCCATCTGTTGGTTCAGGGTCGTCAGGGTCCTCTTGTATGTTCTCCACAGCCTTCACAGATGAAGATGTTAAGGAGTAAGAGACAAGTGGGGGTCTATGGGCAATCTGTGAATAGCAGGCTCAGTATCCCTCTAGGTAAACATGCCACAGTCTTTCAGGCTGAGGTATATGCGATAATAGCCTGTGTTCATGAAATTGAAACTCAGGATCGGCCAGAGAAATACATCAGTATTTGCTCTGATAGTCAGGCGGCTCTGAAAGCACTTCAGGCTGCCAA
>JGI20166J26741_10987780_pt1 | contig 14627 bp, 14 predicted proteins | sample TergutCu122P5_FD_26741 | JGI IMG/M metagenome (IMG submission 26741)
GTTGTGGCTTCACTCTCTCAAGGTCGCACAGCTGCTGCGCAGTGCGGCTTGTTTACACACAAATCAGTCCCGGTCATATTTGAACCACCTTGTATGACTTCCTGTACAGATTCAAAACATGGCTGGTTTTTAAGTCAGCGTAACAGAATTCCTATCTTTTTAAATGAAATGGAAATATGACAACAAAGTAGAAGAAGAAATCACGGCAAAAGACAATGTAGACAAAACCAGATCTATGATTTGCACTGTAATCAAGAACCAAACAGCATTCATTAAAGAACAAGCTGGCAGTTTGAAAAAGTAAGCAACAGATTGTTTTTTAAACTTCTCTTGCCACTTACAAAACTGTTCAAGGCAGTGCACCAAAATTTCAAGTACAAAAACTTGTTTAAATGTTTACAGCTGATAAATAAATGAAGGAGAATCACGAACTGAAAATCAGGTAAACTGCATTATTCTTATAAAGATGAACAGGGAGATGAGAAATACAATTCAGTCACGAAATTCAAACGGAAGAAACAACTTGTGAAACCTAAGCACAGATGGAAGAATATTAAACTGATTCTTAAAGAAAGAGGGTTCAAGGGCACAAACTGTATTCAACTTGCTCAAAATAGGGCTCAGTGATGGGCTCCTGTGTACAGGTTTACAGACTTCCAGCCACCACATGGGCACAGGAATTTAACCAGCAGAGTGTCTAACAGCTTCATGATGACTCTGTTCTATGGACAGAGTTAATTCATCATCCCAGTAAACTTGAAAACAATAATTGAATGAAAACTACAGTCTTCTGGGTTGTTACACCCTCTAGTCTGATAGATACCACTGTTATGGAGGAACCTGCTGCCTCCATCATCAGGGTAAGAGTAGGTCACTTCTGCTCATTTCTTCTACTGCACTAAATACATCATGGTTTCTGGCCTTCTGGGACATGACTCCACAGTCCTGGATGAACAGGTTCTTCAGACACCTGAAGATGAGGCAACTATGCTGTCTCAAAACAGTGGGAACCAACTACCCAGTGATGCAGCACCATATCCCAGGAGAGCAGAAACCTCAGCTACACTGCTGCAAGAACCCAATTATTTAAATATGTCATAACCCAAACGAATGTAGTTTTAACATTCACCACCACAAGAACCTCACATCATATTAACAGTTCATTAAAAACAGCATAAGTTTAAAATTTAAATATATTTTTTTCAATAACTGGCCAACTATCTGTCCTGCTAGTTTGTGTAAACACTTAACATACAAACCATTTATTATGGTCTGTACTGCAATTAAGAACTGAACAGCAGTATAATCCATATTACCCAGTAAACACGGCATTTAGAAAGTGCATAGTTCAGTTACACTACAAAATTTTCAAATGGTACCTTTTTGGCAGAATAATTATTGTCCACTACATGATGTCTCACATTTGGTACCTTGCTGCAATTGAATTATTCCAGTGGATGACAAAATTTGCCTATCTTCACTTCTAGACACTGTCATACCTTTTTAACGACTCCTGATTTTCAGAAGACAGAATACAATGTGATTCTGATCCCAGTGGAGGAAAGGAATCTTTATGAGATTTCACGTTGTTCCTTCGGTCTTCCATGTTATGTTTTCTGCCACCTGCAGTCCGATTACTGTAAGTTGAGCCATGTGTTGCTGGATTTTGATCTACAGAATTGTTACTACTCTCAGCATTTTGTCTGTTATTTATAAGAGGTGGAAATTCTTCTTGATGTTCTGAATCATGATGCTGAACTTGTTTGGTCCTTCCCCGTCGTCCACCGCGTCGTCCTCCCCTTGAAGTCTGGGATGATACCTGGGGTTTGCTGTACGCATCTTCATCTTCCCAGTTTCTTGTGTACTTATTGGGACCTCGCCTGAAAGGTCGCTATGGTAAATAAGTGAACCATACAAAAATCTTATATATTATGAATTAAAAGAAGAAAACATTTGAACACTTCTACTCTTTGTAATTTAACCTGATATGACAAATAATGATGTATGTAAACCAAATGAAACTGACAACACCACCAGATTTCGTCTAGAACACATGTATGGACAACATTACTTTCTCCATTCACAAGGTAAGCAGAGTACACTTTAAAACATATCACATATTTTTTAAATTTTTACATTCAAAGAAGACTGCATCACACACTTTTCACTATAAACCAGCAAGACCACACAATGCAATGTCATGGGTTGTGCAGTTAACGTATTAAAGGCTGTTATGCAAAACAGAACTGAACTTATATAATGCAGAAATGATATTTAAGCAGGCACCCAGATTTAGTCTGCAAACATGGCATTGTATGAGGTGCGGCTGCTTCCAGGAATGGTTTTAGTGTGCAGCCTACAGAGTTACAGCAGACTTGATCATGCTGAATGCATATCTGCACATAATTTGGATTGCACAGGCTGCAATTTCAACACTGTCATTTGGTAGAAGATGAAACATGGCGCTTCCAATATGGCCCAGAAAGCAAAAAGCTGAGGAGGAGGAGGAGGAGGAGGAGGAGGAGAAGAAGAGGAGGAGGAGGAAGAAGAAGAGGAGGAGGAGGAGAAGAAGATGAAGAAGAAGAAGAAGACGACGAAGAAGAAGAAACACTGTTATCTCCAAGACCTGAGAGTTTTTATGATGACATCACAAATGCAGACAATGCTTATCACTTTTTTATTTATAACATATTTCTAACAAATGCACAATATTGTGCATTCGTTGGTTATATGTTGTCAATACATGCAAAATGCACAGTACACACGGTTTCAAGAATGCTTAACACGGGAGGGTGGGTGGGTCCATCAAAACACAACTGTCGTAGGATTGTATTTATTGGTTAGACGATGACGACACGTTTCAGCCGTGCTTGGCCATCTTCAGGTCATAAACTAATTTACAATTAACAACAGTAAAGAGAAAACATACACATGAGATAAGGCTTACTTAGAGGTAGTGCATATTCATTGTGTTCAATGAGATCTCATTGTTACAGGGGGTTTTTTTTTTTTACATTTAACTGGTTAAAGTTTTATAAATATAAATTAGGCTAGAATAGAAAACGGCATGGCAAAATCCAAAAATACTGGGGATTGGTGAAGTTCCAGGCTGTATCCTTTTGTGTTGGGGTGTTGGAATGGCCAACCGGATGTTCCGGTGTTGGTTTTGGCATTGGCTTTGAGGGTGTTTCTTCTGGGTTGGCTGGTCTTGTAACATTCTGACTTTTTTGCGTGGTTAACTTCAGGTGGTCCGGCATGTGGAGCAGGCTTTTAGGTGTACAATTTTCAGCTTGATGAGATTTGGAGATTTCAGCCCATGTGTGGAACATATGTTATGTGATTGTGGTTGGATGTTTTCTTTGTCCTCTTGCATGGTGATGTCCTTGTGGGGGTTGTTGCACTTGATAGTGTGTGTGTGGCGGGTGTGGTGATGTGTGAAGAGTGGGCAGGTCTGTTGTTGTGGTTTGGTGGTGAGATCTGGAGTAGGTGCAGTTTCCAGTGTCAGGAGCTCCGGTGGTATGTGCTCGGGGAGATGGTACCATCCCAGCCACTCGTAAAACAGTTGTGTTGTTCACACCAACCCGCAACCTGGAACTCCCCCAGCATGTACCACCGGAGCTCCTGACACTGGAAACCGCACCTACTCCGGATCTCACCACCAAAACCGCAACAACAGACCTGCCCACCCTTCACGCATCGCCACACACACACTATCAAGCGCAACAACCCCCACAAGGACATCACCATTCAAGAGGACAAAGAAAAACATCCAACCACAATCACATAACGTATGTTCCACACATGGGCCGAAATCTCTGAATCTCATCAAGCTGAACATTCTACACCTAAAAGCCTACTCCGCATGCTGGACCACCTGAAGTTAACCATGTAAAAATGTCAGAACGCTACAAGACCAGCCAACCCAGAAGAAACGCCCTCAAAGCCAATGCCAAAACCAACATCAGAACATCCGGTCGGCCATCCCAATGTTCCAGCACAAAAGGATACAGCCCAGAACTCCGCCGATCCCCAGTGTTTTTCGATTTTTCCATGCCGTTTTCTATTCTAGCCTAATTCATATTTATAAAGTTTTAACCAGTTACATGTAAGAAAAAAAACAAGATCTGGTTGAACACAACGAATATGCACTACCTCTAAGTAAGCCCTATCTCACGTATATGTTTTCTCTTTACTGTTGTTAACTGTAAATTAGTTTATGACCTGAAGATGGCCAAGCACGGCCAAAACATGTCGTCATCGTCTAACCAATAAATATGACCCTACAACAGTTGTGTTTTGATGGACCCACCCACCCTCATTTGCAAAAAACACAAAGGGGATGAGAAACCTGAAGATGATTGTCACGTATTACTCTCCAATTTGACAGCCAGACAACCAGGCTTATTACATACAAATACTAACTAGGTTACGTGAAGCTGCACATAGATAAAGACCTGAACTTTGGCTCAACACTTGGGTCCTCTATTATGACCATGACAGAGTTCACTGATGGTCTCTGCCAAGCAGTTTATGGGAAACAAATTCTACTGTTAGACTGCACACTTTTCCTTTATTCATGTTTGCTTTCCAATCGCTCAGTATTTTTGGGGGGATTTTTTAAATGCAAAATTAAGTCCACACTGAATGTACAAAGATTTCAGGACATCGAAGATGTTCAGAAAAATGTGACAGCAGGACTGAAGGTTTACTCAGAAAGAGAGATTCTATAAATGTTTCCATCAGTGGCACCATCATTGGACCAAGTATCTAGCTGCTAAAGAAGATTCCTTTGAAGGTACTGTACGACAATCTGCAATAAAATCATTCTGGGAACTTAAAAAAAAGGCACACTTTATCCCATTTTTAAAAGGCCATATGCTAAAGGTTAGATAACATCAGCATTGCACCAACCTTACAAGTTTGTACATCCATTATTTTGTTATTAGTAAATGTAGTAAATTACAATTTCCAGACTGCGTGGCCTCCAGTGGAATAACATACATAACAAATTCCCCTGAAGATCAGTCAATTTTTCAAAAAGCTGAAAGAGGGAAGTTTACACCAACATTTGATCTCATATACCTACTTTTTCTTTACAGAGTGGAGAGTGGGCTACAAACAGTCTTGCTGAAGTCAAGTCTACAAAAACACGATCACCACACATGTTAGAGGTCCAACTACAAATTCAAAGCTCTGAGGAAAGTCAATATTCTAGAGCCTTCCATGCTAAAGCTTACAGCTTGACTGAATGGTAACAGTACATGAAATTTACAAAATATGTTCAGTGTACTTAATTGAAACGAAATTAAAATCCTTCATTTTCAAGATAAAACTAGTAACAAGTTAATAAATTAATAATGAGCAATTTTAAAAATCGACTACTAACATGATGGCCAAATGTAAAATCAGTAGCCATATAAACTGTGCATATTCTTGTTTCTAAATTATATTCTTTAATAAAATCCACCAAAAGTTGTTCTACTTACAAAAAGAGTTCACTGTAAATTATTAGTACTTGAGCCTCATTAATCGATATGGAAATTCTGACAGTATCATAAAATAACTCACAAACATGCTAAAAAAAAAAGACCCTCAATGACAAGCAGCCAAAGAGCAAAAAATCAAACCTAAACGTACCAATCTTCCAATTTCATGACAAAACAAACTGAAATCTCATCATTCATAAATTACTTCACTTTCACTTGCTAATTAAATAAAGCTCACCATCTCCTACCAGTCCTTTACATATAACATTAAAATCTTGTTAGGAAAGTTACCCATATCTCCTCCTCCTACGAGCACGTGGCGGACCCTCTTCATTACGGATGTCATAGCCATACACTGCAATCAGTTCCTCACATGATTTAGGTGCCTGCTCATCTGCATTATAGCGATCATGGCTCCAACGGTTCTCGTGTTCACGCCATACCTTCTTTGCTTTTGTATCACTACCTCCTTGACCCTCTTTAGATGCACGATCAGGTGCTTCCTTGTCATTTGTGTCACCACCACTTCTGGCAACAAATAAAAGGTTATATTCTAACCAACTGTATTTATCACTTCAATACAACATACTATTTGACTTCCCTGGCAGAAAGTGGATACATCTCAGGCCAGTTTTGTCTCATAATGGCAAATCAGATATATCTGAAAAAGATACGGCATTTCAGTGGCCACTGCCTCTGCTACAAAAAGTCATTCAAGTCAAAGGATATCATACCAGTGATCAGAGGAAGTTTTTGCTGTCACACAGCCAAACACACTGCAGGATACACAATCTGTGTACTGGAAAATCATTCCACAAAGGCACAAAGTGATACAATAGGTGCATTTTGTAGTGTCTGCTTATTCTTTGTATTTGCATATTTATGCATCATGGCAAAGAGGAAAGCAGATATCATGTAGAAATACTGTCTGTTTTAGTTATCAGTAATGAAAATGTATCCGACTTTATTTCTAGTGCATGATCATGTTATATGTAGTGCCAATTACACTGGCAGCAAAAATCACAGTGACACTGGGCAGACTCTGTTACATACTAACTGGTTACTCATTTGTCCCTGGACTGGGAGCTATTCCAGTTCAAAATACTGGACCTGAGGTAACTGCACCATCAATTTCTGGTCACAGAACTTAGATGACTGATTGTTTTTATATTTCAAGGTACTATTGCATTAAGCAGAGTGTCTACACTGTCTGTCTGTAAGAACTGGAGAATTTTACAAGCCACTGTCAGTCCAATGCAATTTTGTTTAAAGCTGGACAAATTTAATGGACAGTTCTCATAAAAACATATATATGTATTTCTGCATGCATCATCAGTGTACATAGGCCTAGTCTTCATCCTATGCCTAAAACAAAGCGAGTCTTGATCACAATTGAACTTCATTCAAGAGGTGTTTTTTTCATTCCATTAATGCAGAACTCTATTAAAGAAGCTTCATTCTTCCCTGCTGTTAGATGCATTGTACGTTTACTCTGTATTCTAACAAAAGGGCTACAAATGTGCACTATCAACTTTAAATCTGTTGTAAAAATACAAGTATGCACTGTGCAAACAGCAGAAAGATATCACATAAAGTGCTTACATTTATCAGTGTCTCTGCTGAAAATCATTAGAAGTTAGCATTCAAGAAGTGAAAATCTACAGGCACGAACAAAACTTGCCTGAGCTGTTACTCTATGTATATACTCTTAACTTCTTTTTGACATAAATCTCTTGGAACTCATCCTGCAGGAAACCAGAATGGAAATAGAAAAAAAATGTTCAACATGCCCCTAATTATGGGAAGTGTAACAAACTCCAGGCAGTAATGACAGCAGTTACACATATGGTGCTCTGGCAAGAAGAAACATGTTAAAAACTCTGCATCATGTGATCAGTGTTGTGCTGTTGACAGATGGCTACAAGCAAAACCTATTCTTTACACCCAAAATTTCATTTCAGAAGAGTTATGAAAGTCATAAATTAATTTACATACCTTCAGCTTGAACAGCAGAACATTACTATTGGAATACAAAACAGATGCTGATTTCTGTACACAGTTTGAATTTTAGTAACAAAATTGCAAGTTACTTTCTGCTTTAATTTGGCAAATGAACTTTATTTTATTTTTTATACTGATCATGAGATTTGAATAATGCAGTTACTGCATCTGAGTTCAGTCCTGGGTATGCTGTGACACCAGCTGTAAAAAGCTATGCTACATCTATTTTCCACAAAGAAGCACATAAATCTATTATAACCAAAAAATTAACTCCGCATCTCCTTCAAGCCAGGCCTCGAGATTCAAAAATGTCAATCATGATGAGAACGGAACACAAATTTTCAAAAGATCTTTTAAGGCACTGCAAAATTTTAGGTGTTAGATTTGTGAAATAAAGGAAATTTCATACTGAAGACCCATAAATATTAGGCGCTACGATATAAAATTTAGTTACCTGGGCAAATAGGTGCCTGGTATTTTTCCACCCCTGCTGATGATGATAATGGTTACAATGAAATCTCTACTTACTCAATAAAATTCAAGAAGGAACCAAACTAAAAGAAATATGTGGCAACTGACTGCTACTTGAACAACTCAAAATACATGCAAACATGACAAATATTACACCGTTAATTCATAACTAACGGGAGCAAAAGGAAATTTACATGTGAGATGTCTCAACACAAATACCAAGACCAAAATGCACATATACATATAAGTATTTGATATCTGTTAATATTCCTTCTTTTGTGAATTTCAATGTCATAAATGTACAGAGACTTTTAAATAATAACTCACATATCCTCAGTCACTGTTCTATCGTCATGTTCATAGAAAGTGCCACGTTTAGGGATATATTGTGGATTTCTCCGATCCTCATCATCGTCCAATTTCTTTTCTTTTGGAGGTATGCTTTCCTGTAACATAAACACATGTTAGAAAATTGTGCAGTGTTTGGAAATATGTTGTTAATGTTAATAATATTCATTAGTAATTTTCATGGAAGAGAAATAAATATTTCACACTGAAATATAAAAGAAAACTCTGCACAAGCATGGAGTTATAACATTCCATATTGTGTCTGAACTGTTAATGTTACGAAACGATAACACACAAACATGTGGAATAATGTTCCTAGGTTTTGAGGGACTGTTTATACAGACATAACTCATGTTACTATTGGCATGCAAAGTCATCTCAGTAATGGCTGAATAAGGTTAATATGTGAATGAATTTTCATTTTTATTTCCATTCCAATAGTTGGGATGGAATCAGAATACTGTAACTGCATTCAAGTAAGATTAGTTTTACCAGAGTTCATGACTATCTATGAAACTGGAAAACATTTTTTTAAAAACTAGTATATCTTTATATGCAAAATACTTTTCTCTTAGAGCATTTTGAGTACAGTACGCTTGAATGTGTAATAACTGAGGCACTTAGTCACTGGCCTCTCACTTCAGTTGCAGAAGTTCAATCCCATGCTGGTCCCAGTGGGATTTGTGGTGGACAAAGTTGTATTGGAACAGGTATTTCCCCCAAGTACTTGTTTCACCCTGTCAGTATCATTCCACCAATGCTCCATACTCATTCATTCATCTGTCAACGACACTACATAACTTTAACAACTGACAGTCATCAACTTGATAATAAAAAAATACAACAAACAGCTGCTGGTAAGTTTTTCACAAGGAATTTAAACCCCAGCATCACTGAAGAGCTAATCTAATAACTGCCACAGCCTCACGTGTACAACTACCCCCCAACACATTTCAGAGTCCAAAGGGCAGCAAAGTTCCTATACAGTGTGTGGTAAATAAAAAAATGCATTGGTATTTCCAGTTCGGTAATGACAAACTCACCCCCACAATGCATACGGTTAATAATTCTGAAGGCCACAATTATTCTGTGGGCTGAAAATTTCAATTCATACGCCGAGGCACCGGTCATCAGACTAGTTGTGGAAGAAATTATCATCATGTAATCGTTTATATTTTTAAAAAAAGGCAGTCTTCTCCTACATACAGATAAACATACCTGGCCATCTCCTTCTTCTCGCTCATACTCTATTATGACGCTATCATCATCACCGTCTTCCTCATCAACAGCAGTAGAATCATCACTTTCTGTGTCATCCTCCGCGATATCATACTCGGACTCCCGTGTACCTTCAGTGCTTGCGTTCAGCTCACCTTCCTAATATTAAAAATCAGATGTCAAATCTAAATATCAAAACAGAGGCTCTAAAAATCCAACCCACAACGAATTTTTTAAGTCAGTAATCTCCCGGGCGTATAATTTGAACTTTCAACTTTCTACATGCTGGTATGCCAGCTCAAGGCTGTCGTATTCCTGCACTTTTATGTAAGCCATTAATAAAGATATATAAACTGGTTCCTTCTGCTCATCCTTACTTCTTCCGATCCTTTAATAATTTCATTGTCCTCGTATGAGTCTTCTGATAATTTTTCTGAATCTCCAGAGTCTCTTGCTTTTCGCCTTCTACTTTTGTCCGACATTTTGATTTCATTTATGGGGCATTGCCTACGAGCGCTTCTATTTGAGATGAAAAGCAAACAATTTCCCACCAAACACAACTGTGTGCCGTTAAGGAGAGAAGTTTCTTGGCAGGATCACCGTTGGCACTGACGGGGCCATTCCACGGATTATGTTTCAAGGCATGGGTAGGTTAAGTGTTTAATAGAAAATACAAAAGATGGCGAAAGCAAAGTATCAAGGAATGGGCCACACGGCCAGTGGTCGATACATGCGAATGATGTCGATTATATGCTGAATCATCGATTATTAAGATGACGTCATAGTTTGACGTCACACTGTAGGTAATTTGGTGCGTACAATAACTGAGAACTTTGATTAAATAAATATTGGTTTCACATCATCTCTCTTGCTATGGGTATATTTCGCAATGGAGATAAGCATTCAAAACAGAAGAACAAAAAATGTCTACCAACATTTTCCGTTTGGGCGGAGTCGTTTGGGATGTGGTGTGCAGAATGATACCACTAAAATCTCTCGTTGCGCACCGTGACACAGCTTGCTTCTGCGCATGTACCTACGTGAACGAGTACAAGTTTTCCTCGCCTGAATCTTGCGTCAGAGTGTCATTCGACGCAGAAACGTCGAGGTGGGTGGTTGTGAGTAAAGTGATTGTTTCCAAAACTTACCTGTTTATGTGCGTGTTACATTCATTGCAAAAGTGGGCGTAACAGGTAGTGTAAAGCGTTTGGTACGCAGTTGATAGTTTTTATTTACCCTTCGAAATTCTCAGTTCTAGTGAAGTGTGGTTGTTTTCCGAGTAATCTGTGCTGCCGAGGGCGTCACGACGGCTTCTCTACCAGAGTATTGTTGGGACGAGGAGGTTAGTTACTACAGTGATACGGATAGTGAAGATTCATCGAATAATTACGTGGCAGGGTTGTCATCGCAACAAGCATGTTATGGTGGTTACAGAACAATGGATTCACCGCAAATGTATGACAGCAATACGCATCCATCGACTGTCAGCTCCACGGACCCTCACGTCATCAGTTCTAGTAAGAAATCTGTGGTCAGCACGAATAATAACAACATTTCAGCAATTAACAACAACAACAGTAAGTCTGTTGCACCCTTACTGGCGAAACATCATCATCAGTTCCATCACACAGATCACCAGGGCGAACTGGCAGACTTAAACACCCCAGAAATTTCCCTTGACCTCCAAAACTTAATTGACGACAGTCAGTTTAACGACGGTCTCTTCACAGATATCCTGAATACAGCTAAAACAAATCATCATACCCCGTCTTTAGGCCATCATCAGCCTATGCGAGGTCACAACAACTTGATTCAGGGCCCTTACCCACGAACTACCCTTGCGTACATGCCCCAGCCCGTTCATTCAGGTGCAGCAAGTTACAACACAGCCAACACAACCAATAACAACTCAAACGCCTCCAGTTCTTCAGAGAACTCCTCCGCTTCCTCAGTGAGTGTTCCAAGCATAAAAGAGGAGCCAGTTGATCCAGCGGATTTCCGAAACGCCTGTCAGCAGCAGAACATCGCGCCCGGCACCACGGCGGCCGTTCCCGTCCCTTATTCATCTTCATATTCGCCGCCCGCTGGCGCCGGAAGTAATTTCGTCAGCAACGGCGCCGGATCAACATTCACGACTCTGACACCTTCAACTGTACCCGGTGCTGCTCCCATTGTCCATCACCAACATTCGTCTCTAATTGGATTAGGGAAAAATATTGCCCTTTCGAAATCGAATCCACATCATCACCATCATAGTAACAGCAGAAAGAGTGGCAAATCAGTGGATAAGGCAAGCGACGAATACCGGAGACGTCGCGAAAGAAATAACATCGCTGTGCGAAAGTCGAGAGAGAAGGCGAAGTTACGTTCGAGAGAAACTGAGGAAAAAGTCAAACTTCTTGTCAAGGAGAACGAACGTCTGCAGAAACGAATCGAGCTTCTGAGCGAGGAACTGAACGTGCTTCGATCCTTGTTCGCTAATGTGGGCGTCGTACCGGAGCATCTCCACAGGGAGATTAACAGACACCTGGACACTGTGCAGCAACAGCAGCACCAAGGATTATGAGAAACGGCACCCGGGACCGTGGCAGAATCTGTGGATCGATGGCCAGAGTTTGAAGACTTGTCTTCTGTGGTCTCCCAATACCAGCGACACCACCACCACCACCAAGGTGTATGAGGACTCAAACCCGTGCCTTCAGCATTCATTTCTCTGCCATCAGAGTGCCCGTGATAGACTTGTATTCCAAGAAATAAATCTGTATGTAAGGTTTAATCGATTCTGTAGCCGTAATAATACGGGTTCGATTCAAGAATGTGAATATGAGTGGTTAATATTCAGTAACGCATCATCTCATTGCGATTGTTATAGACCATTTCTTTCGTGGAAATGTAGAGATCCCATTCAAAGAAGCGCTCGAATGTGCCCCGATAGTCTTGTCACTTTCACAAACGCTTTTTATGGTTGTGAGCATAGCATTACCGATGAGCGTGAACCAACACCGAGTGATTTGCAGCTAAGGGTTTGCCGTGATATAACGAAGTGTTGTAGAACAAATTACCTCAACAACCATTCGAAAATTGAACATATTTCACGTTGTTGTAGTGACACGAACCATATACATCCTTCAAAGCAGAAACGAAACTGTTACGTGATTGGAAGGGTATGTTATCGTAACGACCGCGATAGAGACTGTCCACATCTTTTTTTATTGCTAAACAAATTGGTGCTGAAACTTGACATTTACTGTTCTATTCAGCGTTGTGGACCTTGCACGTGTGAAAATGAAACCAAAGTGGAGGTGATGACCTGTGTTTTTATGTGCAGTTACGCATTTATTTTTGTTGACAGCTCTGAGACATGCCTTTATACTTTGTATGAGATAATCAAAATGTTGTGCCTTGTGAATATTACAACGTACCACTGGTACCTATTGATTGTGAACGCGATACGAAGTGATGGTGATGGTGTTAGACCGGGACGCGGGAGAACTGCCAATCAGCAAAATGGCGTCGTCGTCTTCTTGTGTTCGGGTAGTCATAGTTTCAATTCTGCTTTGGCCAAACCATCCTGACAGTGGACAAGCATACTTCCCATTTCTTGTATAATTAGAACGTGGGTGCTTGCGTGTAGGATAATTTAAATTCGTATTACATCCTTATAATATGTTGACTTATTTTATTTGCATATAAGGTTTAGTTGTCATTATTTTTGAATTTTAGACTACACATTGTTAATATTTAAATAATCGTAAACAAAAGTTCTCATTTATAGTTTTGGATTTTTGAAGGAGTGACATCATTTTACATACTAACTTGTCTGTCCGAAGTGTTGTGATTTTTAAATACCATGTATATTTGTATTTGAATGTATTATGAGTATGCAAAATTGGTTGCTGTGTACAGTATGAATTGCACCGTAAAAAGATTATACAATATTTAAACGTTTCTGCAAAGCACAAAAAATTGTGTTTTTTAAAGGCACAACTGTGAAATTATTTCAGTAGTACGTGAGAAATATTTGAGTTACAAAACTCTTTTTAACGCATACTGTATACAAGGTGATTGGTCCTGTTGTTGTTATGTATAATTTTTTTCAAAATTTTCAGAATTCAGGCCTGTATTTCATTTGAAATACTTGTTTTTTTTTTAAATTTTAATAGCTATCGCTGATTTCTGTCCCTATTGAATTATATAAAAAAAATTGTAGTAGAAATATAAACGTCCTATTACATAAAATCAAGATTTTTTCATACATATATTGCCAAAATTATTTTTTTAGGTTTTATTTAGAATTCTCCTTTTTTATTCTTTTAAGTTATGTGAAGTTAGCGTGTTTTGTTACGTACTGGTAATTTAAAAATAAAAATGAGTATACACATGAAATTGTACCCAAAATATTTGTCTTATTTTTTTAATATCAAAGTAGTGTATTTTTTTTGTGCATTCAGTTTCATTGAAATTAAGAACATAGTCATCTAAAATTGTAGTCTTTGAGGGGCTAATAAGTGTAATTTTATTAATATATACATATCTTGTATTTATGAATTTAAAATATTTATTATTTACATTGTTGTGGTGATTGTTAACCAAATGCTAAATGAGAGAGATTAATAGATCATGTGTGAAAGAATATGTGCACAAAATATATTTTGATACAAAATTGATGATGTGGAATTGGAATGTGTTGGGTAATTTATCATGTAAGACCGCTTTGACCACTTTTTTTTTTTGGGGGGGGGGAGGGGGGGGAATTTTTGTACCTACAAACTGCTGTATTCGGTAATCACAGTGTCATGACAAGTGTCCATGCATATTGTGCTGAGTAATATTCATTTTATGCTAAATCTGTAAGCATATTGAATTTACATTATTCATGATTCATTTTAATTTCCTGATGATCAAAAATCAATGACCTCATTTTTAATGCATTTTAGCAGGTGGATATTGTTTTGTCCTGCCTCATACATCCATTTCTGACTACTATTCCGTGGCTGAACTGTATTTTTTTTTACGTAATGTAAGGGTAACAGTTGCTGGTGGTCATAGAAGACACTTGGGTATGCTGACATTTATGTACCTTATTTTAACGCAGGCGTAACT
>JGI20166J26741_10988892_pt1 | contig 14626 bp, 9 predicted proteins | sample TergutCu122P5_FD_26741 | JGI IMG/M metagenome (IMG submission 26741)
TGCAGCGTACCAGAGCCATACCAGTCGCCTGACTGAGCTCTGGTTTCTGCCCAAACCGGCCCAAGGGCTGAATACCTATAATAATAATAATAATAATAATGGTAAATCACATTGAAAACGAGATGAATAAGAAGAAGAATAGGATGTGGTATACACGTGAGAAATACGGAACATCAATGGAATTATCCCAACCCGTGGAGCAAAGAAGATTGTACATTTCGTTAGCTGTATATAATCTGTGAAAGAGTGTAACATATGTATGTAATGTCACATGATCTGAAGTAGGTGAATGATTAGGAGACAAGTGCGAAGGCTTTGTACCTAAAGGGATATACGGTTTGGTTCGGTTGTGTTACAGAATAAGGATAAGATGATCGGATGTATATTCAATATCGACGGCGGATATTTGGAGGGCTTGTGTAGAGGATTTAAGTGTGGTATTTTGAGGCAGTCTGACTACCTGAATCTTGTTCAGTGCGAAACGCTAGAAGGTGAAAAATTACTTTTATGTATAATTGTTTTTATTTTGCCACAGTTTTAATCTTAATGATTAACCTTCACGCTCTATTTCAGATTTAAAGCTTCATCTTCAAGGTACTGATTATGGAAGTTTCCTTGCTAATGAACCAAGTCCTCTACAAGTATCTGTCATTGACGACAAACTTCGTGAGAAACTTGTAATCGAATTCCAACACATGAGAAAACATGCTGTAGAACCTTTGTCAACGTTTCTGGATTTTATAACGTAAGTACGGAAATTTTAAAAAAAATGCAACATATGGCATAGGAAATGTATTTTTATTTTACCTAGTTTTGAAAAGTATTTTAGTATTTATTCATTCACTGTTACATTCATTTTCTCTAGCACTGATGTAGGTATACACATATGCTTCATAGAAGGATTAAAGTGTATGAAAGTTACTTGAAAGGAAGAGCATAGTCTGAAGATGTTTGAGAACAGGGTGATTTATTCATTCATTGTTACATTCAGTTTCTCTGGCACTGATTTAGGTGTACACATATGCTTCATAGAAGGATTAAAGTATATGAAAGTCACTTGAAGGGAAGAGCATAGTCTGAAGATGTTTGAGAACAGGGTGCTGTGGAAGATATTTGAGTCTAAAATAGAAGGCCTATGGTCAGATATTCAGGTGAATAATTAAAGGAATGGGGGATGAGTACCATGTATGGGGAAGAAGAGCAAAGCATACAGGGTATTGGTGGGATCCTAAAGAAAGAGACTGCTTGAGAGAACTAGGCATAGGTAGAAGAAGAATATTAGGGTGTATATTAAAAGAAATCATATGGGAGGCCAAGACCTGGATGCATGTGGCTCATGATGTGGCCAAATATCAGGCTGTTGTGAACATGTTAAGGAACATTTTGGCTGCTTAAAATGCAGGGAATTTCCTGACAATTTGTGGAACTGTTAGCTTCTCAAGAAGGACTGTGCTAATGGAATGAGTTAGTCAGATGTTTTGTAGGGGAACTATGCATTGTATATCGATTGAAAATCACATTTGTAATGAGCAGAGAGGATTGCCATCATGAAACTGGCTTTTCATGTGACTTTAATGTGCCCTATTGCACAATATTTTTGTAGTTTATTTCCTTTTTAATACTAAATTGTTTATGATTCTTAATTCACCAACCATTTAACATGTTATGCCTTTAACAGAAGCAGTATTGATGAGTGAGTATTCCAGTGTAACAGCTAAGGTTCCAGTTTGGATTTGTTTGTGTTGACTACGACGAGGTCATAGGATTAGGTTTTCATTTTGTATATGTACAAGACCATGATTTTTCACCGATAATTATTCCTCATTGTTTTTCACTGAACTGATGAATTACAGTCTTATTCTTATTCTTATCCTTTATGCACATTCCATTGATCCACATAAGATTACAAACGAAACCATTTGGATATAGAATTGGTCAACTATCATGAAATAGACAGTGTAACCAAACAGACACCATATAGACTCAGTATCATGATCAATAATGTAACATTTTTGAACAATTGTATGTGCTTACAAAGCAGGAATATGTCATCTCACGTGTAACACAATATCAGGCTTTGGGTTTGTGTATTTATAAAGCCTGAATCTTAGTTCAAAAATGAATCATTCATGTTTCTAATTAACTGCATGTTAGGCTTTGGCTTGTGTGTGAAAGTTTGCAGCACTGATCCCTGGCAACTAACATGTCACTTATTGCAGCAGTCATTTTGTATAATGTACTTCAAATAAGATTGCCTTACACGACAACATTAAGAGCAGGATACAAATTCAAGCACATATTATCATTTTATTGGCATGTTTTCTCCTCATTATTGCTTCTAGTGTACAAACTGTCCTTTGCGATGTTTGTGAGGAATATGTTGTTAAGACTTAGTAGTATTAGCAGAAAAATATGCCACACTATTGGATGGCAGTTGCATAGGTAATGTGAGAATAAAAAAGACTAAAATGGTTTAAAAGTGCCAGTGTTATGGAAGATAAACATACTGTACATTAGTATTGCTCTGTAGGTTATGGTGACCATGTTCACTTTTTTTTTTTAAATAAATATATTAAGATGACTACCAGAAGTAGTCAGTCATTTAGTGAATTAAAAGACCCTGGTAACTTGATGGTGGATTAGTTTGTTTTGCAAGGTGTGCATTTATTTTATATTCTAATGTAGTTCAATTATTCTCTAACTATTTTATGGATTCTTGGGTCTCTCCACAGAGAATTCTGTGGACTTTTTATTAGCATTACTTATCTGTTAATGCCATAAACTGGAAGGCTGTTACTGAACTAAAGTAATTTATGTAAGTACCAGAAAAGTACTGAAAATTTATTGCTACTGTTCACAGTTGGTGTCTAAAGAGTCATTGTAAAATAGTACATTGCTCTTGGTAAGTTGCTCTTATCTCCAAACTTGTAAGGCATGTGGTGGAGCAGAGGTGCATGGTTAGATTTGTGCTTCAACTACATCACCCCAAAAAAGTAAATCCTAGGATCTAGTTGATGGATGGTGGAGTGGGCAACAGAGTTGGTCCACATTGTGGTGAAGCAAAAAGTGCCCGTTTCTGCTGAAGATTAAATGCTGACCATTTAAGCCACTACTAATCACACTATTGGCATGGTTATACGATCTTATCATATAGAATTTATTTTAACATTTTGTATACTGTAACCTGACTTGAGAGCCTGTGATTTGCTAGCCTCAGCCTCTTAAGAAGCAATTTAAGTAAGTTGAAAGCAAGCAGCTTTATTTATTTTATTTGTCTTAAAGCTTTTGTTTTCTGTTTTCTAACTTATAGTTGTTTGTTTAGGGGTGGGGAGTGTTCCACCATTGATTTTTGGATGCCAAGAGTTTGGTGTCAAAAGAAAGGTTGTGTTGTGGTAACAATGAACAGAGAGTATTTGTTGTCTTACATAGTTACAGCTACATGATTGACAACATTATTCTGCTGATCACTGGCACCCTCCACCACCGACCCATTTCTGAGCTGATTCCCAAGTGCCATCCTTTGGGCAGCTTTGAGCAGATGGAAGCCATTCATGTTGCAGCCACACCTGCTGAGCTATACAATGCAGTGCTTGTTGACACTCCACTGGGTATGTACAATTATATTGTGAGGTAAACTAATGGCTTATACAGGTCCATTATTTTCATACATTTGTAGTGACCAGTTTTCTTGATAGCTGCGCATGGTACAGTCACTGCTGGACTCACCTTGGAAAGGCCAGGCAGCATCATACTTGTTTCAGTACATTTACTTTGTTTGACGCACATTTGCTGTTCCATTGTGATGCTGGATCCCTTTGTCAACCCGCCAGGACTGTTGGAAAAGCAAAGGAGAATGCATATAGAAAACTGAGTATAGGTGCATTTTGTATTTGTAGGAGCAGGATCAAGTTCTTTTCCTGTCATTAATAAAAGATGAAGTACAAAATGGCTATCTGCATATCTTGTCAGTTAATAAGGTAGTTTGAATTTTAGTACATACCAAACAAGTCACTCTTAACAGACTTCTCTTAAAATGGTTGAGCTCATTTCTGTTAGGTTGTAATTTGATGTGTTCTGTTGGAAACATTTTTCTTTTTAGATCAATGTGGCCTACATTATCTCCCCCAGCACTGTAATATCATAGCATATATACGTGGATATTTTGATAGCAGGGGTGCACAAATCCCAGGTGACTACATTTTGTATGGTGTCACCTTATATTTTGTGGGTCTTCATTATGGAACTTGCTTTATGCAACCCTTCATATGTCTAGAATCTTGAGGTGTCTGCTAGATTTTTGGAAAGTTTCTGCAACTCTGGTTGACAATAAGTGGTGTGGCTATAAAATAACTGGACTGATGTTAGAACATTTTTTATTCAAAAAATTACACAAGAGAAATGTTGTCACCCTCGATGTACTCCCCTCCCCAATCCCTACACCGCTCCCTGCGAATCTTCCACTGTTGGAAGCAGTGCTGCAGGTCGTCTTCTGATAGCTTATTCATGAGGTCTGTCGCTTTTGCCTTCACTGCATCTACAAACTCGAACATGGTTCCTTTTAACGCAGACTTGATCTTTGGAAATAAAAAAAAGTCACATGGGGCTAGGTTAGGTGAGTACGGTGGATGTTTCAACAGGGTGATCTAGTGCTTTGTCAAAAATGTCTTGACAGACAGGGCATTTTGTGCCGGCGCGTTGTCTTGGTGAAGAACCCATGAGCTGTTCTTCACATTTCAGGTCTTCTTCTTCTCACCCGTTCACAGAGGTTTGTCAAAACATCCTTGTAGTAGACCTGGTTAATGGTCTGACCTTCAGGCATCCAATCTATGTGAACAATCCCTTGGATGTAGAAAACACGATCATCATTGCTTTAAATTTGGATTTGCTCTGCTGTGCTTAATTTTGCCTTGGTGAACCGGGGCTCTTCCAGTGCATGGATTGGCACTTACTATCTGGGTCGTATTGAAGGAACCATTATTCATCACAAGTTATTATGTTCTCTAAAAAGTTTGGGTCATTTTCATTGTTTTGAAGAATGTCATCACAAATGTTCATTTGAATTTCCTTTTGTTTAAGTATGAGGAGTCTTGGCACCATCTTCGAACACTTTTTTCATGTTGAAATTGTTATGTAAAATCTGTTGAACAGTTTCCTTGTCAATGTTAATGAACTCAGCAACTGCTGGAATGCTCAGGCGATGATTTTGTCTAACAATTTCACCAACTTTTTCGATGTTAGTGTCTGTTTTTGATGTGCTGGGATGACTGGAGCGCTGATCATCTCCAATCTCTTCCCTTCCCTTTTTAAACCTTTTAAACCACTCGAAAACTTGAGTATGAGATAGACACTCATCACCATAAACTTTCTTCAACAAACTATATGTTTCTGTAGCGGATTTTCCAAGTTTCACACCGAATTTCACATTGATGTGTTGCTCCACGTTAACACTTAACATGATTCTGACGGAGAACAAGAACACGATCCACTTCAAGAAAAGGCTACTGCCAAATTGTTTGCTGCACGACCTTTAAATTGTAACTGTGAATGGAGGGGAGAGCACAAGCCAATACCACACACTGCTCGCTGTTGCCAAGTTTACAGGGAAGCGGAAAGAAATTAAGTCTGGTTATTTTATAGCCACATCACGTATATTGATCAACTCCAACAAAGGCCACATATATGTAAATAAGAGAGTAATTAAATTTTTTAGTATGTAAAACGTTTTAGCCATTATCATATAAAAGGAAGGAGAAGTGAAATGCATTTCTTAGATCTTGCAGGCCATAGAAAAGGAAATTTACTACAGTGTGTAACATATAATGCCTTTAGCCACGAATACACTTAGGCATTACACCTCATGCTGTGGAACATAAGATGCCAGGCATAATTTTCTGCATAAAACAGATTATGCAGACATTTTTTTAACATAGAGCTCTTGTATAGCCTCTCGTATTAACTTATTGTTTGAAGTAGTCTGCTGAAATGTTGCAAGTTTTTCTCTGCCTGTAACAAACTATCATCATTTTGATGATGGTAGTAGCATATAACAGGCAGTTATTTTATATATGTAAGAAATACAAAATAGTAAATATATGTATAACATGACATTTGAGATACATTTGGATCAGTGTGTCCTGGACCTTTCTCAAATGGGCATATCATTTTATCCTCTGTTGTTATACTTTTTGTTGTTCACATTTTTACTTACATCATAGAATCTTACCACTACTGTTAGATTTATTAATAATATTAATATATTAATCTTACATATAAATTGAAAGTTCTACAATTTTTTCTCATATTTTCCCTGTGAGTTGTTTGGTATTGCTTGTGGCTACTTACTTTTTTGCTTATTCTTTGCAATGCTTAACCTTCTTTTTAATAATCTCTCCGTCCCTGCAATTAGTTACTTTTGTAGATGGTTTTGACATTCTACTTTGTTGCATTGCTTAAAAGAAACTGAAAAGCACTGCAGTTTATATGACAGTGCTTTCGAAGTATACAGAAGGCAGTTGGTGCTGTGTGCACAGTGCTGGCTTCTTCCCCATTTGCTGTAATTCTAAAGATATCTGTTTATTTTATTGTCTTTGAGTTCTCAGTTGTAGGACTGCATTTAATAAAGGACCCAATTTAGTGTCCATTAATTTACAACACATAAACACTAGGCTCTGGTTTATTTTGTTTGACTTTAAAATTGTTGTGCTGAGTCTAGTTCAGTAAGTGGCACTCTACTAGGTTAAATTTGTTTATTTACTTTGAATTTCAAATTGCCACTCAGTATGGAATTGGTTTGAATGTTATAAAACAGACGATCTCCAGCAGAAGACCTAAAAGGATAGGTTTAACTAACTCACTAACTAACCAACCAATGGACTCACCAACCGACTGACCGACCGACCGACCAAAACTCCATGGTATAAAGTCCTCCTTGTGAATCTAATGGTTTTTCAGCTAGTGAAGAAATTCCCCATGTTTTTTTCAGAACCAAAAGTTCATTACTGTTTACGCAAGAGCCTTCTGCTACTTCTCCACAGCTTGATGAATCCAGTCCATATCTACACATCCTACTCCATTATGTTCCTCAGTTACTCATGAAATTCCCAGCATTTTATGGGGCCCAAAGAAGCAGTACTGTGGAGGATTCAGGTCTTCTGATTTGTGTGATTTCATGTTGCTGGCTTAGTGTTTCCCAGTATTTTTAAGAATGTGGTGCCTTCTACTTCATAGATTGAGAGGTCCAAGGAAAATCCTAAATGCAGGAGACAGGTAGAGATGTATAGGTCTGTTAGTCCCTTTGGTGAAGGCTCTAAAACTTCAAATCTCACAATGATCACTATGTTTACAAGACCTCACCAGTGGTCCTTGTCCCAAGCCATATGAATCTAGTCCTCATCCCTTCCATCCTATACCTTTAAGATCCATTTTAATATTATCCTTCTGTCTAAACCCAGATCTTTCAAATGATTGTCTTACTTCAGGTTTTATACTCAGTACCATGTATACATTTCTCTTGAAACGGTAGGTTTATATGCACTTTAAAGCTCTTAACATAGTTTGTCGATATTTTACCATGCTACTTTTTGTAAGTTAAATTTTGCATCTACCAGTTTGTACGTTTGATAATATTTAAACAATTTTGGGAGAGCCAGGGTAGCACAGACAGCGTAGTGATTAGGCTATGCGTTGGACGCCCTGGGGTTTGAATCCCGCCAGTGACAAGGGTTTGTTCTCTGGTCCACAACAGGCAGAGTGGATTTGGGGCCCATCCAACCTCCTGTTCAGTGGGTGTTGGGGCTTGTTCCCAAGGGTATAGCAGTTAGGGCATGCATTTGACCACAAAAGTCCATCTAGTGCCAAGGATAAGAATGAGTGGAGCTACACCACTTCTGCCTGTGTATGCCTGCATGGCATAGACAGGAACAATTTTACCCTTTTACCCCTTGTGTAAAACATTTTCTTTGGGTATTTTAGAAGCCAGTACATGCCATATAATCAGCATAGGTCTCTGTATTAGGGTAGTAGTGTAGGTAACAGCTAATGGTAGGTAAGAAAACTTGGTGAAAACAGAGCACATTTGAGACTTGAGACACAGATGAGAGGATCATAAATTTGGTTGCAGGGAATCTGGGCGAACTGCACTGAATGAGGTCCCAGTGCAGGCTTCAGTGATGAACCTTTTTGTGCTATGACAACAAGGGTTTTTATGATGAGTATCTCTGAAGTACATGAAGTAGACTCTGTCTAGAATTTGTATTTGAATTAGCAGCCATAGATGAAGTTTAATATTATTTGTTTCAGCTCCATTCTTTGTTGACTGCATTAGTGAGCAAGATTTGGATGAAATGAACATTGAGATTATTCGTAATACACTGTACAAAGCATACCTGGAAGCATTCTTCAACTTCTGCAAGGAGCTTGGAGGTACCACTGCTGATGTCATGTGTGAGATTCTTGCTGTAAGTAAAGAATGGAAAGATTATTTATGTTTAGGTAGGAAAGAGTGCTGAGATGGATGTAGTTAGTGTCCTAAAACTGCAGATACCCTCATACAACCTGGCACTTTAAAAGTATGAAATGATTTTATTAGTGTAACCCTAAGGAAACTCATTTTGAAGGGTCCTAATTTTATGTGTAAATTATATTGTTATTTTAGGATTTGAATTGTTTTTGGTGGTGAAGATTCAAATTGTGGTATTTTGTGTTATGACATGGTGGTCCAACAAGAACATGACACAAGTGTCATAACCAGCAGTACCACTTTGCCTCTGACTTAAAGTCTATATTTTAGCCATTGATGAACAGATGTGTTTTCACATTGAAATTAAGATGCAAGACAGCCACTATCACTCTGTGTCAGTCACCTGATTGAGCCAGTTCTGCTGGGCTTTCAGTGATCTGATCCGGCCAGTGCTTATAAGCTGGTTTGATATTGCAAATTTAGCATAGGTAAAGTGTCCATTCCTGCACCACACCTTAACATAGACACCACATGGAAGTAGATGGTGAGCTTACTGCTCCAATCACATTACTAAAAGAATGAATCACTGGTATCCATTTTGTAACGCCATTTCTATACGACTTGATGGTGCTGCAATGGCAGATTGCCTAGTCTGGAAAAACTATGAAGTCTGAATACTTTCACTATGACATTTCAGATTAATATCCGTTCAGTCAATGATTTGGTCAGTGTTAAAACGTACAATCAGTAGAAGCATAGATAATTCTTCAGAGAATGGCCTGTATAATTTCATATTTGTCTCATGTATTGAAGGTGGAATTTTCTTGAAGATCCAGTGTGGATGTTCTTGTTTTGATATTTTATATGACCTGAAAATAGTATTTGTTTGTAGTATGTTGAAATGGGATGAAGTGAATAAAATTAGAGTTTATATGGAAGCAAAATTTTAGAAGTAACATTCTTAAAAAAACGTACATGTATCGGAGATTATAAATAGTTCTATAGCTTTTCGCTGGTGTTTGGAAAGTGATTAGTTCCCACTGTTGATTCACTTAGTTCTTATATACTTATAAAACTGTTATTATGAGACACATTTGTATAACATGTGGAGAGTATGGCATGTCCTGTCTTGTCAGTGTCTGAAGGTCTGCTGTAAAATTGTTATGAAAGAGTTGGTGGGGAAGAAGGAGAAGGGGGGGGGGGGACATCTTATATATCATATGGCCTTCACCTTTGAGTGTGGTTCCAAAAATGTTATTGGGTTGTTTCAACCCATACAGGTGCAGTGTGAAACATATGTCCAAATTTTCTTAAATTTTAATCAGTGATAAGCCATAGTTGACACACTTCTGGCATGTAACCAAACAAGTAGTGTTGCCAAAGTTAAGCAGTGTACCACAGATGACACTCATCTCCCAGTTGTTTTCATTTGACTTTAGTTTACATAATGCAAAATTATTGACATTTTATTCTTTTGGTGTCATTTCATTTTTTGTCCAGTTTTTAAGGATCATCTTACCTTTTTAGTTTGAGGCAGATCGGCGGGCCATCATCATCACCATCAACTCATTTGGTACAGAATTAACTAAGGATGATCGAGCCAAACTGTACCCCCGATGTGGTAAATTGCATCCTGATGGGTTGGCAGCCCTGGCTCGGGCAGATGACTATGAGCAAGTGAAAGCTGTAGCAGAATATTATGCTGTAAGTTCATTCATTATGTATTTAGTTATGGGTGGCGATTCACACTGTTGTAGGCAGAAGAGGGTCACAAGGTTGATGACTGCATATTTGATGTCTTCAAATAGTAAATGATGCATTCTCTGTATTACATCATCTTGTAGAGATGTTTGGGTATGGCTGCATTTTCTTTTGTCAAAACTGTGTCACCCACTTCGTTTGTCTCTCCATAAGTATTCCTCTTGTGTGTCTGCTCTTGCTCTTTTTTATAAGCTCCCTATTTTTTTCTCTTCAGTTGTCCTTATACTTGCCACTGTTGCTGTATTTGGCTACCTTATATCATGTCCTTTTAATCTCATTCTTACTGTAGCCTTAATTTCACTGACTTTCCATCTAGTATTTTTACTTCAAGGTCTTGCCTTAATGCTCAGCACATGTTGTTCCAGCTTTTGTCACAAATAGTGTACAGTCTACTGCTGCAAAATACTGAAATATTGTCATAACTCCGTTAATTTTTATTAAATGTTGGTGTCATATTATGTATGTGGGCATAACCAAAAATTCCCAGACTGGGTTTGGTATTCACCTTTTAAGTTTGTGCAGAGGGCACAGAATTTTCAGGCACTGTTGGAATTGAATTTTTGGAATCATGCATAGATGGTTAGGGATTGTTCATGAATTTGAGAGACATCTGGAAATTACACCCCCATAGTTGCAATTTCATTGTTGGAAACAAGAAGTAATCACAAGGGGCAGAATCAAGTGGATGGGAGACCATGGCCATGCTTCTAGAGGCCTAGTATTGTTGCACTGATGAAGAGTATTTGCTTATATATTATCATGGTCAATCAGTGACTCCAGGTCCCACTATCCTTCATGTTTTCAGCAGATTCACTTCCTCAGACATTGGACAGTAGTAGTGATGGTTAACCGTTTGGCTTGAAGACAGATATGCCTGATGAACAGTGCCCTCACAGAAAAAAAACACTAATGTGCTGATGATGTTTGATTTGACTTGCCTTGCTTTTGTTGAACATGGAGAGTAGGGGCTCTTCAACTTAGAGGACTACTCTTTGATATCTGGATTACAAAAGTAAACCCAGCTTTTGCTTCGTGCATTTTTTATGCAGTTTTCAGAAGTTTACAAAAAAACAGTGCAATTTAATTGTTCAAGTCAGCCATTAGAAAATTGCTGATCACCTGTAACACACAAGGAAGAAAAATATGGTGTTACAACTGTAAAAGTCAGAATACAGAATACTGACTCAGAATACAGGGTACTTTGGTGCTTGCAGGCAGAACACTGTATTACTTGCCATTTTCATTTCTAGCGGTAAGTTTGGGAACTTCTGAATATGCCATTTTATGTCATTAGAAGTTGGGACAGGCTTAAATGGCATGCATTTCATCAGTTGTCAGATAATACAAATTCCTGTTATAACAGTCATTGTTCAAATTTGGTGTGTTCTTGTCATATTGAGGTTACATGTGATTGCAGTTGTGAAGCTGAACTGTTATTTGCAGGAATACAGTGCATTGTTTGAAGGAGCTGGCAGCAACCCAGGTGAAAAAACTTTGGAGGACAAGTTTTTTGAGCATGAGGTAAATGTGAACCTTTGTGTTCGTTACTGCAGTTACAACAAAAAATGTTTTCCCAGTGGAAATGTCTAACAAAAAATAATTATTACTCATATAGATAAAAAAAAGTTGTGACACATACCCAAAATAACTTCACCCCATTCTATTTGTAATTACCCAATTTAAGCTCTCGGTTTGCTTGTGTGTGTGTGTGGTTTTTCCCCCTCCCCCTCCCCACATAATAGGTTTTCTCATTCCTCAGTCACCATATGCTGGGCCTGAAAATACCACACAACTTTTGGCATCTCATAACTACTGTTTAAAATTGGCATCACTTGTAGTTTGCAGGAAAGAAGGTAATATCCGTAGTGTGAATTTCAGCATCATTTCATATGATCATAGCACATGATTTATTGTTTCATAGACACAGTTACTGTAATTTAAAAAATACAACTATATGGGGTTTTCATTACATGTTACTGTGTAAGATGGGCATAAGCGACAAAATTGTTGTTGGCTTGCTTGCTTCCACAAGCATGTTGATATCGAAGTAATTTGAAAACCTCATTTGGTAGAATGCTTTTAATCCAGAAGCTACTCCAGAAATCCTGATACTTCAGCAGTCGAGAAAAACAGTTGCAAGTAGTCAAAAAGGCCTCCAAGAGTGTCTGTACTTAGACTGATGTGGTGTCTCCTGACCCTTTGCCTCCTTCATCAGCTACTTCGGCTATGAGGACTCCTGATCCACTGTGTCCAGGTCCTTTACAATCCCTGATAGAAACTGAATAGACTCCAGTAAATATGGAGGGGGACCCTGATGCCTCTGTACCAGCAGTTGAAGGAGATCTGCAAATGTAATACTCCTCTGATTGGTTGTGCAGCCCAAATATAGGAGCAGAAACAAAAAATTACCTCTAAGAACATAGGGCAGTACAGGTACTTTTCAGTAATCCAGAATTTTTGATGCACGTGACCGGTCCCATGGGTGCCAGATTAAAGGAATGCACTATGTATGAATGTGTTGCATGCACATGTGTGTGTCTTAGCTCTAATAAAGTATTCTGCACTTTGAAATAAGCTCTTAACAGTCGACACTTAATAAAATATCACATCTACAGTCAAGGCAGCAGCTGACAGATGTGTTGTTCTGAATCTTGCCTGTCAGTACAATACTGATGTGAGAATATTTCCACTTCAAGAAGAACACACACCATTGTTACATAAAATACAAGTAAGGTGGTGGGGATTATAATATGAGGCATCTCAGGGAAATAGGTGGTGAGTATGGGAAATGGATGAGCATAGCTTGCAGATTTAGTATTGTGTCCATTGGTGGGTTTTGTTGTTAGTTGTGTTGGATCCTGGGGGGGTTCCGCTGGCAGAGAGTTAGAAGCATTTTGCTAGTTAGGGGACGTATGATATTTACAGTGCTATTTGGTCTTTATTTGTATGTTTATTTTTGTCATGTTTCTGCAAACTAATTTGAAATTAACTTGTATGTTTTTGCAAATGTTGTCATATAACCCTGGAATATAAAAAAAATGCATTGGTTGTGTTTAGGAATCATTTTGTATCATCATTCAGCTTTGAAATATATCAGAAAATACATAGCTGTCTTAAAGTGTTCAAAAGTACGTAGGCAGTTGCAGCAACAAAATACGGAAAGACCCCTTTCAGACTGCCGTTGTTACATCTGCATATTCACGTTTTTGCAGCAGTGCATTATCAGATCTCGTTTGTATACAGACTAAATACAGTGTGTTGTATTTAGCACCATCACCTCCAGGCTACAAAAGAAGGTGAAAAGATTAAAGACATTCAACAGTAGGTCTGCATTTCTTTGTTCCAGTGACCTGTTACATGAATACATTATTTACATAATCCTTCCATAGGATGAAGGTAATTTGTGTTGCTTCAAATCAGATAATCATGTCCTAGTTACAGTCCAGTAGCTTTATATGTTACAGCTGACCATTTAACCTTTACTGTTTGGAAGGAGGCGCTGTCACTTCTGGTGAAGATGGGCAGATTTTTGTTGTTTGGTTCAGCTAGTATTGTTGGTAGTACATTTTTGGAACTGTTCCTGCTTAAACTAGTGAAAATACTTAAAAAAAATAGTAAATACATTTCTGAATTTTTTAGTGCCATTTTTATTATAATAAAAATCATTCTTTCCAGTAATGTGGATAGGACACTGCAGTACAAGAAAATATCGTGTAGCTCCAAATTAGAGCTTTGCATTTATGAAAATATTGTTCCTTCTGTATAATGTCACAGTTCTGATTTAGAAGTTTACCTTTGCATGGTAAATACAAAAAGCCAAGTGTAAATGCAGGCTGACTTTACACTTTGCACAGAAACTTTGTAGTTGCATGTTTCTTCAGCTGAGTACACATGGCACCACCCTTGCCCTGATTTCCAAGTTTTGAACCAAAGTCGTGCAGAATTTTTGATGGTCTGTTTTGCCATCACGTGATGGTACATTGAAGTACCTATTCATTAGAGTCTGATCCCCTTCTACTCTATAAGGGAGAATTTTCATTACCTGTGTTACATTTTCTCAATTCTTTTATAAGTTTGATGTGGTTTTGACCGTGCATCATTGTTAATATATGGAAATAAAATGCCAACTAGATGCAACAGAGGTTTTTATTGCAGGTCTTATTGCTTGCTCAACATGTTTCGGGCACCACTATGCCCTCATCAGGAGCTGAAGAGTATTATATAGTGGTTGCTGCCTGTGGTATTTTGTGCTGTGGTTTTCAAGTTGCTGGTCTGCAAGCAACATCCTGCAAACCGGACACATAACTCTCAGCTCCACACCAGACCAGCAACTTGAAAACCACAGCACGAAATACCACAGGCAGCAACCACTGTACAATACTCTTGAGCTCCTGATGATGGGCATAG
>JGI20166J26741_10990003_pt1 | contig 14620 bp, 12 predicted proteins | sample TergutCu122P5_FD_26741 | JGI IMG/M metagenome (IMG submission 26741)
AGTGGAGAAGTCCATCCTCCCCATGACCCAAAAAATTTCGACAAGCGCAATCAAAGGTCAAGCAAATGATGATCTTTGCTTATGATCACCGAGGAATCATGATGACAGATAGAGTTCCATGTGGAACAAGTGTGACAACAGCGTATTATCGTGACTGGATGCAAGAATTGCGCAGAAAAGTTCACAAAAACCGACATGACTTGCTCGGGGATGGGCCACTTATTTTGCACAACAACGCACGCCTGCACCTGGGGAAGGTTGTGACCGATTTGCTGAGTAAATACGAGTGGGAAGTGTTACCTCACGTGCCATACAGTCCAGACATGAGTCCACCGGACTTTGACTTATTTCCCAAGTTAAAAGAGCCCATGCGTGGACACCACTTTTCCTCCCTGGAAGAGGTTTCTGCAGCGGTTACCCGAGCCATCCGGGGACTGAACAAAAGTGGCACCCTAAATGGAATAGAAAATCTTCCGAAACGTTGGAACATGGTCATTGAGAAGCAGGGGGACTACATAGAAGGACTGTAAAGAGATACTCCCTAAAATAAAATATATGTGTAAGTAAAAAAATAGTGTGCATTACTTATGAAATGCCCCTTGTACATTAATAAGCTGGTCAACAAAGATTTTGTCCCATGAGGAAAAATGTGTTTCTAATGTATTTTTGGATGCCTGGACCATCATTTTGTGAAACCAGGTGACTGTGCCAACACCTCCATCAGCAAGATACTGCACTTTTTTAAAAGTGTGAGGCTGCTGAATGCTTAAGCAAAGGGCTGCACGAAAGACTGTAAACAGTCCAGGTGAGAAGGGTCATGGTGGTATTGTGGTGCCTGCCCTACTGTACTCTACTCTAGTCACTTGTTGTCCACGTGTTTTTCATGCCATGTAAAAAATGCCAAAACACATGTGCCTTATAGCAACAAAAAGTGAATAAAGGCAGTTGGACACAACACCACAATAACAAGCCACATGATATGTACAACATTAAAGTACATTAATATAGTGAACCTGAACTTCTGGGGCTCACACCCTATAATAAGTTTTCTTTCTATTATAATAAGCTCTGCCATTCACTTAAAATCTGCAGAAGCCACAAATGTACGTAAGAACTACAATAAATAATGCATGTTACATACCACTTTGGCTGTAATTTTCCAGGTATAACTCAACCTATCAAGCAATTTGCACAATTGTGCAACCGTTTCCTCATAGCTCGTACACACAAAGAAGCGTGTCATGCGTCGCACCAGTTTCTGGAAAGTATTCTGTAAAAAAATAACATATTGTTTGTGATACAGTTACAAAAATGAAATGTAGTTACAGACTGCACTCCATATACTAGTACCTGACTGGATGGCTGAGTAGAAGGCTGTGTGGCATGGAGCTGTGAGTTCAGCAGCATGTCATCCAGATATGCTGGCTGCGAGAAAGAGAAAGACACCTTCTCTTCTAGCATAGCTGCAGCAACACTGGCAACAGGTACACTTGGCTGCTCTAACCTTGGTTCTGGCTGTGATCTGCACAACCTAGCCATTGAATCATCTACAGCATAACTATCAGATGCTGCAGCAGGAGGAGAGATGGATGACAGTTCACTGCCAGAACAGATACGCTTGTTGCGCTGTCTACTGCTTGGCGAAAATATATCCCTATCTGGTGATCCTGAAACACGATCACTTGAATAAGGTGTATGGCATTTAAGACACACAATAACTGAAGGCACTGGCAAGTTTACCAGAACTGTTCTCAGATCTTGGAAAAGCATTTCCATGGCTCAGTCTTCTCCATACATCCCTTTAGCTGTTAAATTTGCCCCTCCAGTACAGATGTACAGCCATTTTGTTCCAGGTAAATGTTGGAGAGAGGTAATGTTTGTCAACTGACATAGACCATGTGAAGCTGGAAGGAAAGTATAGCAGCATGGCAAGCCTCATGTGCCATCATCCCCACCGTGTATGTTAATAATGGGTAACGAGAGTTATGTAGTATCCTGTTCCTAGCATCTTACGGTATTGTCTGTCCATATCAATCCCAAAGCCCAACATTACACACACACACACATACTTTTAATAATCAACCAACAAAATATACAGTATCTAGGGAAGCTCCCTAATCGTCTATATTATACCAAACTGTGACATGTTTCAGTTCACTAGGAACCATTTTCAAGGAGTTGTGTAAATTATAAAAATCACAGACAGTAACATCCACTAAACATATACATGAATACAATCATATTTCAACACAGTGCCAAATTATACAGCAAATATGGAAATAAACGATGACAGGTATCTAATTAATAAAACTGGCCAAGTCTCAATACTACAATATGTATATCTGCAGCCTCATTAACTTTGACCAGAAAATGATGTTATTTTGTGTTCTCAGATTTTTATGACAGTAAATGAACTAAATGAAACGATCTGCAGACTACACTGTTTTCCTGACTTCGGTAATCTAGCTTTATGATGTTGATTCACACTCATACAGCTAGATCACCAAAGAGAGGACAACAGCATCATCTTCTGTCTTCTATAGCTCGATGTTTTGATGTGTAGAATCCATCTTCTTCCAAAGGTGATTTAGCCAATGTCTTTGCTTTGGTAATCTAGCTTTATGACCTTCTGCAACATTCATACAGCTACATCACCAAAGAAAAGACAAATGCTTAAGAGACAACATGGGAGTATTTATGTCAAGTAAGGGTGCAAATTCTGCCCACACAGACGGGTACCAAGTGGCTCAGAGTGTCAATCAACCTCAGAGTCACTCAGTACCTGACTAAGCAAACAGCACTCTTCAGTGGTAAAAAAAATTCAACAGAATTTGCAGACTTGACACACACAAACGCACACAGATGAACTTATCAAATGGCAAACCACTGATAAAGGGTTGCCATATTAATCTTGTAAATTCAGGAACAATTAACAGCCAACAGTATCAGAAGTATTCCTGTAACATGTACCAGGTCAACCCACATAAAGTGGAAGTATCAAACACGTAACACACATATATGATCCTTGGAAGTGCAGAGACATTTTACACACTTTTTCCCAAAAATTTCCTTGTATATGTATGAAACATACTGCAGATTTGCATAAAATGGACCCCCACATATTTCTCTGAAAATACAATTACCCAGTGAATTTGGAAAGAATACAATAAAATTATCATGGGAAATGTTATAGGAAAATTCTTAAATTACCATAAACTGGAACAGTAAAAACATATTTACTGGTTACAACAGGGACAAATTTGTTGTACAGAAAGTGGCAACAGGAACTGCACATCCAAAGCAATAGCAGTGTTTTACGAAAAACAGCTGAACAGTGAACCACGCAAATGGAACTCATTCAAAATATGGTCTGATGCTAACTGAAGACAAAGTCAGCAGTATCTAGAAATGTTACTGAAATATGAATAGTTAAGCTTGTACTACCTTTAAGTATGTACCATGCATTTTGTACAGTATATTATTTAGACCAAACACATAACTTGACTTTCAATGTTTCATCATGCATCTTTCAATTCAATAACTGATAAACACCAACACATGCACCTCACATTCAACAGTATATTAGTCTAGAATGTTGATTTCAATGTTAAAATACTTAAAAATACTCCGACATGTTTCGATCTTAACAGATCATCATCAGGGAGTAGGTCTGTACCTCGTTAAAATTACTGAATAATTTAAAAAACACTGAATTTAAAATCCTGACCATCAATCCCGGTGTTGTGGCAGCAATACATGTAGCAGGTGTACGTGGTGACCCTTGTGGTGCAGTCCAATGCACTGCACCACAAGGGTCACCACATACACCTGCTACATGTATTGCTGCCACAAAACTGGGATTGATCGTCAGGATTTTAAATTCAGTGTTTTTTTAAATTATTCAGTAACTTGAATGAGGTACAGACCTACTCCCTGATGATGATCTGTTAAGACTGAAACATGTCGGAGTACTTTTAAGTATTTTTATGTATTTTAACATTGAAATCAACATTCCAGACTAATATACTGTTGAATGTGCGGTGCATGTGTTGGTGTTTATCAATTACTGAACATAACTTGACGTCTATGCCCAGTTCAGTTCTTATCATACCTGCACACAGGTAACTCCAAACACACGGTAAGTCCATCACATGCCTCCCATAAATCCAACACCTCGTCCATACTTCAGGGTTATGTGGATTCATATTCTACTTTACCCTGGGTCACGTGGGAGGAGGTAACAGGTGTGGAGGGATATCCTGATGAGGGTTACTATGATGCATGCTGGCTAACAAGGCTCTGATCTACCTAAGCCAAGGTGGAAGGTATCGTGCTGAAGGTTGCATTGCACTGGGTAGTGACTGCAGTGTTGTAAATGATCCCCTTGGGGAACCAGGCCGCATCCCAGTGTATGTAGCCCTTCCTTCCGCATGAGGCTCCGTGGATGGTGACCGTACGTTTTCCCAGTTTTTCGTGGGAGGGCTCCTTAATTGGGAACTCTGATGGATATAAATGAATAAACCATTGGCTCTGGAGAAGAAGCATCTCTCTCCACATGGACCCTGTTGGGGAACAAGGAGGGCGGCTCATTTACTGGGGACTTTGAGGGAAAGGTGAATTACTACGGAATGTGTAGAAGAAAGTTCTGGAGATGGGTGTCTCTCTGTAGGGGAACCTGGGTGGAGTCTGTTTACTGGGAATTTTAAGAGAGAGTTGGAGGGCTCCAGAGAGGGAGCATCTCTCTCTGTGGGAGCTCTGTTAGGGAACCTAGTGGGGGTGGGCTCCTTTTCTGGAGATCTGGAAGGATATGGAGAGGAGGACTCAGACGGACATCACTCTTCGTGGGGGCCCTGCCGGGGAATTTGGCAGGAGGCTTGTCTACCAGGGACTTGAGAAGACTCTGGAGATGGGCACCTTTCTCCACACGGGTCCGTTCACCGGGAACTCTTGAGGGATGGTTGAAAGGAGGCTCTGGGAACGGGGCATTTCTCTCTATGGGTGCTCTGTGAAGGGAACATGGAGGGGGGGCTCCTTCACTGGGGACCCTGAAGGTTATGTAGAAGGCTCTGGTGACAGGCATCTTTCCATTGGGGCCCCGCTGGGGAACCTGTAAGGGGTCTCATTTACCAGGGACATTGAGAAATGGATGAGTCGGGTGTCTCTCCATAGGAGGCCCCATTCGGGGACCTGGGGAGAGGGGTCCATCTACCAGGAACTTTGAGAATTTGCTGCAAGAGGGCTCTGGCTATGGAGCATCTCTCTCTCTATGGGAGCTCTATTTAGGGAACCTGGAGACAGGTTCCTTTGATGGGGGCCCTGAAGGTTAGGAAAGGAAGGCTCGGGGGATGGGCATCTCTCTTCATGCGGGCTCAGTTGGGCAATGTGGAATGGGCTCATCTACCAGGGACTTTGATATATGGTTGAAAGGGGCTCTGGAGGTGCAGCATCTCTGTGTGAGCTCTGTGAGGGGAACCTGGAGGAAGGGCTCCCTTGCTGGGGACCCTGAATGACATGTAGAAAAGGCTATGGAGATGGCCCACTCTTTCCATAGGGGCCCCATTTAGGGAACCTGAAGGAGGGCTCATCTACTGGGGACTTTGAGAGATGGATGAAGGGGGCTCTAGGGATGGAGTGTCTCTCTCTGAAGAGGCTCCGTGGAGGGGGCCTGAGGCTTCTTCACTGGGGACCCTGGAAGATATGTTAAGAAAGGCTCCGCATATAGGTGTCTCTCTCCATAGGGGCCCCTTTACAATCGATGGGAACCTGGAATCTGGAGGGGGGGGGGGCTCGTATACCAGGGACTTTGAAGGATGAACGAAGGAGTGCTCTAGGAATGGAGCGTCTTTCTGTGAGGAATTACATGAAGGGGACATTGAGGGAGGACTCCTTTACTGGGGACCCCGGAAGATACGTTAAGCAAAGCTAGGAAATGGCCTTCTGCTTCCATAGGGACCCCGCTTTTGGGGAACATGGAGGGGCGCTTCTTTCTTAGAGCCTTCTTATTTAGAGGAATTTTTATGAGGTTTTTGAGAGAGATGCAAAAAGTCCTGTAAATGGGTATCTCTTTCCATAGGGGCCCTGTTGGGGAACCTGGAGAGAGTTCGTTTGGCAGGATTTTTGAGAAAAAATAAAAAGTATATCTGGGTTCCTTTCCTGGAACCAGAGGACATTAAGAGTTTAAGTCCGGGGGTCATCTGGAACTTAATAAAGGAACAGGCTCTCCTGAGTTATTAGATTATGGGGCACATCTATAAGGCCTAGGTACATCGAGACTATATGGGCTCAAACCCTATGTTAATCAATCAACCAATCAAGTCCATCAAATACAACACAACGTAAATTCTATGATTATCTTTTCACTGACTTATAATGATTTATATTAATTCACTGTAGGACTACACCCATAACAAACTTCCAGATTTTATCAAATGCATATGCAGCCAACAAGTTAACCTTTAAAGTACAGGCTTTTAAAAGCCAGAAGTTCCACGGTGGCCTGAATTTTTTGGGCATTTAAATCTTGAAATTGCAGACCTCCACAAAAACAGATATATTTTCTGCTCTATACAACATAAAATTATGAAACAAAAACAGTTCGAAAGAGAATAAAATTCTACATTAGTAGACGAAGTGTCGAGTTTTAGCAGTAAATCGTACTCACAAAACTTTATGATAGATTCAAAAGCCATGTTGCGTGACATATTTTATGACACTTCTGTGAATTTTTTGTCCTTACCCCATTCTTTACGCCCCTGGCATGTGTGATGTTACGTACATACGAGTATACAACACTTATTTACATGGTAAATGTTTTCTGTCCACACTGTACAATGATATAATTTGCCTCACGCCATCACAGTCAACACTACTCTTTGTGTCGTCTAGTGACTCAAGTTCACACATGTATGCCATTTCTCGAAGCAGTTCAATACGCACACAGACCAACGTCACACTTCCAGCAGAAATACAGCGTGCTCCGTGTTTGCTTGTGCAGCGAACACACGTAGCACCGCTGTATATTTCCTTTGGAAGGCCAATGCTGTGAATGCTTTACTTCTAGTCAACTGAGCTGGGACACAGTTGGACTTGGTCTGCCCCTTGAAATGCCACTAGCTGTCACATTTTCCTCTTGCAAATGGATAATCATTTCGCGAACGAGAATTTCACGGGAATTTTTGTGCGTCATTTTGCCGCCACATGACTTGTGTATAAGAAATGCGTTTAGAATGGTCATGTCCGTTAGGTGAAAAAAACAGTTTCTTGGTCCACTTCCATGTTTTGCGGGCAATTCCATAGCTGTTGACCATTCTGTCTGACTTGTCCACAAACCCCATGTATGCATTGTAGTCTTCTACAACACGAGGTTTGATAGCCTGGCCGGATTCTTGGGTGAAATTTCCTTCAACAGGGGGAGCGTGCATGTTTGTCAGAATGTACACATCCTGCCGGTCTTTCCAGCAAACAGCCCTTAGAGTTCCCCTGACTTGTGTCGCTATGTCCCCCCTTTTCATTTTTAGATATTTTGGTCCAATAGCTCATGGCATTCATGCCTGTCATGGCAAACTGTTCCACACGCACTGATTTTTCATTGGAACAGATCATCAAACAGAGTAGGCAAGGTGAAATAATTGTCCATGAAAATTTTATGGCCCAGTCCCTCAACTCTTCGAATAAACTGCAGCACTGTTCCTTGCGTTGCTGTTATTTGAGCTGTGGCATGCTGCCATTGCTTGCCTAAATACACGCTCATGTAAGTGTAGCCCACAGAGTAGCAAAGTTTGTAAATCTGGTACCAAATCTTTTAAGTTTCCTTGGAATATATTGCTGAAAGACTACTCTTCCTTTGTACAACATGATCAATTCTTCCACAGCAAGATTTTCTGTTGGATTGTACAGTTCACAAAATTTGTTGTTCAAATCAAATAAGCGAGTTACTGATAATGCACTACGTGTCTGAAGTCTAAATAATTCTTCAACGGGAAAGTAATGCAGATGAAACTCTGTCAGTAAACACTGAGGAAAAATATCAATACCAATGAGGAAGGGGTACTGTCGTGTCCGGTGATTTTAATTACGCCAAGCGACTAATGAAGTTTTACTAACTTATAAGATTTGAGGTGTGTGTCATGCTATGTCTCTTTGCTGCCACCGGAAGCACCTCAGACACCCACCCGACATCCGCTTCTTGAAGAGACTAATTACGTACCCTTTTGTTTCAAGCTCTCCCCAATGGTTGCATGATTTAAATGTCCTGTTACGACAGAGAAGACCACGCTTACAGCCGGGGCACTCATGACCATATTTGGAAGCATGGATTATTGACTACGCCCTATGATGTCACTTGACCCCAAATTTTGGTGGTATGTAATAGGTTTGGAAGCCTCTGGGGACAATCTTGGTCGCCACTTGCTGCAGGAAACGCTGCCCGATTGCTTCACGAAATTCCTTTGTGTGACAAGTCTCTCTACAAGTAAAAACTTATAAATTTGCTAAGAGTGCACTGCTTCAGTTAATCACCACAGCGCACTACATCAGTTAATTTTTGTATTCTTCAACCATCAACTTACAAATAAACCAGCATATCTACCCCCAAGGAGTGTGTTGGAAGTCTTGAATACCAATTCTTAAGTGTCCAGCACAAGCCTGAACCAGCATCCCTCTGGAACCAGTCGCTTGTTCACCACCAGCGTACCTGACCTCTAACATCTTACTCGGGATACAACAGTACTTCCCTTACAAATCGCCAGTGAATTTATGCAATATATACCAGTTCGCTGCTGATAATGTAACATCAAACATGACAAACGTAACACTTGCAGCTTTAACAATAAGTATTGTGAAAAATTGTGGATTTCAGTTTATAACCAATCTGCCACTGACATGTATATGCCAGTCCACCACTACAAAACTATATCAAGACGTGCCACACTTCTATGAAAGCTGCCAGAAGACTAACTAGAGCTAGGTTCTACGTTTCAGCCTCAAACAATGGTCTGCTGTGTCGTGCCTGTCACTCCCTCAGCTGATCCCTGAAGGTCAAGTGTGCACATAAATAATATCAAAACCCGACCATAAATGACATCATTGCTCCTGATGAATTCCAGACCTCGTTGTGGGACCCGCAGTGGGTTTGTTTGGGTTTCTTGCTCAAGCAAACACTGTGAGCACTGAAAAACTTCATGCATGCATGCATGCATGGCGTTAGATATATCTAACATTCGGCCAGTGGGGAGGGCAGGCTGCGTTAGGTGTATCTAACATTTGGCCTTTAAAGGTTAACAACATCCATATACTGCAGCCTTAATAATTGATATGACTCACATTGTTTTATAGATTATGTTTTATCAATTGTCTATAACGATCACCTGTATAAACATTTAATCTATTGATTTTATTGGTTTAATAACTTTACAAATTTTGTAACTTTAGTAAATAGAAAATAAGACTCCCAGATGATCATGCAAATGCATCGAAATATGTAGGAGTACTTAACGACATAAAAATTCATTGTTAAAATATATGTTGTGCATTGGTTGGTCTAAATACATAAATAAATAAAAGAATAGTAGTACATGTTCATGATGTGACAAATAAAATAAAAATGTGATGTAACATTCTCACTCATCTTACTAAATGGTGCACAGACTGTGAATTTGTTCAAGCCTTTGGGCAGTACCATCATAAAACTAGGTAACAACTGCCTTGGCCAGCAGATTTCTACAGGCTATTTAGATGCAAAACCTGACACTCATGCCAGACACAGTAATTAATAACAACAACATGATCAGCCATCTGCTAGCTACTTCTAGCAGCTTTATCCTCGTATCCATTGTCCTTCAAAATGAAACTCTGGTAGTATGGAGGAAGACCTACCACTCAAAGTCAAATTATATGTGCCATTAACATGTTTTTATAAGTTTAAAGCAACAAGATGACACATACCAATAATTCACTTTATTCTGACATATGGAAAATGTGAAGTTGGCCTGAGTTTGTAAGTGTTCTAGCGGAGGAAAAAAGAAATGACATATAGGGAGGAATAATAACCACCCATGTAACCCAAGTCACATTCACCTGAAGACTATGAAATTACAACACTAGAAGGTGGATCATACATTTATTTTACGTGGTCTCATTAATCACTAAAGCACAAAATCTAGAGGTGGAAACTGTGACTAAATTTAAATTGTTAAGAGTATAATCATAATCTGCAATACTGCTGGAGGGCGTTCGTTATGTACACAGTTTGGGCATTCACCTGAAAGTCTGAAAAATCACAATATAACAACATAAAATGTAATGAGCATACGAAAATACCAATTAATATGACATGAAAGTTAGGAACCTTGATCAAACCCAATTACAACTAGAATTAAGTGAATCCAATATCAACACACTTGAGCCTTTACTTAAATTACACAGGTAAACAATTTTCATCACACAAAAACCAATTTTTCCATGCTCAATTCAAATGTAATTAGAAGTGCTCTATCACCTACAGTGTTTGTGTGACACAGTTTTTTAAAATGTAATTATCGTGAATTTAGGAATGTGAGCCCCATCAGACAGCCAGACTACAAGCTCACACATGCACTGACCTGTTAGGACATGAAACTAAGAGTAAGCTCTGCTTGAGAAACACTGAACTCCTAGTGGTGTGCCAGATTTCGTTTTGATAAGTGGGAAGTGTCATGTGTTCTTTTTGGCGAAGTGTTTTGTGCAAAAGGATTGTGTTTATTATATTTTCATCATGCCAGGGAAGTGTTTAAATTATCCCGACACATTGTTACATGTGTAGTAAACTGACCCTCAAATCACAGAGACAAAATTTTACCCCGCTCCTTAAGAAATGTTATGAGCTTTATTGGGGGTCTAAAGTGGGTGGCCAAGAGAAAGCTGGGCACCTCATATATGTTATGTAAGATGTGTGAGGCTTCTCACAGGATTGGTTTGTGGTCGCGCCAAATGCCATTCACCATTACCGTTGTTTGGTGGGAACCAAAAGACCACTCAGCTGTTGTTATTTGGTTTAACAAACATAACAGGCATCACCTCCACATCCAAACATAGTGAAATATTCAAATCTACCATCTGCAATGAGGCCTGTCTCACACAGTGTAGAGTTGCCGGTACTAAAGCCTCTGAAAAATCAAACTTTTAGTGATAACAAATCTCATTATGATGATGACGACGGACAGCAAGGAGACAAAGCTGACTGCAATCCAACATTTGACCCAAGTTGTTCCTCATCTGAACCCCATTTATTAACACAAGGAGATCTTAATAACCTTGTATGTGATTTGGAAATGTCTCAAAAACAAGCTGAATTCTTAGATTCCAGACTCAAAAACTGGAATTTTCTCCACCAAGATACCGAAATATGTTTCTTTTCTTTCGTTAAAATCAATTCAAAGAATTTTTGTCTCAAGAAAACGATCTAATATTTTGTAATGATGTCTGCTGTGGTGCAGAAGCTCTTTGACACCAACACAATCCAACTGAGTGGCATTTACTTAATGACTCTTGAGAAGTTTGCTTAAAAGCTGTGCTTCTACGTAATGGGAATAAATTTCCACCTGAACCCCTAGCCCATGCCACTAACATGAGAGTCCTATGAAAATATGAAACTACTTTCAGAAAAGATCAAGCATAAAAAATAACTGGAACATTTGTGCAGATTTGAAGGTCATTCCTCTCTTGTTTGGCTACTCAAAAGTTTTGTTGCTTTCTGTATCAGTGGGATAGTGGGGACAGAAAACATCCTTACATCCAAAAACAGTGGCCTAAATGAGTATCATTTATTCCAGGGCAGAAGAATGTAGGAAATAGTCCACTAATCAACCATGTAAAGGTTTATTTTCCTCCAATGCACATCGAACTTGGACTCCTAAAATATTTCGTCCAAGGTGATGGATCAAAATAGTGCTAAATTTATTTGAAAAATAAATTTCCCAGGATAAGTGATGGTAAAATCAAAGAAGGGGCATTTGTTGGACCTTAAGTAAGAAAGTTAATACAGGACATTAAAAACTGAAGACCATCTAAATGAAGTGGAAAAAGCACCATGGAAATCACACCAAAATGACCCTACCAATTTTGGGGAAATAATAAGGTAGAAAACTATTGTGGTATGGTGCCTGATCTTGACAATTCTACAAAGATATGGGGTGTAATATGTCTTTGGAGGTGCATTTCTTAGACTCTCACTTAGAATTCTTCCTAGAAAATCTTAAGGGCAGTGGTGAAGAGCATGGAGAGTGATTTCATCAGTATATTTCCACCATGATAAAGTGGTACCAAGGCACGTGAAGTCCTAGTGTGATGGACGATTACTGCTGGACACTTGGAAGAGACTTCCAAAAGCAAAATACAGCAGAAAGTCATCCAAACGTAATTTTTAGGTAATGTATATATTCTCTATAATATAATGTAAATACAGGTTTTCTTCAAATTTCAACCGTGCATCACTTAGAAACCTTGCTATTGGGTTTAGCTACTTTAGTTCGTGTGACAAAAAATAAAAACTATTTTCTTATCCAGTGTAATCATATACTACCAGCAGTTTAAAGCAATCTCACCTCCAAAACAAAGCTAATGAGATACATTCCAGTGTACTTACCTAATTTGTCAAAATATTTGTTACACCAGCGGTGCGCTCGTATTTGATTTATGTTTGAACGACCAGAGGGAAGGGGAACAAGAATTTTTCGTGCCAGAGCCAGAGCCAAATGGTCCAGTTTACTCCATGGTGTCTGATGTAGTGCTTTACCATCCTTCCAAATCATATATTCTTTACATTCACCAGTAGGTTGGTCCCATGGTAATTCTGAAAGCAAATACCAATTTTACATACATTATATTACCTTTCTGCAATCTTTACACATATTTCAGGCTATTCATTTCAATGTAAACAAACAAAATATCATTCTTAAATTCTAAGAGTCAACCCTCTGGTTCCAACCTTGAAAGGAAGAAACTATATATGTTTGGTAAAAATATATGGGTGCTGAACGTGACAGGTGAGAAATTCTCACCACAGTCTCCACTACTTACAGCAGAGCCCCATCAAAGCACGAATTCTCTGGGGAATAGTCAAGTGAAACTCTGAAATTGGAAAATCAAGAAAGCAAGTACTTTAAACAGTGAGTTTACTGACTTTACAGCACTGAAACTGCAAAAAACCCTACACTGAGAAATACTGGTGTTGAGTTTCCACTGTGTCTGTGGTCCAGCACATCCATTCAATTCCAGTTAAGTCTAACAGAGATTATTCAAGGGGTGTTGAATATTAGGCAACAACATGAAGGATTCATAAGAACTAAGAAGCAACTGGAAGTCTCCAGGATCAAAGTCACTTGATATTTTGGTGCTCAGTGGACATGAAAGATTTTGAATTATCACATTATCAAACTGTTAACAGTATAAAAAATGGCTATTATATTAACCTAATTGATATGTGCTGTAAAGCAACAACAACCAACAATTCGTAATCGAGTGACAGGGCCTTGTACTATCTAGAAGACATATAGCTTATAAAGATTACTATCTTCTGGGACATGATAATACATAATCTGAGAAAGACCACACAGCGTCATATCCAACAAGACAATAATCTTCATATTCACTCCTGTGACAACCTCAAATCAAACTGAAAAATAAAGGCCAGTAACTGTCATTTCAAAACCCCAGTCTGATTCTGTCAACACTAGGGGAAGAGAGACCATCTTCTGGGTCATTTTGTTACTGAAATTCCAGTAACTTAAAACTCACCTAGTTGTAGAAAACACTACACAGAACTTATTGTAGAGAACACTACACAGAAAATTCCCTGGTTAGTCACTAAAAATTTTATTTAAATTTCAGACAAAAATTTTACTCTATACTCATAACTAGGTACAAAAGGCCTCAATTATAACTTCCCATGAATCGTCCCTGTATACACTTATTATACAAGAATAATAGGATGCATATTACAGGGGTGCTGGTAAGTCCTTAGCCTGACCTACTTCCTGATGTATTTTGTTTGATGGTGAGAATATTTCATTTGAGGCTAGTCTTGTTATGTATATAAATAGTACTAATATTTCTCCAATTATGATTATAAACAGGATATATGAAACTCAAAATCTTCTGTCGCTGTAGCTTGTTTCCCTCCTGGTTGGGCTAAGGACTTATCAGCACCCCTGTATTTCTTACAAAACTGAACACCTCAAACAGCTTATTAACCCGTTCAAGCACACAACCGGCTGTGAGACGGTTGAGACATCGATGTCTTTTGCTTGTAATTCTAGCTTTCTGTCAGTAGATGGCATGACATGTCTTATACAGTTTGAAAGCTGAAGGAATGCTCTATCAAACGGTGTATCATACGTGTAGATTGTATCGATCTTTAGGTTATAAATCGATCTTCAAACATATGATCCCGACCAGTTGTAAAAATGGCTACTTACAAGACGCGTTTGCAGTCCGAAAAGAAAATTCAACGCATGTTAAAAGAAATTGGAAGTGAAGGAGATGACAATGTTTCATCCGAAAGTGACAAAAGTTCAGAAAGTGAAAGTGAGTGACAGTGAAATTGAAGAAGATCCAGTAGAAAAATCAGAATCGAGTGACAGTGATA
>JGI20166J26741_10991114_pt1 | contig 14620 bp, 23 predicted proteins | sample TergutCu122P5_FD_26741 | JGI IMG/M metagenome (IMG submission 26741)
CGGAACACCGGGCCGCGGTCCGGCCACGAGGTGGTGCAGGCCTATCTGTCGGGCCCGGACGATCCGGTCCGGCCGGTTCGCTGGCTCGCCGGATTCGCCGGTGCCGATTTGGACGCCGGCGCCGAGCAGGTGGTGACCGTGCCCATCCCGCGCCGGGCCTTCGAGGTGTGGGACATCGCCGCCCATGGCTGGGTGCTGCCACCGGGCGGCTACACGGTGTCCGTCGGCCGCAGCGTCGACGATATTCGGACGCGGTGCCGGGTGACGGTCGATGCCGCCGGAGCCATGACGGCCCTGGAAACGGACTGAGCGGGCGGCCCGCCGCCCCGACGACGCAGTCAGGAGTGATTCGTTGGACAACAAACGGGTGACGCTGGATGACGTGGCGCGCGCCGCGGGGGTGTCGAGGGCGACGGCCTCGCGGGCGTTGACCGGGGTCGGCCCGGCATCGCCGGACGTCCGCCGGCGCGTGCGCGCGGCGGTCGAACAGCTGGGGTTCTCGCCGAACCAGGCGGCCCGGGCACTGGCCTCGAACAGGGCCCACGCCGTCGCGCTGGTGATCCCGGAACCCAACTCCCTTGTGCTGGGCGACCCCTTCCTGGGTGGGATGATCAGCGGGGTGTCCGAGGCGTTCCGCGACACGGACTACCAGCTCATCCTGGTGATCGTGCGTCCCGACGACGAACCGGCCAAGGCCTACCGTCTGCTGCAGTCGGGCGTCGACGGCGCGATCATCGCGTCCCACCACTTCACCGGACAGCTGGAGCACGAGATGGAGCGCCAGACCGGCCCGCTGGTCTACGTCGGGCGTCCGTGGTCCGTCGCGGGGGCCAGGCATGTGGACGTCGACAACGCCCTGGGCGGTCGCCTGGCGGCGGAGTGCCTGGTTGCCCGGGGCGCGCACCGCGTGGCCTGCGTCGCAGGGCCGTCCGACATGACACCCGTGCGCGACCGCCTGGCCGGTTGGGAGCGGGCACTCGGGGAAGCCGGCGTGGCGCTGGGTCCGGTCGTCCACCGACCCTTCACCTCGACGGGCGGAGCCGAGGCCATGGCCGAGCTGCTGGCCGGCGACACCACGATCGACGGCGTGTTCGCGCAATCGGACCTGCTGGCCGCCGGCGCCGTTCGCGTGCTGCAGGAGCAGGGCCGCTCGGTGGGTGACGACGTCTTCGTCGTCGGCTTCGACGATTCCGAGGTGGCCCGCACCACCACGCCGCGCCTGACGTCCGTCACCAACCCGTCCATCGAGCTGGCCCGGCGGGCGTCGCGCATGCTGCTGCGCATGCTCGACGAAGGGGCCGACCCGGCCGGCATCGCGCCCGACATCATCGAACCCCACCTGGTCAGGCGTGAGTCCGCCTGACCTCACTTGGTCAGGTATTCCCTGGCGACGGCGCCGAGTTTGGCGTGCATGCCGCCGTAGACGGTCTTGGCGCCGGGCCCCAGGTACTTCTTCGGCACCTTGGCGACGACCGTGTAGTTAGGATCCACCATGTTGGCCACCGGCGTCAGCACGATCTGGCTCACGAGTTGGTAGCTGTCCATGAGGTCCATGCCCGTCAGCTCGGCCACCCACAGGACCATGTCCTTCTGGGCGATGCGCATGGCATCGTCGAGCGGGCGGACGGAGCCCGCGCTCATCAGGTATTCGTCGTCCTCGAAGCGCGGCCAGGCCGGGGCCTGTCCCTTGACGACGTCGACGGCGATGACCGTGTTCATGGCCGACTCGAGCCCGCACCCGATGATCTCGCCCTCGCCCTGGCGGGCGTGGCCGTCGCCGAGCGCCAACAGGGCGCCCGGCACGCTGACGGGGAAGTAGACAGTTGTGCCAGCCCGCAGTTCCGGCGAGTCCATGTTTCCGCCGTAATAGTCGGGCACCACGGCCAGCCGGGCCTCCCGGCCCGCCGGGGCGACGCCGATGACGCCGTGCATCGGGTCGAGCGGCAGCTTAACGCTGAAGTCGCTGCTCTTGGCCCGGAAGGTGGCCTCCCACTTGTCGACATCGATGGCGTACAGCCACACCTGTTCCTTGAGCGGTTCGTTCAGGAGGTTGGTTGCCGCGAGCGCCCCGAAGCCGGGCACGCAACCGGAGACGGCGAAGTTGCGGGCGGGCGTGATCGAGACGAAATGAACGGCCAACATGTCGCCGGGTTCGGCGCCGTTGACGAAGATGGGTCCGGACACGGAATCGAGTTCGTCCGAGTTCACGGTCTCGGTGGGGATCTGGTCGTCCGCCGTGATCTGGCCGCCGAAGCAGTCTTCGCAGAAGACCTCGACGATGTCGCCGGGGTCGATCGTCAGCAGCGGCGGGTAGCCGCCGAACGTGTAGGCCAACTGCTCGCGCGTGGGGTTCAGCGAATGGATCATTCCAGGCTCTTTTCGGCGGCTTGCTCGAATTCGGTGGCGCGCGGCGACGATGTCTCGACGTCAGTGCGCAGGGGGTCCGTCATTCGCCCGAGCCGATAGAGGACGATCGCCAGGACGATGCCGACCGCCAGCCAGATCAAGCCGACCAGCTGGGCCGCGATGTGCGCGTAGAACAAGACGAACGCCAGCACGATCGCGCCGAGGATGGGCACGATGATGTGGCCGAACAGCAGGGGATGCTTGCCCCGGACGGCGAAGTGCCAAACCATGGTCACGTTCAGGATCAAGAAGGCAGTCAGCGCCCCGAAGTTCACCATCGTGGAGATCGTCGTCAGGCCGTCCGGCAGCAGCACGAAGAAGATGCCCAGCACCAAGGAGATGCCGGCCACGACGAAGGTGGCCGCCACCGGGACGCCGCGCTTGGCGTTGACGCGGGCCAGGAAGGACGGCAGTTGCCGGTCACGGGCCATGGCGAACAGCAGCCGCGACGTCGCGGCCTGGGCGGCCAGCGCGTTGGCGAAGCCCCAGGCGATGGCCGTCGCCACCGACGTCAGGATGAACAGGAAGCCGCCGCCGGCCAGGCGGGCGGCATCGTAGAAGGCGGTGCCGTTGGGGTCGCCGTTGGCGATCAGAGCCTCGGGGTCTTGCACCAACATCGAGGCAACCCACGTCTGGGTCACGAAGAGGACGCCGAGCAGGCCCAAGGCGGCGATCATCGACCGTCCGACGGCACTGGAGCCGCTGGTGTTCTCCTCCGCCAGGGTGGAGATGCCGTCGAAGCCCAGGAAGGACAGCACCGCGATCGAGACGGCGCCGAAGATGACCGCGACCGAGAAGTGGCTCGAACTGAAGAAGGCGTGCAGGTTGAAGCCCTGGCCCTTGCCCTGGGCGACGGCGGTCAGCCCGATGACCAAGAAAATGGCCAGGACGATCAGCTCGAGCACGAGCATGATCTTGTTGGCCCGCGCCGTGATCTCGATGCCCATGTAGTTGATCAGCGTGTTGAGGGCGACGAAGATGACCACCCACAGCCAGATCGGCACGCCGGGCAGCATGCCCTTGAGCGCGATGGCCGCCGCCGTGTACAGCAGGGTCGGCACGAGGATGTAGTCCAGCAGGATCATCCAGCCGGCGACGAACCCGACGGGGCGGGCCATGCCGCGTCCGACGTACGTGTAGACGGAACCCGACATCGGGTATTCCTGCGCCATGTAGTGGTAGGCGTTGGCGGTCAACATCATGCCGGCCATGCCGACCAGATATGCCAGCGCCACCATGCCGCCGGCGGTCGAGAAGACCGACCCGAAGATGGCGAACGGCGCGATCGGCACCATGAAGATGAGGCCGTAGACCAGGAGATCGCCGTAGGACAGCTTGCGCTTGAGCTCTTGCTTGTAGCCGAATTTCTCGAGGGAGGCTTCGGCGGCGGCTGTGTCGACTGTCTTGCGGGCCATTGGGACTCCTTTGGTAGTGGCAACGGCATAACGCTATGCCGTGGCTGTCAGTTGGCACGTGGCCGATCAGTTCCTGAGACGTGATCGCCGGCGCCCGCCGCAGAGTGCGGCGTCCGCCCTCGACGAATGCACCGGCATGGCAACGCTTGTCACGGCCCGATAGGATGGCCGGGCCGCTGCCGCGCACCGGCAGAAACTCGATTTGTCTGGCCGCGAAGTCACATGGCAGAATAGGGGAGTTGCCCTTTACGGGGTGTGTTGCTGTGCCGAGGCATGGCCCGTCCGAAAGACATCCGATGTTTTCGGCGCGGTCAAGCGGGACGCACGCGACACACCCGACAACGTGATCCGGGCGACACGGCTTTGACTAGCCAAGATGGGCGACGATTCGGGCATTTTCCGGGTCAGTCCCACGCTTGGCCGTCAAGAGAGGAAACTCATGGCGACTCAGAAGATTCGCATCAGGCTTCGCGCCTATGACCATGAGGTCATCGACTCATCGGCGCGCAAGATCGTCGACACCGTGACGCGGACGGGCGCCAAGGTGGCCGGCCCGGTGCCGTTGCCGACGGAGAAGAACGTGTGGTGCGTGATCCGTTCGCCGCACAAGTACAAGGACAGCCGTGAGCACTTCGAGATGCGTACGCACAAGAGGCTCATCGACATCATCGACCCCACCCCGAAGACCGTCGATTCGCTGATGCGCCTCGACCTGCCGGCGGGCGTCGACATCGAGATCAAGTTGCCGTGAGGTTGAGTGAAGATGACCGTTGAGCGAAAAGTCAAAGGGTTGCTGGGCACCAAGCTCGGCATGACCCAGCTGTGGGACGAGAACAACCGCTTCGTCCCCGTCACCGTGATCCAGGCCGGCCCGTGCGTCGTCACGCAGGTCCGCACCCCGCAGGTGGACGGCTACTCGGCCGTGCAGATGGGCTACGGGGCGGTCGATCCCAAGCGGGTCAACAAGCCGACCGGCGGCCACTATGAGAAGGCCGGTTTGACGCCGCGGCGCCACCTCATGGAGCTGCGCACCACGGACGCCACCGAGTACGAGCTCGGCAAGCAGCTGACCGTCGAGATCTTCGAGGCCGCCGAACTCGTCGACGTCATCGGCATCACCAAGGGCAAGGGCACGGCCGGCGTGGTCAAGCGCCACGGCTTCGGCGGCCTGCGCGCCAGCCACGGCGTTCACCGCAAGCACCGCTCGCCCGGCTCCATCGGCGGCTGCTCGACGCCCGGCAAGGTGTTCAAGGGCATGCGCATGGCCGGACGCATGGGCAACCAGCGTCACACCGTCCAGAACCTGACGGTCCACGCCGTCGACGCCGCCAAGAACCTGATCCTGGTCAAGGGTGCCGTGCCGGGCAACATCGGATCGCTTGTCGTCATCCGCAGCGCTGTGAAGAAGGGCGGTCTGGCATGAGCACCATCGATCTTCTGACAACCGGCGGCGACAAGGGGGGCACCGTCGATCTGCCGGGTGATCTGTTCGACGTGACGACAAACATCCCGCTGATCCATCAGGTCGTCAACGCCCAGCTGGCGGCCGCGCGACAGGGCACCCACGCCACCAAGACGCGCGGTCTCGTGCGTGGCGGTGGGGTCAAGCCGTGGCGCCAGAAGGGCACCGGCCGGGCCCGCCAGGGTTCCCGGCGCGCTCCGCAGTGGGTCGGTGGCGGCACCGTTCACGGGCCGCAGCCGCGTTCGTACGCCCAGAAGACCCCGAAGCGCATGATCCAGGCCGCCCTGCTGGGCGTCCTGTCCGATCGGGCGCGCGACGGGCGCGTCGTCGTGCTCGAGTCGATCGTCACGGGTGAGACGCCGTCGACCAAGCAGGCGGTGGCCGCCCTGAAGCCGGTGGCCGAATACCGCAACGTCTTGCTGGTGCTCGACCGCGACGATTTCGTCGGCTGGCTGTCGGTGCGCAACCTGCCCGAGGTTCACGTCGTCAACGCCGATCAGTTGGGCGCCTACGACGTGGTCATCTCGGACGTCGTCGTGTTCACGCGAACCGCGATCGAGGTTTTCGCCGCGGCCAAGGGCTCGGCGGTCAAGGTGTCGGGTGGCGACAAGCCGGCCCGCAAGACATCCGCCAAGAAGACCGCGGACGAGACGGAGGCCGCCGAGGCCGCCGTCGAAGCCGTTGCCGAGAAGGCGGCCAGCAAGCCGGCCGCCGCCAAGAAGGTTGCCGCACAGGCCGATGACGCGGCCGCCGAGGCGAAGACCGCCGTGAAGAAGGCTGCCGGGACCGCGGCGAAGAAGGCGGCGACGGCCAAGCCGGCCGCCAAGAAGGTCGCCGGGACGGCCGAAGACAAGGCCGCCGAGGCGAAGACCGTCGTGAAGAAGGCGACGACCGCCGCGAAGGCCACCGCCGCCAAGCCGGCTGCCGCCGCCAAGGCTGCCGCCGCTGCGAAGCCGGCCGCCAAGAAGCCGGCCGCCAAGAAGGAGGAGACGAAGTGAGTGTCGTCCGAATCCCCGATCCGCGGGACATCCTGCTGGCGCCCGTTGCCAGCGAAAAGAGCTACGCCCTGATCGACGACGGCAAGTACACGTTCGTCGTCGCCCCAGATGCGAACAAGTCTCAGATCAAGATCGCCATCGAGCAGGTGTTTGGCGTCAAGGTCGCCAGTGTCAACACGCTGAACCGCCTGGGCAAGAGTTCTCGCACCCGCTACGGCGTCGGCAAGCGCCCGGATCGCAAGCGCGCGATCGTCACGCTGGCCCCGGGTGAAAAGATCGACATCTTCTCGCAGGCGACGGCGTAGGAAGGCTGACACATGGGTATCCGCAAGTACAAGCCGACAACGCCGGGCCGCCGTGGCTCGTCCGTGGCCGACTTCACAGAGCTGACGCGTTCGACGCCTGAGAAGTCGTTGCTGACGTCCAAGCCCAAGACGGGCGGGCGCAACAACCAGGGCCGCATCACCACCCGTCACATCGGCGGTGGCCACAAGCAGGCCTACCGCCTGGTCGACTTCCGTCGCTACGACAAGGACGGCATTCCCGCCAAGGTCGCGCAGATCGAGTACGACCCCAACCGCACGGCGCGCATCGCGCTGTTGCACTACCAGGACGGCGAGAAGCGCTACATCATCGCGCCGGTCGGCCTCGAGCAGGGCACCGAGATCGTCTCGGGACCGGACGCCGACATCAAGCCCGGCAACAACCTGCCGCTGCGCAACATCCCGGTGGGCACCACGGTGCACGCCGTCGAAATGCGTCCGGGCGGCGGCGCCAAGCTGGGTCGCAGCGCGGGCGCGTCCATTCAGCTCGTGGCCCGCGAGGGTCGCTACGCCACGTTGCGCATGCCGTCCGGCGAGATGCGCATGGTGGACATCCGCTGCCGCGCCACGATCGGCGGCGTCGGCAACGTCGAGCAGTCGAACATCAACTGGGGCAAGGCGGGCCGCACCCGCTGGAAGGGCGTTCGCCCGACCGTGCGCGGCGTCGTCATGAACCCGTTCGACCACCCGCACGGCGGTGGCGAGGGCAAGACCTCCGGCGGCCGTCACCCGGTCAGCCCCTGGGGCAAGCCCGAAGGCCGCACGCGGTCCAAGAAGAAGGCTTCGAACAAGATGATCATCCGCCGCCGCAAGTCCGGCAAGAAGCGCTGAGGCCAGGAGTAGACACATGCCACGCAGCCTGAAGAAGGGTCCCTTTGTGGACGAGCATCTGGCCAAGAAGGTCGGTGCCTTGAACCAGCAGGGCACGAAGTCGGTCATCAAGACCTGGTCGCGTCGCTCGATGGTGACGCCCGACATGCTGGGCCACACGATCGCGGTGCACGACGGACGCAAGCACGTGCCGGTGTTCGTCACCGAGGCCATGATCGGGCACAAGCTGGGCGAGTTCGCCCCGACGCGCACGTTCCGTGGCCACATCAAGGACGACAAGAAAGCGCATCGGCGGTAAGGGACCAAGATGAGAGATCCAGAAAAGGTTTCGGCCCGTCGCCGCTCGCTCTTGGGCGAGCGCGAGGGGTCGTTCGCGGAAGCCAAGTTCCTGCGCATGAGCGCGTCGAAGGTGCGCCGGGTCATCGACCTGGTGCGCGGCCAGGACGCCAACACGGCGCTGGCGATCTTGAAGTTCGCCCCGCAGGCGGCTGCCGTCCCGGCCTACAAGACGCTGGCGTCGGCCATCGCCAATGCCGAGCAGCAGGAGGGGCTGGAAGCCGACACCCTGTACATCTCGGCGATCTTCGCCGACGAGGGCGTCACGCTGCGGCGCATCCGGCCGCGCGCCAAGGGTTCGGCCAGCCGCATCCTGAAGCGCGGCGCGCACCTGACCGTCGTCGTCGAGCCGAAGCCGGCGGCCAAGACGGCGCCGACCGCCGGCCCGGCCAAGACCACCGCCAAGCCGGCGGCCAAGAAGGGCGCGCCGACGGCGGCCGCGAAGGCCGGGACCGCCAGCCAAGAGGTTGAGGACAAGGTGGAGGACGTGGCCCCGGCCAAGAAGGCAACCGCCAAGAAGGCAACCGCCAAGGCCGCCACCACCGCCAAGGCCGTCAAGGACAAGGCCGTCAAGGTCATCGAAGAGAGCGAAGAGGAGGCCTGAGCGTGGGTCAGAAGATCAACCCGGTGGGCTTCAGGCTCGGCATCACCACCGATCACCAGTCGCGCTGGTACGCCGACAAGCAGTACGCCAGCCTGGTGGGTGAGGACGACAAGATTCGCCGCCACCTGAACAAGTCCCTGGAGCGCGCCGGCGTCAGTTCGATCGAGATCGAGCGCCGCTCGGATCGCGTCAGCGTGTACCTGCACGCCGCCCGGCCCGGCATCGTCATCGGGCGCAACGGGGCCGAGGCTGAGAAGGTGCGCGCCGACCTCGAGAAGCTGACGGGCAAGCAGATTCAGCTGAACATCATCGAGGTCAAGAACCCCGAGACCGATGCGCAGCTGGTCGCCCAGGGCATCGCCGAGCAACTGGGTGCCCGCGTGGCCTTCCGCCGCGCCATGAAGAAGGCCCAGCAGTCGGCCATGCGAGCCGGCGCCCAGGGCGTCCGCATCCGCTGCGGGGGTCGTCTCGGCGGGGCGGAAATGAGCCGCGCCGAGGGCTACCGCGAGGGTCGCGTGCCGCTGCACACGCTGCGCGCCGACATCGACTACGGCTTCCACGAGGCCAGGACCACCTTCGGGCGCATCGGCGTCAAGGTTTGGATCTACAAGGGTGACGTGTCCGGCACGCGTGCCGAGCGCATGGCCCAGAAGGCTGCCCGCGACGCCGCCGCGCCGGGGCGTCCGCCGCGCGACCGCGATCGTGGTGACCGTGGCGGCGCCCGCCGTCCGCCGCGCGAGGGGGCGGCTCGTCCGCCGCGTGGAACCGGTCGCCGGGCCGAGGCCGTGGCCGCCGAGCGCGCCGCCGTGGCTGCCGAGGAGGCAGCCGCCAACGACTTTGCCACCGGTGACGTCATGACCGATGCCGCCGTCGAGAGCCAAGGAGAGTGACATGCTGATACCTCGTCGTGTCAAGTTCCGCAAGCAGCAGCGTCCGTCGCGCACGGGTGCCGCCAAGGGTGGCGCCAAGCTCGCCTTCGGCGAGTACGGCATCCAGGCCATGGAGTCGTCCTATCTGACAAACCGTCAGATCGAGGCCGCCCGTATCGCGATGACCCGTCACATCCGTCGTGGCGGCAAGGTGTGGATCAACGTCTACCCGGACCGTCCGCTGACGAAGAAGCCCGCCGAGACCCGCATGGGCTCCGGCAAGGGCTCGCCCGAGTGGTGGGTGGCCAACATCAAGCCCGGCCGCGTCCTGTTCGAGCTGTCGGGCGTGACCGAGGAAGTGGCGCGCGAAGCCATGCGGCTGGCCATTCACAAGCTGCCGTTCAAGGCGCGCTTCATCAAGCGGGAGGCAGGTGAGATCTGATGCCAAAGGCCAAGACCTCGATGACCGATCTGCGCGGGTTGTCCCGCAAGGATCTCGAGAGCCAGGTGCTGGGGCTCAAGCAGGAGTTGTTCGGCCTGCGGTTCCAGAGCGCCACCGGCCAGCTCGAGAACACGTCCCGCCTGCGCGAAGTGCGTCACGACATCGCGCGCATCTACACCGTGCTTCAGGAACGCACCCTGGGCATCGTGGCGGAACCAGAGCTGGGAACTAAGAAGGCATGAGCATGACAGACAACAGCAAGGCGCCGGCCCGGGCCGGACGCAAGGTCCGCGAGGGCTACGTCGTGTCCGACAAGATGGACAAGACGGTGGTCGTCGCGGTTGAGGACCGCGTCAAGCACCCGCTGTACGGCAAGGTGATGACGACGACGGCCCGCCTGAAGGCTCACGATGAGACGAACCAGGCCGGCGTGGGCGACCGCGTGCGCATCATGGAGACTCGTCCCCTCAGCGCCACCAAGCGATGGCGTCTGGTCGAGATCGTCGAGAAGGCCAAGTGAGGAACCAGCCATGATCCAGCAGGAAACGCGGCTCAAGGTGGCCGACAACACGGGTGCCAAGGAGCTTCTGTGCATCCGCGTGCTCGGCGGCTCGAAGCGCCGCTACGCCCATCTGGGCGACACGATCATCTGCGCCGTCAAGGACGCGATTCCGGGCGGCGCAGTCAAGAAGGGCGAGGTCGTCAGTGCCGTCGTCGTGCGCACGACGAAGGAATACCGGCGCGCCGATGGGTCGCACATCCGCTTCGACGACAATGCGGCGGTCATCATCGCCAAGGGCGGGGAGCCGCGCGGCACGCGCATCTTCGGCCCCGTCGCCCGCGAACTGCGCGAGAAGCGCTTCATGCGCATCGTCTCGCTGGCACCGGAGGTGATCTGACATGAAGGCCATGAGCATCAAGAAGAACGACCGGGTCAAGATCTTGACGGGGGAGCAGGCCGGCACGATCAGCCGGGTCATCCAGGCCTATCCCAGCAAGGGCAAGGTCAAGGTCGAGGGCGTGAACGTCGTGACGCGCCACGTCAAGGACCGCTACGACCCGCGCACCGGTCAGCAGACCAAGGGCGGCGCCGTGTCGTCCGAGGCTCTGATCGACGTCTCGAACGTGCAGTTGGTCGTCAAGGACGGCACGCTGGACGTTCCGACGCGCCTGGGCAGCACGCGCGCCGATGTCAAGAAGCGTCGTCGTGACGGTTCCGAGTACGACGGCACCCGCGGCACGCGCACGTCCGTCAAGACGGGCAAGGAGGTTCGCCCATGAGCGACGAAGTCGAAGAGAAGGTCGTCGAGGCCGTCGCGGCCGAAGAGCCGGCCGAGCCCGCCGCCGAGGAGCCGGTCGCCGAGAAGGCAGTGGCTGAGGAGCCGGCCGCCGAGGAGTCTGCACCCGAGGCCGAAGAGGACGATGCCGAGTCGTCCGGCGCCGGCAAGGCCGCAAAGGGCGGGAAGGCCGACAAGGGCGAGAAGGCGGCCAAGACCGCCACCGTCGCCCGCGCGTCCGCCCCGACGATGCCGCGCCTGAAGAAGCGATACCGCGAGCAGATCCGTCCGGCGCTGCAGGACGAGTTCAAGTACGCCAACGCGATGCAGGTGCCGGGCCTGGTCAAGATCGTCGTGAACATGGGCGTCGGCGAGGCGGCCCGCGACTCGAAGATCCTGGACGGGGCGCTGCGCGACCTGACGGCCATCACCGGCCAGAAGCCCACGACGACGAAGGCTCGCAAGTCCATCGCTCAGTTCAAGCTGCGCGAGGGCCAGACGATCGGCGCCCACGTGACGCTGCGCGGCGACCGCATGTGGGAGTTCGCCGACCGGCTGCTGACGCTGGCGCTGCCGCGCATCCGTGACTTCCGGGGCCTGAACTCGAACCAGTTCGACGGCCAGGGCAACTACACGTTCGGGTTGACCGAGCAGGTCATGTTCCTGGAGATCGACCAGGACAAGATCGACCGCACGCGCGGCATGGATATCACGTTCGTGACCACGGCCCAGTCCGACGCGGAAGGGCGCTTCCTGCTGAAGGAGCTCGGCTTCCCGTTCAAGGCCAAGGACGATGCCAAGGTGGTCAAGGTTCGCCGTCATCACACGGGCAAGAGGAAGTGAGCAAGACATGGCAAAGACTGCGCTGAAGATCAAGCAGGCGGCCGCGCCGAAGTTCGAAGTGCGGGCCTACACGCGCTGCCAGCGTTGCGGACGTCCGAAGGCGGTCTACCGCAAGTTCGGGCTGTGCCGCATCTGCCTGCGCGAACTGGCCCACGCCGGCGGCCTGCCGGGCATCACCAAGTCGTCTTGGTGACCACAACCGAAGAACCACAGCCCGCTGGAGCGGGCGACCCGCAAGAACAAGGCGCGGCAGGTCCTGACAACCAGGAAACCGCCGCGAGGAAGGTGTGAGTACCGTGACAATGACGGATCCCATCGCAGACATGCTGACGCGCCTGCGCAACGCCAATCGGGCGTACCACGAGGACACGTCGATGCCGTGCTCGAAGATCAAGGTTGGCATCGCGAAGATCCTGAAGTCGGAGGGCTACATCGCCGACTACAAGGTGACCGACGCGGCCGACGGCGAGACCGGCCAGACGCTGACACTGACGCTGAAGTACGGCGCCCGCCGCGAGCGGGCGCTGGCCGGGCTGCGCCGCATCAGCAAGCCTGGTCTGCGCGTCTACGCCAAGTCGACCGGCCTGCCCAAGGTGCTGGGCGGCATGGGCATCGCGATCATCTCGACCTCGCACGGGTTGATGACCGACAAACAGGCACACGAGAAGTCCGTCGGCGGCGAAGTGCTCGCCTACGTCTGGTGAGGAGCAAGCATGTCACGAATTGGTAGGATGCCGATCCCGATCCCGGCCGGCGTGGACGTCAAGATCGACGGCCGCAACGTCGAGGTGAAGGGGCCGAAGGGCACCTTGCAGCGCACGATCGCCGACCCCATCACGATCAAGCAGGACGGCGACCACCTGGTGGTGGAGCGTCCCGACGACGAGCGGAACAGCCGCTCGCTGCACGGCCTGACCCGCACGCTTGTCGCCAACATGGTGACGGGCGTCAAGGACGGCTACGAGCGCAAGCTGGAAATCGTCGGCGTCGGCTACCGTGTCGTGCCGAAGAGCCCGACCCAGCTCGAGTTCGCGCTCGGCTTCTCACACCCGGTGATCGTGGACGCCCCGAACGGCATCACGTACGCCGTCGAGACCCCCACGCGATTCTCGGTGTCGGGCATCGACAAGGAAGCCGTCGGCGAGAACGCGGCCAACATTCGCAAGATCCGTCCGCCCGAACCCTACAAGGGCAAGGGCGTGCGCTACGCCGGCGAGCACGTGCGGCGCAAGGTTGGAAAGGCTGGTAAGTGATGGCTATCACGCTGAAGGTGTCCAAGCACCTGGAGCCGGCGCACCGGTCGCAGCTGCGGCGCCAGATCCGTGGCCGGAAGAAGATCTTCGGCACGGCCGACCGGCCGCGCCTGGTCGTCACGAAGACGGCCAAGCACACGCTCGTGCAGATCATCGACGACACGCAGGGACGCACCCTGACGTCCGCTTCGACCATGGAAGCCGACCTCCGCAAGGCGAGCGGCGACAAGTCGGCCAAGGCGCGCGAGGTCGGCAAACTGATCGCCGATCGCGCCAAGAAGGCCGGCGTGGAGAAGGTCGTCTTCGATCGCGCCGGGCACCAGTATCACGGACGCATCGCCGCGCTGGCCGACGCCGCGCGCGAAGCCGGTTTGGGTCTGTAGGGAAGGATCATCCATGAGTGAGACACAACGGCGAGGCGAGCGCGGAGCGGGCGAAGGGCGTCGCGGGCGCGACGACCGGCGCGGGGGCCGCGATCAGGCCGAGCGCGAGAAGAGCCCCTACCTGGAGCGCGTCGTCGCGATCAATCGCGTGGCCAAGGTCGTCAAGGGCGGCCGTCGCTTCAGCTTCACGGCGCTGGTCGTCGTCGGTGACGGCGAGGGCATGGTCGGCGTCGGCTACGGCAAGGCCAAGGAGGTGCCCACGGCCATCGCCAAGGGCGTCGAAGAGGCCAAGAAGCACTTCTTCCGCGTTCCCATGGTGGCGCGGACGATCCCGCATCCCGTCCAGGGCGAAGAATCCGCGGGCGTCATGATGCTGCGTCCGGCGTCGCCCGGTACCGGCGTCATCGCCGGTGGCTCGGCCCGGGCCGTCCTCGAGTGCGCCGGCCTGCAGGATGTGCTGGCCAAGTCGCTCGGCTCGTCCAACGCGATCAATGTGGTCTACGCCACGGTGGCCGCGCTGCAGAAGCTCGAGCAGCCGGAGGCCATCGCGCGCCGCCGCGGATTGCCGATCGAGGACGTCGTGCCCGCCGCGATCCGTCGCGCCAGCGCCGCCGCCCCGGTGGCTCAGGAGGTGGCAGCCTGATGGCAACCGAGACGAAGCCAGCGATGCTGGTGATCACACAGACGAAGTCGGAGATCGGGCAGGCCCCGGCGGCACGCAAGACGCTGCGGGCGTTGGGGCTCACCAAGATCGGGTCAAAGGCCCAGCAGGCCGATGTGCCGTCCGTGCGCGGCATGGTACGCACGGTGCGGCACCTGGTGGCCGTGGAAGAGGTGGAGAAATGACGCTCAAGGCACATCACCTGCGCCCCGCTCCCGGGGCACACACGCCGAAGACGCGCGTCGGGCGCGGCGAGTCCGGCCACGGCGGCAAGACCGCCGGCCGCGGCACCAAGGGCACCGGCGCGCGCAAGAACACGCCCGAGAACTTCGAGGGCGGCCAGATGCCGCTGCACATGCGGGTGCCCAAGCTGCGCGGGTTCCAGAACCCGTTCAAGGTGGCGTTCCAGGTTGTCAATCTCGACAAGCTGGCGGCCCTGTACCCGGACGGCGGCACCGTCGACATCGATTCGCTGATCGAGCGCGGCGCCGTGCGCGCCAATTCGTATGTCAAGGTA
>JGI20166J26741_10992225_pt1 | contig 14618 bp, 11 predicted proteins | sample TergutCu122P5_FD_26741 | JGI IMG/M metagenome (IMG submission 26741)
CAATCGTTCAAAAATCGTGTAACAATCATTCGTCAATCGTTCAACAATTGTTTAACAATTGTCCAACAAACGTTTAACAATCATTCAACAATCTTCAACAGTAGTTCAACAATCGTGGATCGAACTTTTAGCAATGGGTTAACCATCGTTCAACAATCTTTTAACATCATTCAACAATCGTTTAAGAATCGTCATCAAACGTTCAACAATCATTTAACAATCTTTTAACAATCGTTCAACAATCGTGTAACAACCGTTTAACAATCTTTCAACAATCCTATAACAATCGTATAACACTCTTTCAACAATCGTTCAACAATTGTTTTACAATCGTGTAACAATCGTCCAACAATCGTACAACAGTCGTTCATCAAACCTTTAGCCATCGTTCAACAAACTTTTAAAAATCGTGTAACAATCCTTGCAAAATCGTTCAACAATTGTATAAAAATCGTTCAAAATGGTTTCACAGCAGTTAAACAATCGTCTAACAATCATTCAACAATCTTTTAACAATCCTGTATAAATCCATCAAAAATCGTACAATAATCGATTAAAAATCGTTGAACAGTCGATTATCATTCGTTCAACAATCGTTTAACAATCGTTTAACAATCGTTCAAAAATCGATTAACAATCGTTCAACAATCGATCAACAATCGTTCGACAATCGTTTAAGAATTGTCTAAAAATCGTTTAACAACCGTACAACAATCGTGTAACAATCCTTCAACAGTCGTTTAACAATCTTTCAACAATCGTTTCACAATCATTCAACAATCGTTTAAGAATCGTTCAACAATCGTTCAACAACCGTTTAACATTCCTCTAACAATCTTAAACAATCATTCAACAATCGTTTAACAGTCGTTCAACAATCGTTTAAATATCATTAAACAATCATTTAACAATCGTGTGTCAATCGTTCAACAATCGTTCAACATTCTTTCAACAATCGTTTAACAATCTTTCACCAATCGTTTAACAATCGATCGACAATTGTTCAACAAACGTTTGACAATCGTTCAACAATCGTTCAACAATCAATTAAGAATTCTTAAACAATCGTTCAACAATCGTGTAACAATCGTTTAACAATCATTCAACAATCTTTAAACAATCGTGAAACAATCGTTCAAATATCGTTCAACAATCGTATAACAATCGTACATCAATCGTTTAATAATCGTTCATCATTCCTTTAAAATCCCCTCAACAATCTTTTAACAATCCTTCAACAATCGTTTAACAATCGTTGAACTATTGTTTAACAATCGTTCAAAAATAGTTTAACATTCGTTCGACAACCGTTTACCAATCTTTTAAAAATTCTTTTATTAACCGTGTGACAATCTTTTAGCAATCTTTCAACATTCGTTCAAAAATCATTCACCATTCGTTTAACAATCGATCAATAATTTTTCGACAATCGTTTAACAATCGTGTAACAATGGTTCAACAAACGTTCAAGAATCTTTCTACAATCAATTAACAATTCTTAAAGAATCGATTAACAATCGTTGATCAATCATTTAACAATCGTTCAACAATCGTGTAACAATCTTTCAACAATTGTTTAACAATGGTGTAACAATCGTTCAACTATCCTTCAACAATCGTGTAAGAATCATTCATCAATCGTTCAACAATCGTTCAACATTCTTCTAAAATACTTTCAACAATCATTTAACAATCGTTCAACAATCGTGTAACAATCGTTCAACAATCGTTTCACAATCGTTCGACAATCGATTAACAATTGTTCAACAATCGTTCAAAAATCCTGTAACATTCGTTTAACAATCGTTCAACAATCGTTTAACAATCGTTCCACAATCGTTTAACAAACGTTCAAAAAGCGTTTAAAAATCTTTCAACAATCTTTCAAAAATCGTTTAACAATCGTTCAACAATCTTTTAACAACAGGTCAACTATCGTTCAACAACCGTTTAACAATCATGTAACAAACGTTCAAAAATTGTTCGACAATCGTTTAACAATCTTTCAACAACCGTTTAACAATCGTGTAACAATCGTTCAACAATTGTTTAATAAATCGCTCAACAATCTTTCAACAATCGTTCAACCATCGTTTAACTATCGTTCAAAAATCGATTAACAAACGTTCAACAATCATGTAACAATCGTTCAACAATCGTTTAACAATCTTTCAACAATCGTTTAACAATTGTGTAACAAGTGTTCAACAATCGTTCAACAATCGTTTCACAATCGTTCAACCATCGTTTAACAATCGTTTAATTATCATTCAGCAATCCTTCAACAATCTTCAACAATTGTTCAACAATCGTGAATCGAACTTTCAGCAGTCGTTTAACATCGTTCAACAATCTTTTAACATCGTTCAACAATCGTTTAAGAATTGTTATCACACGTTCAACAATCATTTAACGATCGTTCAACAATCGTTCAACAATCGTTTAACAATCTTTCAACAATCCTATAACAATCGAATAACATTCGTTCAACAATCGTTCAACAATTGTTTTACAATAGTGTAACAATCGTCCAACAATCGTTCATCAATCATTCAACAATCGTTTAACCATCGTCCAACAATGGTCCAACAATTATTTAAAAATCGATAAAAATTCTTTATCAATCGTTCAACAATCGTTCACAACAGTTAAACAATCGTCTGACAAACAATCATCAATCGTTTAACAATCGTGTAGCAATCTTTCCACAATCGTACAACAATCGATTAAATCGTTAAACAATCGATTATCAATCGTTTAAAAATTGTTTAACAATCGTTCAACAATCGATTAACAATCGTTCAACAATCGTGCGACAATCTTTTTACAATTGTCTCACAATCGTTCAAGAATCGTTTAACAATCGCAGAACAATCGTTCAACAATCATGTAACAATGTTTCAACAATCGTTTAACAAACTTTCTACTATCGTTTAACAATAATTCAAGAATCGTTTAAGAATTGTCGGAATGTATTGATTTGTTGATCACCGTTCAACAATCCTGTAAAAATCTCTAACAATCATTCAACAATCCTTATTACAGTCGTTCAACAAACGTTTAAATATCGTTCAACAATCCTTTAACAATCGTTCAACAATCTTTTAAAAATCGAGTGTCAATCGTTCAACATTCGTTCAACAATCGTTTAACAATCGTTTTAGAATCGATGAACAATTGTTCAACAAACGTTCAAAAATCGTTCAACAATCATTTAACTATTCTTAAACAATCGTTTAACAATCGTTCAACAATCGCGTAAAATCGTTTAACAATCTTTCTACAATCGTTTAACAATCGTGTAACTAGCATTCAACAATCGTGTAACAATCATTCATCAATCGTGTAACAATCGTCCATCATTCCTTTAAAATCCTTTCAACAATCGTTTAACAATAGTTCAACAACCGTGTTGAAATCGTTCAACAATTGTTTAACATTCGTTCAACAATCGTTTAACATTCGTTCGACAATTGTTTTATAATCGTTCAAAAATCGTTTATTAATCGTGTAAATGCCTTTTTTTGTTGTGTCGTGTTGCCCACTGTATAACGGGTCAACAGTTATGAGTAAAACAACAACAGCCAATCCGGTTCATTCGTACATCATACGTCACAAACAGGATACACGCCGATAGCATTCAGAAATGTAATTTCAAGCGACTGTCAACAAGTACAGTGATGAACGGACCAAACCCACGCTTCCACAGTACGCAGCTTCGTGTGATTTCATTTTCTGCTTTTTGGCGTCCTGAAAATGCGATTTCTACCTAATCGTGAAACACATGGTTAAAGAGTACTTACTTTCGTTTGAGCTCATTTTCTGCATTTTGGCGACCTGAATATGCGATTTCTACCGAATCATGGAACCCACGGTTCAAGGGTACCTATATTCGTGTGAGCTCATTTTCTGCACATTGGCGGTCTGAAAATGCGATTTCTGCAGAGTCGTTAAACTAACGGTTCAAAGGTACTTATTTTCGTGTGAGGTAATTTTCTGCATTTTGGGGGCTTGAATATTCGATTTTTGCAGGTCGTGAACTCACGGTTCATGTGTACCGAGCTTCGTATGAGCAAATTTTCCGCATTTTGGCGGCCTGAAAAAGCGATTTCTGCCGATTCGTGAAACCAACGTTTCAAGTTACCTCCTTAGAGTATGGAAATTTTCTTACTTTTTGAGGCCTGAAAATGCGATTTTGCCGAGTCGTGAAATCCACGTTCAAGGGTCCCAACCTTCGTGTGAGCAAATTTTCCGCATTTTGGCGAACTGAAAATGACATTTCTGCCGAAGGTTTCTTGGTTAGTGTGTAGAAAATTCGATTTTTCCCGAGTCGTGATAACCACGTTTCATGAACAAGTTAGCATATTTTCTGTATTTTGGCGGGCAATAAAGATTTCTGTTTATTGACTAGAACTGGACGGTCTATTGACGGAAACTGGACGGTCTGTTGACGTAAACTGAATGCTATCGGCGTGTATCCGTCTGTTGACGGAAACTAGACGGTGTGTTGACGGAAACTGGATGATCTATTGACGGAAAGTGGACAATCTATTTACGGAAACTGCACATTCTATTGATGGAAACTGTACGGTCTATTTATGGAAACTGGATGGTCTATTGATGGAAGTGGATGGTCTATTGACGGAAACTGGACGGTCTATTGATGGAAAGAGTGCAGTTTATTGATGGAAACAGTCCAGTAGATTTTCTTCATTTTGAGGACCTGAAAATGCGATTTTTGCCGAGTTTTAAAACCCACCGTTTCAAGTACACCTAGCATTTCACAACTCATCTTCTGCATTTTGGAGGCTAAAATTCCCTGCCAATAATGGGTAAACAGGTAATAATATTCATGAGTTATGATCTATGAACAATATAAAGGGTGTCGCAGGAGGAACGGACCAAACACAAGCTTCCAGGGTACGTAGCTTCGTGAGAGTTCACTTTCTGCTTTTTGGCGGCCTGAAAATGCCACAAAAATTCCGTTTATTCGCTCACTCTGCGAATAGAGGCTGGATGGATGCTAAATACCTAGGGATTAACCTTTAGAAGCCTAACGACATATATATATGTCGTACCGCAGCCCTAACCTCCAGACGCTAAATTTTAAATATTTACTCAACAAATATACATACTGAATATTTTAAACAAGCAGCACAATCTCAGTTTTTTTCTCTTCAAAATGCCGTTTATTTCATAATGGTTCCTGTATTATTCGCATTTTACCTACAGAGTGTGCTAAAATTTAAATGTAAAATTCAGGCTCCAAAAGGTTAAATTACACCTGAATAATCGCATTTCCCAGTCGCCAAAATGCTATAAGGCTTATCACTAGAAGCCATGTACCCTTGAGCTCAGGACCTCACAACTCGACCGAAATGGCATTTTCAAGGGATCAAAATGTCCAATTTGACCCAAGAGTCTCAGGACACTTGCGGAATCGCATTTTCAGGCCTTAAAAATGCCGAAAAGTAACGAGACTTAACGAAGATACCCTTGATCGAAGGGTATCTTAAACCTTGAAGAATCACATTATCATTTTGACAAAATGTCGAGCAGTGTTGAAATCAAGCCAGTTTTGCTGGACGAAAGGATATAATGACACGGCAGGAATCGCTTTTTCAGGCCTCCAAAATGAGGAAAGTTGCTCAACGGAAACAATACATTCTTCAAGTGTCTTTTGACACGAAGTATCTCATTTTGAGGCCACCAAAGGAACGAATAGAGGCTTTGTGGATGGTAGATACCTAGGGGTCGAGGGTGTCATGACACTTGAATAATCGCATTTTCAATTCGCCAAAATGCTATAATGGTTTTCAGTAGAGGACATGAACTCTTGAGCTCAGGGCCTCAAATCTCGACAGACATGGCATTTTCAGGGCATAAAATGTCGAATATCGCCCACCAGTTATCTTATAACCCTGAGCTGAGGGTCTCAGGACATTGATGAATCACAATTTCAGGCCTTCAAAATGCCGAAGAGTAACACAACGAAAGGAAAATACCATTGATCCGAGCCTCTCATGGTCCTTGCATAGTATCCTTTTCAGGTGACCGTAATATCTAAGAGGCTGACAATGAGTCGGTTACCCTGGAGTGAAGGTTTACGGACACGGCATCTTTTCCAACATTCACGGAGGCACCATTCCACGAAATATATTTCTCACTTTTCGACAAATTTTTATTCAAATATTTTTTGGGCCCACTTTTTTGGGCTCCTTTTTGGGCTCCAGGGCTATTTTTTGTGATTTAACTACTGTCCTCTATCCCGACGTTTTGAATATCTTTCCCGCTTCTTTCTTCTCGGTTTGACTAAGGGCTTAACTACAGGTTATAAGTCCAGGTTGAAGTATAGCTTCAATTCAAAGGCCGCAAAGCAAGATAATCTTTATCCGAGTGTGTAACAACCCTTGAAGAAACACATTTTCATGTTGCCAAAATGTCGTGCAGAGGATGACATGAAATCATTTACCTTGGAATGGACAATTTAATTACACGACAGGAATCAGTCAATGAAATTACTAAAAAGGCTTTCACGTAACCCATGTAACTATTCTTTTGTGGTTTAACTTATGTCCTCAATCCCGGCGTTTCGACTGCCTTTCCCGCTTCTTTCTTCACGGTAAAGACTAACTACAGGTCATAAGTCCAGGTTCAACTATAGATTGCATTCTCAGGCCGCCTGTAGTAGCTCAATGAAAGCAAGCTAGCCTTTATCAGAGTGAGGAAACATTTTCATGTTGCAAAAATGTCTAGGAGAGGTTGACATGAAACCTTTTACCTTGGAATAGACGATTTAATGACACGGCAGGTATCGTTTTTCAGGCCTCCAAAATGGTAAATTTCTCAACGGAAGACATGTATCCTTTATCCAAAATTCTCATGACCCTTGAAGAATCTCATTTTCACGCCATCAAAAGGATGGAATGAGTCTTTGTGGATGCTAGATATCTATGGGTCGAGGGTCTCATGAATATCATTTTCAGGCCGTCAAATCACCGAACACAGGGTCTCACTCCCCGTGTAGAAGCCAGTCATTGAAATTACTAAAAAGGTATTCACATAGCCCATGTACCTTTAGCAAATGTTTTCATGATGTGCAAGGAATAGCGTTTTTAGGCCACAAAAACTCCGATTATGTGCTTACTGTTTTCCATGTAACCTTGAGCCGAGGGACTAAGGACGCCTAAAAATTAAAAAGTTAACGAAAGCAAGGTAGCCTTGATCCGAGGGTCTCATAAACCTTGAAGGATCATGTTTTCATGTTGCCAATATGTTGGGGAGTGTTTGACATGAAGCCAGCTGCCCAGGAGTTAAGGATTTAACGACAAGGCCGGAATCCCTTTTTCAGGCCGCCAAAATAAAGAAAAGTTGGTCAACGGAAGCCATGTATTCTTCAACCAAGAGGACACTTGAAGAATCTCATTTTCAGGCAACCAAAGGACCGAATGGAGGCTTTGTGGATGATAGTGGTCGTGGGTCTTATGACACTTGAATAATCGCATTTTCAAGTCACCAAAATGCTATTAAGGTTTCCACTAGAAGTCACGTACCCTTGAGCTCAGGGCCTCAAAGTCGACAGAAATAGCATTTTAAGGGCATCAAATTTGTCCAATATGGCCCATCGGTAATCACATAACATTGAGCCGAAGGTCTCAGGACACTTGAGGAATCGCATTTTCAGTTCTTCAAAATGCCGAAGAATAACGCAACGAAGCAAAGATACCCTTGATCCTAGTCTCTCATGAAACTTGAAGAATAATATTTTTTGGTGGCCGAAACGCATAAGAGACTGACAATGAAGCCAGTTACCCTGGTTTGGAGTATTTCGGACGCGGCAACTCTACCAATATCTACGGATGCATTATGCCACAAAAATTTTTTAATCGAAATATTTTAATAGAAATTTTTTTGGGCCCTCTTTTTTGGGATCCTTTTCGGGTTCCGGGGTTATTTTTAAAACTCTTTTGTGACAACTACCGTGTTCTATCCCGACGTTGGACTACCTTTCCTGTTCCTATTTCATGGTATTGCCTAAGGGCTTAACTACAGGTCCAAAGTCCAGGTTGGACTATAGCTGTCATTTTCAGTCGCCAAAATGAAAGCAAGATAGCTTGATCCGAGGGTCTCATAACACTTCAAGAATGACATATTCACGTTGCGAAGATGTCTAGCAGTAGCTTACATGAAAACAGTAACCTTGGATTGGACGATTTAACGACACGGCAGGAATCGCTTTTTCAGACCGCCAAAATGAAACTTGCTCAACGGAAGCCATGTATTCTTTAGCCAAGAGTCTCATGACCATTGAAGAATCTCTATTTTCACGCCATCAAAAGGTCGAACAGTCTTTGTGGACGCCGTAAAGAGGCTCTGTTAATGCTAGAGAGGTATGTGTAGAGGGTCCACCTTCTGTCATCGAAATTACTAAAAAGGCTTACAAATAACCTATATACCTTTAGCCAATGGTTTCACGACGTGCAAGGAATAGCGTTATAGGCCACAAAAATTCCGTTTTTCCGCTCTCTCTTTGCCGAGAGACTCACGCTTAAGGACTCGCATTTTCAGGCCACCAAAATCCTGAAAACTAGCTCAATGAGGGGAAGGTACCTTTGATCCGAGGGACTCGTAACCCTTGAAGAATCAAGTTTTCATGTTGCCAAAATGAAGCCAGTTGCTCAGGAGTGAAGGATTTTCAGGCCTTCAAAATACCGAAGAGTAACGCAATGGAGGCAAGATACCATTGATCCGACATTTCATAGCCCTTGCAAAATACCATTTTCAGGTGGCCAAAATGACTAAGAGGCTGACAATAAAGTGGAGTGGAGAATTTCGGAAACGGCATCTCTACCAACATCTACGGAGGCACCATGCCACAAAATATATTTCTATCTTTTCAAACTTCGGAATTCGAAAAATTTTAATTCAAATATTTTTTGGTCCCACTTTTGGGCTCCCTTTGGGCTCTGGGGCTATTTTTGAAACTATTTTGTGGTTTATGTATCTACTGCCTTTCCGGTTCTTACTTCACGGTAAACTTCAGGTCATAAGTCCATTTTGAACTATGGCTTGCATTCTCAGGTCGCCTATATACTGAATAGTAGCTCAATGAAAGCAAGTTAGCCTTTAATCGAGAGTCTCATAACCCTTGAAGAAACACATTTTCATGTTGCCAAAATGTCGAGCAGTGGCTGACATGAAATGGACGATTTAATGACACGGCAGGAATCGTTTTTCAGGCCTCCAAAATGGAAAGTTTCTTAACGGAAGCCATGTATTCTTCATCCAAGATTTTCATGACCCTTGAAGAATCTCATTTTCACGCCACCAAAAGGCCGGACAGAGTCTTTGTGGATGCTAGATACCTATGGGTCGAGGGTCTCATGACCATTGAAAAATATCATTTTCAGGCCGCCAAAACGCCGAACAGAGGCTCTATTAATGGTAGAGGGTCTTATGCCCAGCGCAGAATCCATCTTCAGTGAATGAAATTACTAAAAACGCTTTAACATAGCCCACGTATTTTTAGCCAGTGGTTTCACGATGTGCAAGGTATAGCGTTTTAAGGCCACAAAAACTCCGATTATGTTTTCACTGTTTGCCATGTAACCTATAATCGGCTCAATGAAAGCAAGGTACCTTTGATCCGTCAGACCCTCGACCCATCCACAAAGACTGTACGGCCTTTTGATGGCGTGAATATGAGATTCATCAAGGTTCATGAGAATTTTGCCTGAAGAATACATGGCTTCCGTTAAGTAACTTTCCATTTTGAAAGCCTGAAAAACGATTCCTACCGTTTCGTTAAATCGTCCATTCCAGGGTAACTGGTTTCATGTCAGCTACTGCCGAACATTTTGGCAACAAGAAAATGTTTTTTTTTTGTGTTATGAGACCCTCGGATCAAGGCTATCTTGCTTTCATTGAGCTATTATACAGTATTTTGGAGGCCTGAAAATGCCAGCTAAGGTACAACCTTGACTTTGGACCTGTAGTTAAGGTCTTAGGCATTACCGTGAAGACGGAAACAGTGAAGGTAGTCGTAACGTCCGGATAGAGGACGGTTGTTAAGCCACAAAAATTGCCCCGGAGGCAAAAAAGGAGCCCAAAAGAAACGCCCAAAACATTTGAATTAACAAATTTTTCATTATCAAAATTTTGAAAAGACATATTTTTTGGAATGTTGGATCATTATGTGTTGGTAGAGATGTATCTGTAATACTCCAATCCAGGGTAACTGGCTTAGGAGTTCTGGCCGCCTGAAAATATTATTCTTAAAGGGTCATAAGAGACTCGGATCAAGGGTATCTTGGTTTCGTTGCGTTACTCTTCGGCATTTTGGTGGCCTGAAAATGCGATTCCTCAGGTTTCCTGAGGCTCAGGGTTATGTGATTGCTGGTGGGCGATATTGGAGATTTTGATGCCCTGATAATGCCATTTCTGTCGAGTTGTGAGACCCTGAGCTCATGTGTACATGGCTTCTAGTGAAAACCTTTATAGCATTTTGACGACTTGAAAATGCGATTATTCAACTGTCATGAGACCCTCGACCCCTCGGTATCTATCATCCACAAAGCCTCTATTCGGTCCTTTGGTGGCCTGAAAATGAGATTCTTCGTGTCATGAGACCTTTGGTTGAAGAATATGTTTCCGTTGACAAAATTTTCGTCATTTTGACGGCTTGAAAAAGCGATTCCTGCCGTGTCATTATATCCTTCACTCCTGGGAAACTGGTTTCATGTTAAACACTGCTCGACATTTTGGCAACATGAAAATGGTTATGAGACCCTAGGATCAAGGGTACCTTGGTTTCGTTGCGTTACATTTCGGTATTTTGAAGGCCCGAAAACGCGATTACTCAAGTGTCTTTTTCGTCATTTTGGCGGCCTGAAAAAGCGTTTCCTGCCGTGTCGTTAAATCCTTCATTCGTGGGCAACGGGCTTCTTGTCAAACACTACTGGACATTTTGTCAAAATGAAAATGTGATTCTTCAAGGGTTGTGAGACCGACGGATCAAGAGTATCTTGGTTACGTCGCGTTACTCTTCGGCAGTTTGAAGGTCTGAAAATACGATTACTCAAGTGAGCGCATAAACGGAGTTTTTGTGGCCTAAAAACGCTATTCCTTGCACGTCGCGAAACCAGGAATCGCTACGTGAAAGCAAGCTTAAAGGGTACCTAGATTCGTGTGAGCTCATATCCTTCATTTTGGAGGCCTGAGAACGCGATTTCTAGCGAGTCTTGACACTCACGATTCAAAAGTACCTACCTTCGTGTGAACTTTTTTTTCAGCGTTTTGGCGGTCTAAAAATACGATTAATTTGGACTTGTGTCACCCACGGTTCAAGAGTACCTTGCTTCGTGTGAGCTCATTTTCTGTATCATGGCGGCCTCAAAATGCGATTCCTGCCGAGTCGTGAAACCCCCGTTAAAGCTTTGTGTATGCTACTTTTCTGCATATTGGCGGTCTGAAAAAGCGATTTCTAACGAGTAGTGAAACTCACGGTTGAAGCGTACATTGCTTCGATCGAGCTCATTTTCCTCGTTTTGGCGGAAAGAAAATGCGTGTCAACCGGGTCTTGAAAGCAAGGTTAAAAGGTGAGGAGTTCTATTTCTATTTCTTCCTCATCATTACCTTGCAGGGGAGCCCCCCTGCAAGGTAATGATGAGGAAGAAATAGAAATAGTTACTCTTTGCTTGTTGTGTTTCCAAGTTCAATATCTTGTTAAAGCATTGCTTCCATTTTTCCAGTACTAAGATCCTTTCTGACATTATTGCTTCGTTCTTGTCTTTACACAGTGTTTGTTTTCTATTTAAAAATGCGCTGTTTTTATAGAATTTCCGGGTTTCATTTTTTCTATTTGCTTGCTCTATTTGTTTTATTTTATCATTTAGTCATTCCTTCTTTTTCTTTTACATATGCCATTAGCAATCTTCCTTTTTTGCGTATAATCATTCTGATTTATCCTTGTTCTTCAGTTTATACATTTCATTCTGGCTAGGTTTTTCTCTTCCATTGCTCTCCTTCATTCATCATCCCACCATTCGTTCCGGGGTTTCTTGTTTTCGTTTTGTATCAACTCTGTCGCTGATTTCAGTACTGAATCTTTGATTTGTTGCCACTCACTATTAATATCTTGACGGTCTTCTGCCATTTCTAGTTTGTTATGTAAACTTTGTCTGTATTGATTTAATTTCTCCTTGTTTTGTAAGTTCTTCCTATTCCATTGTTTTTTTTTTGGGTGTTACTATTTTGCTGCGCTCTTACTAATTTCTGTGTAATCACAGTTTTCAATAGGTAATGGTCAGAATCGCAACTTGGTCTTCGTAAGGTTCTAACATCTTGTATCATGCTGCTTTTATTTTGATTTACTAGCACATGATCTATCTGATTGCATGTGTTTCCATCTGGCGCAACCCATGTTCCTTTATGTTTTTTTTGTGGTTAAATTTTGTGCTCATAATATACATATTATTAGCAGCCGCATACTCGCATATTAATTCACCGTTACCGTTGGATTCCCTATGCATAGAATATTTTCCCGTTACTGAGCTATAGGCATTTTCTGAACCAACCTTTGCATTCATATCTCCTTGGAGTACTATTATATCATATTTTGTAGATCTTCAAAGAACTGTTCCTTTACAGTGTTATCAGTGTCTTCTGTAGGAGCATGTACACATTAATGATAGGTTGTGATATTTCCCTTTTATTCTCAGCTGGCACATTCGTTCATTATATGGTTAAAATCCCAGTATATTCTTCTCTATTTCTTTCTTAACCAGAAAGCCTGTGGCAAATTGGCCTGTTGTATCTGGATTACAACTATAGTAGAGTGAATATTCTTTTTTCCTAATGTGCCCATACCCTTTCCACCTAATTTCTTGAATAGCTACTATTTGTAATGTTGTATTCTTTATCTGTTTAGCTATTTCTTTCATTTTCCCAGGTTTTAGCATTGTTAGTATGTTCCATGTTCCTATCACCTATCGTTTGTTCCTTTTGACATGCCTTGGTCGTCGCCGTTGAAAAATCTGTCCGACATTCCTTTGTTGAGCGTTTTTAGCAAAAATTGTTTTTACATGGAGAGGGAGCTGGCCACACGCACAACCCCTTACCAGGTTTGCTCCCTTAGATGGGTTACCTTTTCTACGGCTGTGGACTCCCATCTAGCCCCCATCCATACTTGGAGGACCAGGATTTTCTGTCGTGGTCTACTCCCTCAGCCCTTGAAGTTTCACTTCACCGCAGGCAGCAGTTTCCCTTTTACCCAGGGAAAATTGGTGCCCCCTTCCGCCACATTTGCCGTACCGTAGGTTCCCTACTCCGCCATCTGTGCCGTTGGGGTCTTCGCCGTAACCCTGGCAAAGGGCCCTTACAAGGTACTACCAGCCGAGGCCAGCTGGGCCAAGGTTTTTTAAAGAGGTGTTATTCCTCTATCATTCCCCATTTGGTCCTGGCTTGTGACAGAACCTAGCTTCCCAATAATGGGCCCAGGTTGGCAGGGTTGACATCTATACTTACCGCTCCAAATACTTTAGATTTATTGGTATGTATACTTACCACTCAAAGTTACTACGAAATAATGTAAACATACTATTAATTTCAAGTACTGTACTGTAACTAAGCCACAAATTTTCTGTAGAAGTTAATGGTAAGTATACCTACCGCCCCAGAATTACAAAGCAAATTATAAGCATGCTTACTATGGTCACATATTTCGTGATAAGTAAAGTGAGAATGTATACCAGATGAAGATTGAACGAGGAACGTAAAACATCAGATAAGCCTGTGTAATTACATTCCAGCATTTATATTGTCAGCTTGTATTTTGCACGTAATTAAGTGTAAGTAACATGTAGTTATTTATATGCACTTAAGATATAGAACTCCCAATAATTTGCAATTCAGAATGGCCTAGATGTATTAATTTTGTTGTATCTCTTTCCTTTCTTATTTCATCTGGGGAAGTAAAAGAGACTGTAACACAGAAGTGGTGCAAAGCACTGCAACATTAAATATTGTGTTGGTAAGAAAATAATGTTATACTTGTCATTCAGTTTTCGCAGGATTAGCCATCCACACTTGTCAGTTATATTTCAAGGTTTCTTTACTACAGATTTTCAGTGTTGAAGATACATAATATGGTATAGCCTAGTTTGGAATAACATGTTGTCTGGGGAGCAGTGTTTCAGAGAAATGTACTGCTGCAGGGGGCTGCCTGAAGATGGAGGCAGTGTGTTTATTCAAAATAGTGTCCTTACCAGATGATATGGTGTCTGTGTGGAAGGACACAATTTCAATGCTTTTTGTATTGAAATGATGTCATGAAATAGAGAGGGGTTGGGGTTTGATATGGCATAGTAGTTTTGAAAGTATGATATCCCATACCACATTCTATAGAAATGAAGATTTGTTTTAGTCTTTAACACAACTCCAGTTTCTAACAAAATGGGTGGCCATCTTTGGGCCAGTAAGTTATTAATAACATGTAGAGTAAAGTTATGCGATTATACATGTGCATTTCGTGTTAGCTATCTGTCTATTGATTTCACTCCATTTACAACCTTGTTCTCTACCCATCGGCGTACCCAGGAATTTTGTTCGGTGGGGGGGGG
>JGI20166J26741_10993336_pt1 | contig 14617 bp, 11 predicted proteins | sample TergutCu122P5_FD_26741 | JGI IMG/M metagenome (IMG submission 26741)
AAACTGTGGGTGATGGAAAATTTTTGATTGCATATTTGGATTCAGCGTGAAAAGTTACGTTAGAAACACAATAAACCTTTCGTGTGCCAAAATCTTGTTGGCTAGTGTTATTATTCATTGTTCTTCTTGGACTGCTTGATACTGAAAGTGAAGGCATTATGATCCTTCAGAACAGTGAGAACCACTCGTGCAATAACACACCATCCATCTGCAGAAGACTTGAAATTTCAGCAATGCTGCTGTGAGCACCTTAGTTGTTTCACTTTTATAAATATGTGTACTCAGAAAGGTTCTTTTAGAATTCTGACCACTTCATGTTACATGTCTCTTGTTTTGGTTTGTTCTTTTGGTTGAAATGTGATTTGCTTTAGAGATATTTTTTGGCATAAAACTTTACCTCAAGTGTGTATTTAAATTCTTCATTCATCTGTGCATACTATGACTTGAGAGAGTTTGGTGGAACTTAGATGACATCTTTTTAAATCAAGGTGAAATAGCACGATGCTATTTATTGACACTCAAAGTCAGTAATTCCATTCTGGATATACTTTATGAATAAAAAATGTGAATGGGATTTACATTAAAGTACAAAATTATAAATTGTATGGTGTATTTCTGAAATGAGAAGCAAAAAGTATATATATTTGGTTTACTTAATCATAGACATGTGAATTTTTAAAAAATATGTAGGCCTATTTTGTTACGGAAAGTTAAGGGTTGTTCTTAATTTTTGCTGCCATTATATTTGTTTTTGTGTGAAGTACACATATTCTTTTCAGAAGTTTGTAGTACTAATTTCATTTGCGTTATTGACTGAAGGTCATGAAGACTGAGATTCATGCAATGACTGTTTTGGTAAAATGCAGTTTCGTAACGTTACAGCAGCTAATGCACATATGTATGGGCTTTAAATGCTGAAGATGCTGAAATCAAGGAGTTTGTGATGAGTGGACACATAATGTAGAAGCTTTTCAACAAGAATATCACTTAGAATTTTGTTGGGGAAACCTCTCTGAAATTAGCTAGATGGAAGATTTTGAAGGAGGATTGAGAATAGTATTATTACAGATATTAGGCATTTGATTATGAGGATGTGGAGTAGATTGAACTGTCTCAGCATCAAACAGGCTTTGTTACTAGTGGTGTTGATCCTTTGTATTCTTTCACCAGGAGGTTAGTGAATGTGCTTCATTGAACATGTTCAGGTACAGTTTCATGTAGAAAGTGCCTTCATTGTGTTTCGTTATTAACGCAAATTTAAGGAACAAGTAATAATAATAAGTCGAACACAACTAGAGTATTATTTATTATTTATTAGTAAAATAACCTTGTTGAAAAAAGACCTTGTTTTTCAACAAGTTTATTTTACTAATAAATACTACATAATACTCTAGTTGTGTTTGACTTATTATTATTACTCATAACTGAATACACAACAGGGATGGCCCACTTAAAGATTGCAAATTTAGGAACTTGTTCTGTTGGAAGTCATATTTCACATATTTACTTGTACTAATATTGGATCGTGTTCCGTAAAAGGTTACGGCATTATGGACATGCAAAGCATAAGAGAACATGAGGTTCAGTTTGTTGGTGACTGCGAACAACTCAAAGGGAGACCAAAAATACAATGAATAGAATAAAGTCATATGGAGATGAAAGAAAAGAGTGTGAAGGAAGGTGATTGGAATGATTGATCTTTAAGTACAAAAACTGGAAAAAAATTAAAAGTGACAGAACTGCAAGAACAGGAAGAATCACTTAGTAACTGCTGGAGTTTCATTGTGGTGTCTTGTAATGGAATGGTCAAATTGTCTTAGTTTGAAAGAAAAGCTTTTTTTGGCTACCAGGTCAGGCCTGACAATATCATCTATCATTTTACATTCATGGTTGGAATATTTGTTATTGTGAGAATTTTCATTACTTTGTTTCAGTTTTTGTTGTCTCATATTAATGGCACTGTAATCATGCATTGGGTGTTTTCTGAGTGGAGTTCTCTGTTCAGTATGAACAACTTTTGTAGTTACACTTTTCTGCTGTCTGTTTTAGCTTCTGTGATACTAAGCAGTTTATTGTTTTGCTCAACAGTGATGAACATTACTTTCGTTTTCAGTAAAACTTGGGTTGTGCGACTTCTGGATAATTCTGTCATAGTGATGATCGTTAGGGTTTTCCCTGTGCAGTGGCTATGTACAACACACAAATATGCTTGATCTGAGTATCCCCTAAGTGATAAAATCATACTACTTACAACAGTGGGTTTTTTATGTGTTCTAGCCATGGTACTAGTTTTGTTTTCTCCTGAGACTGATGTACTGTGGGTCTAATTTTCAAAATATTTTGGGTTTTCCCCAGGTTACTGTTTCCTGTGGCACGAAAATGCACCACCTCAAGGTTTCCTGTATCCTAGCACGGACATTTGTTTTTCTGCCACGCATAACATGCACTGTGTGTGTATATTCACCACAAGATGGGTTGTTGCTGTTTTCTAACAATGGCAAACAGTAGTGCTAATTTTTGGTTTTCTCTGAGCAGTGCACCCTGTACATGATTTTGAAATAGAAAACTCACTCATTTTTCCTGATATTGTCTCTCCACGAAGAACATCTTTTGTGTTCTTTGCTCTTCTAGGATGTTACACTGTGTTAATTGTTAGTTACTGACATTTCAGGACAGCCTGTTGGTCTTACATGCAGGGTCAAGCAATCCAAGAAGAAACTACCTATTGATCAGCGCAGCATAACATCCAAGAAAAGCAAAGACATCATTTACACCATGGCAGAAGCCTGAAATCAAACATTTTTTGTGTTTACAATTTTTTTATGCAGCTGACCACATCAAGAAACAGGGGGGGGGTTTGCACAGACAGATGGATGGATGGATGGATGTGACATACTGTGTATTGTTTAGAGCTCTTGTCATTCTTTCTGATGTATGAAGGACATCATTATCAGTATGGAGTCAGACATGAAACTAACAAAGTAAGATATGTAATGATTTAATAGAAACAACTAAAAATTTTGTAATAACACCAGCTGCAACTTTTGTAGGAAAGTGGACTAAAGGAGATAATGCGATGAGTAGGAACTGGCTGTTGACACAGGTCATCTAGGAAACTGGAATGTGAACACTTTTTTACCACTGGGAAATATGATGTAATATAGTGTGCAACTTTTTGAATAGTTGTTATGAATAAGGAGTGTAATGATTTTGCAATATAAGTATGCTAAGAAGTGTGGCATTTATGTATTTATGTACTACAGGATTTCAGTGTCAGTTGTTGGATAGTTGGGTGGATGCTTCTTTGCTGTTTTTGCTTTCAGGGATGGACCTGTATGCATACAGTCTGTTAAAGTGCTTGAAATTATCTGTATTGTTGAAATCACCAGTTAAAATAAGAAAAAGAAAACCTGTAGAGTACTAGCACTGGGGTTGTATATGTTAGGCAAATGTTGAAGGAACTTTTTATCACAGGAAAACAATAAAAGAACAAAGATTCTTCTGAATTCACCTGATATTACTGCATTTGAATTAACAAAACATTATATGAGATAAGTTAATCTGCCTGTACAAATAAATGGGTGCCAGACCTGGTCTATGACATTGACAGGGGAGCAAGGAGCATGGATTGAGGGTGTTTAAGAATGGGGTGCTGAGGAGGATATTTGGGGTGAGAAGGATAAGGTAACAGGGGGATGGAGGAAATTGAATAATGAGCTGCATGATCTGTAGTCCTCACTAAATATTGTTCATTATAATCATATTTAGATGGGCAGGGCATGTAGCACATATGGGGTAGAGGAGAGGTGCATACAGGGTTTTGGTGGCAACCTGAGAGAAAGAGGCCACTTGGGAGACCTAGGTGTACATGGGAGAGTAATATTAAAATGGTTCTTCAAGAGATTCCTGGTGGGGGTCTTGGACATGGTTGATAAGGCTGTGGACAGGCACACATGGTGGGCTATTTTAAAGGCGGTAACAAACATTCAGGTTGCATGAAATGTGGGGAGTTCTGTGACTAGCTGAGGAACTATTAGCTTCTCAAGAAAGACTCTGCTTAATGGAGTTAGAACACATAAATGATCTGTCATGTTACAATTTAAGTTTGCATCACTTGGTGTGGTGGTACATTGTTGACAGGTCATTTTGATGCCTTAATTTTAATTGTTGACATTAAATGTCTGAGATCACGGGCCTTGAAGTGTGTCTGAACACATGTATCTAAGTGGGCTGTGTTGTGATGGTCTGGCTATAAAGATGAACTAAGGCCCCACATGTTGTTTCGCTTATCAGCCGTTATTTAATCCTCTCTCATTGCATAATACAATGGTAAATCTTCAACATTTATTGTGCGAACTTTCAACAGAGAAAGTGTTGTTGCCCAGGTACACTTTCTGCCATTCTAAACCCAGTTACATATACTGTGTCTGTGTTCAGTTCAGTTCAGTTTTATTCAGACTATCCCCATAACTCTTGTATTATGTGTTATTGTAAAGTTTGTATGATGGCACCTTATTTACATAACAATTGAAAAGACAATAGACTTGTGTGTACCTATATTGAGAACATTCTGGCCAAAATAAATTAAATATATGGACGAGTTTATTCCAGTTTATTGCACTTGTACATGTCTATGCCATCATTGGCGTAATGTGGCAAATAACGTGGTCTGGGCGGGGAGCAAAGTCGACCATGCCCGTGTTTCCATACAATGCAGGTTTCTCATTTTTTTCTGCCTTTTCACCACCCAGTTGTTCAGAAAATGTTACTTTTTCTATTTGCCTGTCTTCAACTCAGTAGGCAAGAAAATTCTTGGGTATAAAAATATTGGAGGGGCATTGGCCCCCACACTCCCCCCCACACCACACCACACCACACCTGTGGATGCTACTGTACTAAGTAGGAATAAACTCTTGTGTGTATATTTCCATTTGTGCAGAAGATGTATAATATTAAGTTTAAGAAATGAAATATTGATTTTAATCCTCTCCATGGTGATTTTTTTCTCGCAGAACGACATAATCGTGTGTGTGTGTGTGTGCGTGCGTATATGTGTATATGTATATCCACATATCCTTGTATGGCGCTGTGGATGTTGAGATTGAACTGTTTAAAGATGGCAGTGTAGGTATCTAGTCGCAAATAATGCTTAGCTCTAGAGATGTAAAGTTTACCGGACAATTCCCGAAAGGTAATTCTTTTTCCCAGCATGGACTGTGTTAATATTAAACAGTCTGGGTGGGAGGACGCGTTACTGCTTGCAATATGTGTTAGTAAATGGTCAGTGTCTCTGTAAAGTCAGGCTCTCCCACGGTGTCTAGTGTCCAGGAAGAAGTTACAATCGGTCACAGTGTAAATATAAGGAGCATTGATGCAACACCGACGCACACGTCCCGACCTCCTGAGATCAAACGAGAAAGTGAGAGGAGTTAACACATACATAAAGAGAAAGTACGGCGACTCATCATGCTCCACTCACTGTTTTTGTTTGCCCATGTTATTTATTGCACTCCCAGTACTGTTTAAAGCCCTTCGCACTACTGCAAAGACGGTTGAATGACTTATCGGCTCTTCAGAAGCTACCTGAGAGGTTTTCCGGACATTTTGATACGCGTTGCAGCGTAAAATGGCCCTTAACGTCTCTCGATGTGAAAGTTCAAGTTGAGAGGCGATGCGACGTTGAGTGGCTCGATCCAACGGGATCTTCTTACACTCTTCTGTAAGTCCAACGATATATTCATCCCTTCGGCCTTCAGAATAGCATTCGTTTTAGTTGTAAAACGTAAATGACGACCGTGAAGACGCGATTGTTTAACTGTGGTAATATCATCTGTTGTCATGTAACGTAGTTGAGAAGAATGTGGTTAGAAGCAGAATCGTCTCTGAGAAGTCGGTAGTTACTCGATTGTTAAATAAATTCGCCGTCTTTTAAGGAACGTGCTCTCTTCATAGGGTCCCGCACTCGTCCTGAGCCAGACAAATCCATTTCACACTCTGGTATCCCTTTTGTTTAGGATCCACTGTAATTCTAGATTTTAAGCTTTCGTGGCTGCATAACTGAGGTCTTTCGATGTTCTTGGATGCTGCCTAGCATTCAGGAATGTAGAAGACTTTATCCAGTTTAATGTTATCTCTTCTGACTGTCGGTATTTTTCTGAAGTGAACGAGGAAACAGTAAAATATCGAGCTGTCTCCCGGCTTGCATTCTAACCGATGTGCCCCCGATTCTTATATGTGTGTACTTTTAACGGAGTATTATCAACTTCTACGTGAAACGAGATTTTATCGCTTACACTTCTGCAGTTTTGTCTCCGCACGTTCCTAGTAATCATTCACCGCCTTGTGCACATATTGGATATGTTTACAGTAGACTTCATTTTCACATCCGTTTTCGTTCATTGCCACTTGTTTGCATTTATGTCACGCATTACTTATAATGAAGTCATAATCGATAGTTCGTTTGTTTGCCTCTGTGTATATTCTACCTCCGAAACTACTGGATAATATATTTCGAATCGATTTTTAAATGGGCTAGTGTCTGTATTTGATCGATGCGGCCCAACGTTAGATTTAATAGAATGGTGTTGGTAAAGAAACCATCACTGAGCAACCAAGCATTCTTTGCACAGTCCGACACAAGAGTACTGAGTTTCCAACCGTAGCACACATACTCGTACCTCTAACTGTTAAGTAAACAAGACTGGAAAGTATGTTCTCCATAATGTGCTACACGAATTTACCAGTGGCGTTCTTCGAATTTCATTGAGTATACTAAAAAATGAGACCAAAGAAACGAAAATTAGTGAAAGTCGGCCACGCAGAGTTTAAGTAGAATCTGTGGAATGTTTTTGGGCCACACGGGAAGTACTTCCATGGCCTTACGTAATCAGGGCCTTACTATGGACCATTATGGCCGAAAATTGGGATTGCTTCACATCTTTTAGCGGAATTCCATTTGCGGCATGCCGTAATTTTGCGTTATTGTGGAGAAGTGTGACTGAAAATCGGAATTTCGCCGCAGCTGTTAGTGGAATCTCCTGCATGTAATTTAAACAACATTTCTAGCACGGAAAACTCATTTAGAGACTTTTGTGACTTTCCCCGTGGAGCAAACCCCTTATTAAGAAGCTAATAAGTCCTCAGCTAGTCTAGAAATTCCCCAAATTTCATGGAACCCGCAGGTTCATTACCGTGCTCACAAGAGCTCACCACCAGTCCCTGTCGTGAGCCAGATGAAACCAGGGTAGGCCCTCCCGTCCTCTTTATGATCCCTTTAATAGTATCCTCCCATATCTTCGCTACCAAAACCATCCATATATGTTTTCTGTCCCATACGTGCTACACGTACGTACATATGATAGATGATTCGATGAAGTACTGGATATATACATGGTGAAGCGTGCGTCAGTATTTACGTATCACAGTTTGATAAATATTAATTCTATTATTGTTTACCTTATGTCTTTGACGATAAGAGCTTATAATAATAAACATGTATAAAAACTACAGACGGCTCATATTACCAGGTGATGGGATTTTGGGAATGATTTTGTTTTGATGACGTTTGAAAGCAGAGGGAAGTATATTCGAATTAAGAATTTCTCGTATTAATACGAGAGTTTAAACTGTGACGTCTGCAATTTTTCTTCTTTTCGTAAAAAATTTAGGTCGTCCATCCGGAAGAATGCCTCTCCATGCTCCTTCAGCGCATTCTACACGCTTAATGTGCTCATTTGAATTAAGAGGAGCTGCCGAGTCGTGGAATTAACAGCAGATATGTGTAATATAGTAGTGTATTAGTCAGTCTACAAACAATTTTTATCATAAAATGACAATTATCAGTTTATGATCAAAATTGTTGTGTTTATAGACTATATTGATATAGCACAACGGGATGGCTCCTATAAAAAAAAAGTCATGTGTAAGTTAACGACCCTTTTTCATATTTAAGTAAGCCTAGTAAACGTCTCTAGTTCTTATACTACGCTAAAATTCTTCCTTGCTTCTAAGCATTCATGAATTTATTTTGTAACTGACGTGCAGCATTAGTGTTCTCAGAGCTTATTTTGTAACATGTGGAACGTGGAATTCTTAATATTGTGTTTCGAATATCGATTGTAAAGTAATTTTAAAATGCAGTTTTTAATAATTAATGTCTTTTCTGGACTTTGTATGTGGTCGATGGCAGGATGTGCTTGATACTCAGCAAGCACATCCTGCCAGCGACCAGACTGCTTATATGGATGCATGAAATAAATACCCATAAAACTGCATGTACAAGTCTTCCTGAGGATGAACACTTGGATGTTCAAAACATGTCGAAGACACTGTAATTTAATTAAAACTTTAATGAAAAGTGTATATTTTGCTGGTTCTTATTACATAAGTAGAATACAGTGCGCTGAAAACTTCTCATTGTTTTAAAATAGTCACAAGTATGTTAGCACAGTTCAGATGAAAAATTACTGCCCTTTTTTAAGGTGTAAATTTCGTTGCAAAATCGCAGCACAGTAGCCTCGCATGATCGTACTGCGACTGTCTGTGGAGCTAGCTGAGAGGTGCCCTGAAAACTGTAGAAACGTACGGGTATTATGCGGAAGAGTTGCGTGCTCCTGAGGGGGCAGTTTTGTAAGAGCAGACGAGCCGAACCTGCTTACAGAACTTATCACGCGCTGTACTAACATCGTCCGTGTATGTTGCGTGGCTAATTACGTCTGTAATTTGGTGTTCGTTATGCGAAACGTCCAGCTGCATTCGCCTGTTTTTCTGAAACGTAGTAACTTTCAAAATAAGGCCACTGCGCCTTGAAAACAATGAAAGCAAATTTCTCTTTGGCAGCTGTGTTGCGTTATTGATATTTAAGGTGAATAGTTTCGTGAGGTATGTGTGGATAGATAAATTAGAATTCCAGTTTTCGTTAAGTTCTCTCAAACACGAATCTAATGTAACCCCAGACCATGGTCGGTTATTTTTGATGCTAGGAGCTGTACCCAGACTTTTCTGGGAACAGCTCCTGGCATTGGAATTCCCTCAGCGCATATAATTTGGGTTAGTCACCATTTCCATTGTTTGTGCGCACAGGTGGTGAGAAGAACGCCAGTGTTTTCGTTTTGTTCTCAGCTGGCAGTTGAATCTTTATGGAGGCAGCTAGAATGTATTCTATAGTGGCAATATGAGGCATGGATTTAGCTGAACCCGCTGCTGTGTGCATTATTCTACAAGCAACTAGGGCAAATCGTAGAAAGAAATTCTGCATCCATGTATCCTAAAGAATTCTTCCCACGGCGTGACAAGTAGCCGCAGGTGATCAGTATTTGCCAGATACACCGGGAGTGGGAACGCGACTTAATAAATGGAGAATTTATCATCGTCCTGCTAACGCAGCCAGATGTCTACGATATTGTACGAGAGTTAAAATCTGTTGCATACTACAAGTTTCTTTCATACAGAAAGCGGGATTCCGTTTGAGTACACGCTATATGAATGCCCTTTTGAGAATGTCAGTCTGGAACCAGATGTTGTATTAAGGCAGTGTTTATAACCTTCTCCCCCCGCCTTGGAGGAACCCAAAAATAATTTTTCGTGTCCCGAGGAACCTATGAAAACGAAAACAAAAGAAGAGGTAATTGGTAGCGGACGGAGATTACTCCAGGACTGCCAATTTCCGGACAAAAATCGACACATTGTTTGGAGGTATGTTTGGAATTTTCTCCGTATTTCAGAATTTGTGTTGTATTTATTCAATTATTTCTCTCGAAACCACGAACTGTGTTCTGCGGAACGCTAGGGAACCCTGTGAGAGAATATTACACCCCTCCCCGGGTTCTTTCCATGTCAGTATGAAAGGAGTTTAAATTATTTATGCAATGCTGTCATTAGAGAATATATCTTCGCAAGACAAACATGGCCTGACTACAGGTATGCGTTAATTACGTTATACTTTAATTAAAGTTTACTTTTGCATGCTAACTTCAATTATCTTCTGCTGTATAATGTACTTTTATTCAAAGTCAATACGATTCCCAGCTTTTGCAAATAAAAGCTAACACGTCACACACATCTGTCCACAGTTCCTGTCACTGTATGCGGATAACAATTTACCGTACAATGTGCGGTTTTCAGCCGCTTGCGCTGTAAATCCATCACTGTTGAAAACCAAGTTAATTGATGTGCACACGCTCCTTAACGGACGCACTGGCCACAGGGTGGTTGGTTCGCCGCTCGTTTGCCCCCGCTGCTGGTCGCTCTGAATCCCATTGCCACGGCCATCCGCCCTGTTACTGAAGCATATCGAGTTAAGAAGGACGTTGAGGTGAAACAGTCGCATGGGCGTTAGCGTTGTATGAAAACCATTCGGTACAGAGATCGCTCATACGGCCTGGGACCTGTTGTCGAAGGTTTTCTTCCTCAGGAAATGTAATCTCTGAGTCTTCAGTTCCTTGTTCTATGACCTGTAGGTCGCTCTTTATTTACAGCTTTGTCCTTCTGCTGGTAGATGTTACGTTTGACCTGCACTTTCTGTGAGAACTAGCTCCGAAAACAAATGAAAGTCGTGTATTTCGTAGGTACAATAGTAGATAAAAAATTGCTGATTAGGTATGTTTCACACTTGCATAGGCCATAAAGGCTCTTAGGGAGAGTAGAGGTATAGCTCTACTCTATTTTTGACCTCGGCACTAGAAGCGGGTGAGGGGTTAGCGTCACGCCTCGGCCGCACCTTACCCCCGGGAAAGACCCGGTACCCATTGTACAGGAGGGTGGGTGGGCCTCAGGGCAGGTCTGGACAGGTGTGGAAAATCTCGACCCCACCGGGATTCGATCCCCGGACCGTCTAGCCAGTAGACAGTCGCTATACCGAATGCGCTACCCGGCCCACAAGTTGCTGATTAAATAGCCTAAATGCAGAACTACATACTCGTACATGAAAGAACTGAAAGCTGTCTGAAGCATAATTTGCGTGTGAGATTTGCATGAAATGATCTATCATCGTGTTATTTTATTACCATCAAATATCCTTTTTCGGATCGTGATAGAATTTCACATTCTGTAGTGTTTCTGTGTTTATAGATCGTTTAATTGGTACAAGTGTTTAAAGCCAATCTATAGACAAAATTCCTACAACTCAATTTATTAGTACATAAAAGACTATGACCTGGTGAGAGACGGATGCAATGTTTGTTTACTTTATTACTCTGTTTTTCGTAATGCACAATTTCGACTGGTGATATCCCACGATCGTGTTTGCTTAGAGGTACAGCACAGTTTGAAGTTGTTGTTGATTCATGCGGAGATTATGTTGCTAACATTTCCAGCTATTTTATTTCAACGCATTATTTTAAAGACCGTGCCACTTTCGACCTGCCATACATTTTCGTTACATAAATGCAATGAAGAACGCCTAGCAGATGGCATTCTGTAGGTCTGATTGGTTCTTCTTTGTACTAAATCTCACTTCTTGGCGGATGGCTAGTGAGACTGCATAACGTACGGCGAGAGAAAAGTTGATTTGCTAACGATCCTTTAGGAATTACACAGCACTGGGTGTGGTGTATGATGCATTTGTTGTCTGGAATCAGTTGTACTGTTTATGCAGCGTCGATGGACCTCGTGAGTGATGATGGATTTTGAGATGAAGTGAAAGGACTTGGCCCAGCACCGACTGGCGTGCATCTTACGGAAATAACGGATGAGTCGATACTTGGCTTTGCCTTTCACTGACTGTCTTATTCCAGTCAGTGAGATTTCCTTCCATTCATTTGTCAAATGTCGACTGGACGAATGTGCTGTTACTTTTTAAGAAACATTTAGATCAGTTGTGTATTAAGTCGCATTTCTTTTACGGTGTTACTTGAAATAGTCTCTCGTGTATTACTGATTATGATGTTTCTATCTGGTATTGTGATGACAGAATTTGTGTAGTTTTTTTTTTAAATTTAAGTGGGGGATCCCGTTGCGTTTTTACTTAAACAAAGTAATGTAATGACAGACAGAAGAGCTGTTTATTAAAAGTCTTGTGTAACAAACACTGCAGCAATGTGTTTCGGCTTTCAAGATTAAGCCATCTTCAATTTGTATCACAAAATTGTATAAACAGGAAAATTGTAATTCATTGAACACATATTAAAAGGTAAATTTAAATCCCAATTGTATACATCATCATCATCAACTACGTCATCTTTAACGTTAGCTAAATTGTTAAAATATTTACAACTCATAGTGTTCAAATTACAGCATTATTGTCACGTTATGATGGCTAAAAATTGTGATTTGGCCTCCACCCCCCTCCCCCCCACTCCACCGAAGTCCGAGATGTTTTCGTCTTGCGTTTCTGATAATTTATAGCCGGAATCTCTTTTTCGATTCCAGTAGGAAGTCTTTTTTCTTTTAATATTGGAAATGGCACGTTCGTATTAACCTAAGACAGTATTTGTATTGGAATATTTCTAACTTTAATAATTGTGTGGACTTACAACACCTGGGTCTTTTTTCCACTTTTATACAAGGTGGTCGTCCTTTTGGGACCTGCTGTTCGTTATGTGGTTATATAAGGGACTGAAGGGCGAAGACATATTTAGGAAGTTTTCCGAAAGTTTTTTTATTTTGCCTAAAATTAATATATGGTCACATACCTGTAGACTGTGTTCCGGTTTGGATGCATCTTCGGTTGGACAAGTGGCTAGCTGCTAAACATACGTTTCGTAGGTGAGAGATAGTAGGGGAAATGAGAGGGAAGGGGATTTGGTTGAAGTTGTGTAATGTTCTGCTAATTGCTTACCACAGTGCAGAAGATTCTACTGGGGGATACTGCATGCATTTCATTTAGTTGAGTGTCTTTTTCTCCTTATAAATTTGAAATTTTTCTCCTGTTGCTATGTAGCATCTGTTGTTTGCAACTTGCACCATTTTCATGTTATTTTCCGATTTTACTGCCGTATGTCCATTTTAGAAAAGGTTTTTCCCCAAACTTTGAGTTGTTGCAATTTCGGAAGGAATGCTTTTTTTTTTTTTTTTTTTCCCCCCCCCGATTGAAAGACTAGCTTTTTATCTACCCATCTCAGTGCGAGGTTCGAGGTTGTCCAACCGGTGCTGTTGAAGGGAGCGCCTCGTCCTCCGACACAGCGTCACATTTCAGAAGACTTTCATCTTTACCGAACTCAGCTTCTGGTTCTGGAATGTGTACCAGAAAGTAAAACATTTATTTTGCATTTAGTTGCAACACTGGTTTGTATTGCAGTGAAGTTTTAATGCATATATTCGGAGACGTTGAGTAAAAGAGATGCTGTCTTAACCTAATTATCAGTAGTACTTAAATGATATTGTGCTCTTCCCTGCTGTGGCGTCCTTGTAGTCCCGAAGGTGGTTAACGCGATATTGGATACGGCTGCTGTCTCCATCTTGTACCGCAGAGGGACACAGTACCTAACGTTACTTTCTAGCCGTCTTCATGACGTTTCTGTGAAACATTTCTAACCATATACAAGACTACACGGTGTCATGAGCCAGAAAGGTACACTCCCTGCAGCTGATACTTCGAATGTCGTAATTCTGTAGGAGGTTTATATAAAGCGGTTACGTTGCGGAGGATCAAGGAACGTCTGAATTAACGTTCCACTAAAGCGTCTTGGAAGTAAGCGTCGGCAACAGATGGGAGGACCATATTAAAACGTACCGAAAAAAAATTGTAGATATATGAATGTAACTGGCCTGGGACATGGCTCTACACTATTGGCGGCCGCGAATTTACCTTTTGTGTGTGTTTGTGTGAATGAAAGAACATTAATCTGTCTGTTGAAAAAGGAAAGGTTAAGGAAGACCGCGTATAATGTAGCCAAATTCTGAATTCATGCTGAAACAGAAGACGTAAGGGATCCTAGTCCGAGATCTTAATGCATGTGGGGTTGTTAGATGTTCATAATGTAGGCAAATAGGAAAGAGTGTGTCCGATTTAGTTGCGGTACCTCTATCGAATTCCAGGCCATCGAGTCGTCGGGAAAAATATTGCACCATAACAGAGAAGACAGGTCGCAATGGCGGAAATCTTCACGCTTCGGCCTTGTGTTGAGAAGCTGACCGGTTCGAATTTCGGCAAGTAGGCCGACTATCCTAAATCTTTCGTAGTTCTCCTCATGTCCTGCAGGCAAATGCGGTTGTAGAAACTCATATTAGGCCAGGCCGCTTGCTTCTATATCTGTTCATATTTGTGGTCGATTAAGCCAGTCTGCTATTGAACGCTATATAGTTTGAGCCACTGACACCGTAATTAAATAAACCAGATATAGTTCCGAAAAATTCACTAACCCCAGAAGAACCATGATATGCCGCTATGGTATGTGGTGTGTAGTAAATGCGACTATCCAAACCTATTTTAGTTTTGTTTTTCTGTAAGGGGGATATAGAATGTGGATTGAAGTACCTTGGGCCATATGTAGTTGTCGAGTGATGGCACTCTTACTTCATATCCGGGAGGTTCCGGGCTCGTGTCTTAGCGCCGAGACCGCCTATCCAAACAGGATTTTCACATGTGGAAATAAAATGCCAACTAGATGCAACAGAGGTTTTTTTATTGCAGATCTTATTGCTTGCTCAACATGTTTCGGGCACCACTATGCCCATCATC
>JGI20166J26741_10994447_pt1 | contig 14615 bp, 11 predicted proteins | sample TergutCu122P5_FD_26741 | JGI IMG/M metagenome (IMG submission 26741)
AAAGGAGGAAATATTTATGAATAAAACTGTACTATTAACTGGAGGTGCTGGTTTCATCGGCTCTCATTTAGCTGAAAGTTACCTTAAAGAGGATTACACAATAGTCATTGTAGATAACCTATACTCTGGTTATTATAAAAATATAGAAGGCTTGGTAGATAACAAGAAAGTATTCTTTTACAACGTCGATATTAGGGATAAGGAATCTTTAGAAAACATATTTAAAACCCACAAACCTTCTATTATAAATCATCATGCAGCGCAAAAATCTGTTCCTTATTCCATAGAAGACCCTGTTTATGATCTTTCTGTAAATCTTCATGGTCTTTTAACCATTTTAAGCCTTGTTCCATATCATAAGATAGAGAACTTTATATATGTCTCTTCAGGCGGTGCTCTTTCAAAGGAGATAATAGGGAATGAAAAATCAAAGGAAACTGATTTCCCTCAGTTGGAATCCCCCTATGCTATTACAAAGTTTTCAGGAGAAAATTATTTAAGAATTTATTCAAAGCTCTACGATTTTAAATTTACAGTATTGAGATACGGAAACGTCTATGGACCAAGGCAGGTACCTGCTGGTGAATGCGGCGTTATTCCTATTTTTATAAATAATATATTAGATGGCAAGGAATCAATATTAACAACATATGACGATATGAAAAGAGGATGCACTAGAGACTATATCAACGTTAAAGATGTTGCAGATATAAATATGATCGTGAGCAAGAACCCTACAAATGAGGTTTTCAATATATCCACCGGAAACGAAATATATATCTTAGATATATATGAAGAAATAAAAGAAGTATTTCACAGCAATTTAGGAATAGATATAAAGGGACCCAGGATTGGAGATGTGAGAAGATCTGTCCTGGATATATCAAAAGTTAAATCCATGCTGGGTTGGGAACCTAAAATTTCTCTAAGAGATGGGCTTCAAGATTTATATGAATATATAAAGAAATAAGGAGATATTACTTTGATAGCTAGAAAAATTAAAAAAGGTGAACTTAGGCGGACCTTTGAGATTGCAAATATCGCCTTTGAAGCATCAATATTCGATTTAGATGTGAAAGATCCTATAGAGGATACATTATTAAGTAATGCAAAAGATAGATTTGATTTGTATTGCATGGAACGCTGGGCTTCCTTTTTAGATGATGATCATACTATGCTCGGCTCTTTTATAGCTATTCCATATGAAGTGTATTTTGATGGAAACATCTGCTTGATGAGAGGCGTTGGAGCGGTATCCACGCTTCCTCAATATAGGGGACTTAAAGCCATGGAAAATTGTATGTCAAAATATTTAAATGATAGTTATAATGCTGGTGATATTTTTTCGAGCTTATTCCCATTTTCCAGGCACTTTTATCAAAAATTTGGTTATGAATTCGGATCCAATGTAGTCTTTTATAGCATTGATTTGCGTTCTATTAAAAAGCTTCCTAAAGAGAATAAAGGTACTGTGGAAATTTGTATTTGTGAAAATGATATTAACATGCTGGATTTTAAAAAAGTCTATATTGAATATAGAAATAGCTATAATCTATCAACTTATAGAAAAGATATCGATTTTAAATTCCTTTACGATATAAATTCTAAAAAACAAAAAAGATATATCTATTTATATAAAAATACTAAAAAAGAATTAAAAGGTATTATGATTTTTGAAAAGAAAGCTTCTGGAAATGGCTTCAACATGGAGTGCTCTCATTTTTATTTTTCTGACAACGAGGGGCTCTTGGGTTTATTGGATTTTTGTTCATCCTTTTCTAATTATTACGATAGAGTATGCTTTAAAGCCCCAGAAAACATAAGAATTCCTGATATTTTAGACGACATTACATTATATCCTATAGAAAGGCAGCTTTATTTTAATGGTATGGTGCGAGTAGTAAATGTTCATAAAGTGTTATCCATGGCGAAGTATCGTGGCAGTGGAACTATTATTGTCAAAATACTAGATACGATAATAGACGGAAATAATAAAACTTTTAAGTTAACTTTTAGAGATGGAAAATCCCTTTCAGTTTCCATTGTAGACGAACCCTTTGATGTTGAACTTAGCATAAATGATTTTAGTAGGTTTATCTTGGGCACTCATGATGCAGATGAGATTATCCATATGAGTGGAGTTAATATAAATTGCTCTTATGAAAAGCTTAGCCAAGTTTTTTATAAGAAACCAATATTGATCACCGAATCCTTTTAACTTTAATATTATTCTTAAGCAGGTGTGAAATGAATATATTTAGAAAAATAAACCAATTTGATAAAAAAAATAGAATTTTTCTTGAAGCTGATAGCGGCAGAATACTTCCAAGCAGCTTAGCAGTTTCATTTCCTTTTATAATATGGGGTATCAATGTTATAGCGTCTTTAGTATGGTCGATTTTTAATATTTCATTTACATTTTTTTGGGGAGAACCATCTTTTTTAAGAGATTTTTCAAACGAAGTAAATTATACTTTAGATGCACTTTTCACCTTAAGTGTTTTCATCCCATCTTTATTAATACTATTTGCTATAGTAAAATTGGGAGAAAAAAGGGATATATCTTCTTTAGGTTTTTATAAAAAAGGATTTATTTTAAAATACATCTCAGGCTTTTTAATTGGATTTATCATATGTGTTTTATGCATTGGACTTCTTTCTTTGTTTTTAAGAGGTAATACAAAATTTTATTATAATTCGAACTTTAACTTCAATATTATTTGGTATTTTTTTATTCACATCATCACATGGATGATCCAAGGCGGTACTGAGGAGATTTTTTTGCGTGGATATGTATTTCCTGTAGTATCAAAGAGAACAAATATTGTGGTTGGCATGTTAATTAGTTCAATTTTATTTTCTACTCTTCATGTTAGAGACGGTTATGGTTTTTTAAGCTTTTTATTTTATTTCTCTATGGCGATGCTTTCAGCTTTACTCGTCATTAATTTTGATTCAATTTGGGCTTCTTGTGGTTTTCATGCTGCCTGGAATTTTACTATTTCAAATATTATCGATTTTAAATACAATAAAACCAATCCAATTAGCTTGTATATTTTAGAATTCAATACAAAACAAATAAGTAACATATCAAGTTTAAATAATTATATGCATATTTCTTTTGCTACTGTCCTCCTTTTAGGATGCATTATTTTTCTTTTTATATTGCTTTTAAAGAAAACTTCAAATTATAAAAATATTTATTTTGGAAAATATGATTATCAAATATAAGGACTGTTGCATACTGAATAAATATGTGCTAAACGCACATATTTATTCAGTATGAACATTATTTAAAGACTTTTAAAACCATATACCTCTTCAAAATCAATAAGCTCATGCCCTAATGTACAGCGTGGAAAATCTTCAACACATGGTTTCTCGCTCATCATTGAAATGATATTATCAAGTTCTGCCCATGTATTAGGTTTATTATATATTGACTCGTCTAATATGGTAATTATAACCCTCCTATAATCTGAAATATCCACAGTTGGTTTTAAAGCATAAAAACTACCATCCTTATAATAACCTTCTAATGCTTGCATCTAATCATTCCTTTCATTTATTTGATTCTATAGCTTTTAATAAGCTCTTTTCCCTTTAATATTACCACAATTGATTTTAAAATTCCATTCCTTGTACACAATCTACACATTCCACTCGAGCAGTCTACTCAAAAAAAACTCCAATTCCTTCGTCCTTGGTTTACTAAAGACCTCAGAGCTCATACCATATTCCAAAAGCTCTCCTCCATACAAAAATGCCACAGTTTCACAAGCGTGCCTTGCGAATCCCATCTCATGGGTGACTATTATAAAATCAATACCATCCTCTTTTAATTCTTCAATAACATCTAAAACCTCTGTAGTATATTCCGGATCCAAAGCACTTGTAGGCTCATCCAATAATAGCAGTTTTGGCTTTGCTGCTATTGCCCTTGCGATAGCGACCCTCTGCTGCTGTCCTCCAGATAAATGAGCTGGCTTTTTGTAACCATCGCTGCTTAATCCAAATCTCTCCAGTAGCTCCAAAGTTCTCTCTTTAGCTTTTTTTATTTCGTATCCATGGACATTGATTAAAGGTACCATGATATTATCAAAAGCAGACATATGTGAAAACAATCCACCCTGTTGAAAAACAAAGCCAATCTTTTTCCTATATTTTTGAAGTTCCCTTTCCTTAAATATTATCTCTTCCTCATCAAAATATATTTCCCCATCTGTTGGAATGATAAGCCCTCCTAGCATCCTTAATAAAGTCGACTTCCCACCTCCAGATGGTCCAATTACAGCTAAGCTATGTACATTATCGAAAAAATCAATTTTTTTAATCACATAATTGTCCCTTGCAAATCTCTTAGAAAGCCCTTGGATCTTAATGTTCATAGTTAAACCTTCTCTCTAAAGCCTCAGATGCAAAAGAAATAGGCAAAGTTAAAATAAGATAGAGGATCCCAAGTGTAAAGTAACATTCAAATAATTTAAAATTCGTCGAGCTTATCTCTCGCATGGTCTGAGTGAGTTCGATAAGAGCGATCATGGACAAAAGCGATGAATCTTTAATTATGGAAGCAAATTGACCAGTTAATGCAGGAAGCGTTCTAGCAACGAGCTGAGGCAATATCACAAGCTTAAAAGTTTGCCCTCTGTTAAAACCAACCGCTTTTGCCGCCTCAATCTGTGTGGAACTAATAGATATCATGCTCCCTCTTATAATCTCAGAAATATATGCCCCTTCAAATATCGATAGTATCAAAACCCCTGCAACATAGCGGTTATCTATTCCCCAAGCCGTCCCTATTATATAAAAGAACAAATATATCTGCATTATGAGCGGTGTCCCTCTAATGAACTTCACATAAATATTGCACAGATATTTGACGAATAAAACTTTTGAACCTTCCCCCATTGCACTTAGTATCCCAATGATAAGGCTTAGGATCATGCTAGTAATGCTTATTATCACTGTCATCACAAACCCATCTAAAACCCTTATCTTAAAATCAACGAAAAAAGAAAAGTTTAATGACAGACCTATTCTCAAAAAAGACAGCCAAAATACTAAAATCAAAAAAGCACAAACGAGCAAAACATTAAAAGCGATCTGTATGGGATTTTCTTTGCCTTTCCCATCAGATACAAATAAAGATAAAATATTCATATCTTTCTCTTTTCTAATTTAAATCAAAGAACCACTTAAAACCAAGCTCATCAAAAGCTTTCTTCTCGTTTGAAAGGTATTTTGCTGTTAACTTGTCAAAGCCACCTTCTTTGGTGTATTTTGTAATAAAATCATTGATCTGATTTAATAGCGCAGTGTTACCTTTATTCACAGCGACTCCCCATTGATCCACATCTTGAAATGGTATAAACACTGCTGCAGTTGTACCTAAATTTGCTTGCCAGTCCCTGTAAATTGTTAATTGATCGTATATAAATCCATCTGCTTTCCCTTGAGAGACTTCAGTGACACATGCGCTTTCATCGGAAAGGGATATAAGTTCTGCATTTGTAAGATTTTTTTGCGCATATGTAAATCCTGTTGAACCTATCTTAACCGCCACTTTCTTGCCAGCTTGATTTAAATCATCTATTTTGTTTATTCCAGAATTTTTATTGGTCAAAACTGCAAGCATAGCATTTGCATAAGGTATGGAAAAATCTACAGTTTTTGCACGGTCAGCTGTGATTGTCATGGAAGAAACCACCATATCAGCTTTTCCTGTTACGAGAGAAGGTATGAGACCCTCCCAAGCTGTGTTTTGAATTTCCACAGTTCTACCGATGTAAGCACCAAAATCTTTAGCAAAGTCCACGCTAACACCTGAAGGATTTCCGTTTGCATCCTTGGTTTCAAATGGAGGATAAGCAAGTTCCATAGCTACAATTAAAGGAGCATTTGCAGTACTATTTTTTGTACATGCAGTGAATAATAAAGACGTGACAGCAAGGAGCATAATTAAACTTAAAACTTTTTTCATCATGTTTTCCTCTCTCTATAATTTTAAAACTAAACTATTTTAACAATACTTCCATGATCAGAATTTGCTGGAGTGAGCATTATTTTAATAGGCATCCTCTCTTGTACTTCCTTTAAATGGCTTATTATCCCAATTGTTAAATTATTATTTTTTATCTTCTCTAGTGCTTTTAAAACTATTTCCAAGCTATCTTTATCCAAAGTGCCAAAGCCTTCATCTAAGAAAAAGAACTCGAGGTTCATCTTCCCTTTCAATTGAATGTGGGAGCTAAGTGCCAAAGCCATGGAAAGGGATGTTAAAAACAATTCTCCTCCCGATAAAGACCTTATCTTCCTCTTCTCACCTCCGTTTAAAAGATCTCTGATCATGAATTCCCCAGTTTCATCTATGACTATATTATACCTTGTCCCAGTGATATTAGAAAGAGTGTTCGATGCAATATTTGAAATATATTTTAACTCCTTTAAAGCGACAAAATCCATTATGCTGTTTCCCTTGGTTATGCTTTGAATCTCCTCCACAATGCCTTTTCTCTTAGATAGTTTATCTAGCTTAACCTTTATTTCTTTAGCTTTCAATAAGTTATTGGTCTTAATCTCGATCTCTTTCTTTAAAGCTCCTGTCTCTTCCTCTATTTTGGCCTTTAACTGTTCTAAATTCTCTTTCTTTTCGTTTAATTCATTCCACTCTTTTTCATCCAATGTTTCCCCTTTTAGTTTATCTTCAATAGTGGCTATCTTCTGCTTTAGAGCTTCCTGCTTCTTCTTAAATTCGCTTATCTTCTTTTCTAAATAAATTTCCTCATCCTTTTTCAATTCATATTTTTCAATATCATAACCTAAATTTAATCTGTCTAAATTAACATGTAATGAACTCACTGAAGCTTCCAAAAGATTTCCCTTTGCTATTATCATACCCTTTAAGTTCTCGAATTGCGCTATTTTATCCTGTTTTAAGTTCTCAAATTCTTTTAATTGTCTGCCCACTATAGCATAATCTTTTTCAATTTTATCTATAGTGTCCTTTATAAATTGGAGCTTGTTCAGAATTTGATTCTTATCTTCAAATTTGAGGGTCAATGCAATTGCAGTAAAGCTTTTAGTGGTGTACTCAATCTCATCGCTAAGCCTCAAGGATGAAAGTTTAATTTCATTTATCCTCTCATTTATATCATTCTTCTTTGAAACAAAGCCATTTAAGGAACTATTCTTATTGGACATTCCCCTCCTCAATTCTCGACATAACTTATCTTTTTCCAGAGTCGTATCCTTAAGCTTTTCTAATGAATCATCATTAAAAAATTCTTTCTCCTTTTCATGATCTTTAAAGCTTAAGTCATATTCTAAAGATAAATTCTCAATTTCTTTTTCTTTGAAATTTATTTCATCTAAATTGCTCTTTACCATGCCTTTAGTCTCGTGCAGATCAGATGCGGATTTCTCATAGGATCTTTTTAATATTAGATTTAAATTAGAACTCTCAGATCTTTTTTTCTGATGCTCAATATTATCACTCTTTATTTTTTCAATTGCTTCATCTTGATTTGATATCCTTTCGCTTAATTTTTCAAAAGAAGCATACTCTAAAGAAAAGCCATCTAATTCCTCTTTTAATTTTAAAAATTCTTCTTCTAAAGATGCAGCTTGGGTCGTGTTTACTAGAATCTGATTATTTATTTTATTCAGCCCATTCATCTTTTCTTTTAATTCCCCATCGTCGAAGGATACGTCTTTTATCTCGATCTCATGAAAAGGGCCTAAGCTTCCACATAAAGGGCATCTCTCTTCAGCCTTCAATATAGGGAGCAATACTTTAATAGCCTCATTTGCGCTGTTTTCTTTTTTCAATTCCTCTAAGGTTTTTAACTTTTCATCTAGCTCCTCTTTTTTAACCAAAAGATCGCTTAACTCTTTCTCTTTTTTGCGCCTTTTTCCTTCATTTATCTTAGCATCTTTTAAGATTTTATCCCATTTATCCTTCACTGAAAGGAGAAAATTATTTTCATTCACGAGGGAATTTATATTATCCCGCCCTAGTTCTATATTTTTATCTAAATCATAGATTTCCTTTTCGTTTTTTTCTAAAGAAGCTTTAATGTCCCCATTTTCCTTTTCAAAATTTAAAAGATCCAATTTAAGCTTTTCATTGTTATCCTTTAGACTAGAGAGGTATTTTTTTGAATCATTTAAACTCTTTAAAAGCCTATATGTATTTTTTTCGATCTCTGCTCCCTTTAATATCCTATTTAAAAAGCCTTCATCCACTTCGTTTTCCTTTAGCTTTAATTCATCTTGGGATAACTCCTCATTGATCTCCTGTATTTTTTCTATGTATGTTTTATTTTGTTTCTCTAATTTATTAAGATCTTTAAGAGTTTTATCTAAATTTCCTTTTAGTTCTTTTAATTTTAAATTTAGAGCCTCTTTTTCGCCTAATCGGAGCATCTCTTTATTTATATCTTCCATCTCTTTGTTTAAATTAGGTATGTCAACAAGCCTTTTATTAGATAATTCTTCATACTTTAAATTATTAGCATCTATATCCTTATTTAATTTATTGATCTCTTTTTCTTTATTTTCTCTTTCTATCTTTAGGCTTTCTATCTCTTTGCTTTCAGATACTACTTGTTTTTTTATAACCAGAAAATCCTTTATTAATTTATAATCGTTTAGTCTCTTCTCTTCCCCATCTATGTCAGAATTATCACTTAATAAAGAAGACAGGTCTTTATTTAAACTTTTAGCTTCATTACACATAGTCCATATGTTTTGCCATATTAAATATTCCTCATTAAATTTTACGACCTCTTCTTTTATCTTCTCTCTCTGAAGCAACTTCTCCTCATAAGTATCCCTCATCTTTTTTAATTCTTCTTCGTCTAATCCATCGAAGGTCTTAAATTCTCCTTGAACTTTTGCATAATCGATCTCTAAAGCATCCTTGAATTTCTTTATCTTAAAAGAGAGATCTGTTCCATATCTTTTTAAATCGAATAGCCTTTCTATAAGCTCTCTTCTATCCTTTGGAGAAGTCATCAAAAACTCTGAAAATTTCCCTTGAGGGAGCACCACAGAAGTTACAAAATCATCGAAAGTAAGGCCAAGGACATCGTCGTACAGTATCTTCTCTATTTCCCTGTCTTTATGACCTATGACCTCATCATTTTTTAACATCTTCAGGCTCTTAGTCTTATAAGATCCATCTTTTGAATTTATAGTCCTTTCGATTTCGTACATATCATCTTTAACTTTAAACGAAAAGCTCACATAAGCAGTTTTACAATTGGTATTTACAAATACTCCGTCTCCTCTGTCTATCTTCCCAAACAGCGAAAAAGTGATGGCATCTAAAATACTGGATTTACCGCTGCCTGTAGGTCCAAATATGCCAAATATTCCATAAGGTGTTATCCTCTCAAAATCTATGACCTGTTTTTCTATAAAACTGTTAAATCCTTCTATTATAAGTCTAATTGGTTTCATTATAACCACCATCCTCGATGATCTCATTGAACACATTCATTATTTCAGAAGAAGGGACTTTCCCTTTCTTAAATTTGTAAAAATCAAAGAATATCTCTTCCATTGTCTTAAAATTCAAGTCCTCTGTCTCATCCCAAGTCATCTCGCTTGCATTTAAGCAAGGTTTAATCTCAACTATATCTTTTTTTATCTTTTTAAGCGTCGAAACCAGATCCCTTTCTAAAAAGTTTTCACAATATATTTCAAAATAAACATAGCAATCCTTATCTTTATTCTTAGTGCATATCTCTATAGCTTCTTCTGTAGAATATGCTGTCCATATCTCTATGGGCTTATAGTCGTTTAAATATTCCCTTTTAATCTCTGGTACCATACCTCTCTTCATATCTATAATATTCACAGAGTTCTTGTTTCTCCTTTCGGATTTTGAATATTTTATAGGTGCACCGCTATAACTCATTTTTGATTTTTCGTGGATAAAATTCTGAGTTTTGTGGAGGTGCCCCAAAGCATAGACTTGAGGAGACGTGGGCAAATCGTTCATATTGACTAAAAGGCTCCCACCTAAAATCTCCCTCTCTGAATCGCTTGGCTCTCCATTCTGCAAAAATAAATGAGCCATAACAATATTGATAGAATCTTCAGAAAAACTCAAGGTCAGCTTATTTATGAGTTCCCCTATGTCTTTTGAGTAGTTCTTTTGCAAATTCACATCCTTAGCCTCACCTTCACTTTGGCTCAATATGGTCTTATCGTTTATATAAGGAAGGGTCACTATAGAGATAGTTTCGCCATCTTTATCGATCTTTATAAACCCTTCAGAGCTTTTTATTATGCTCCACTTTCCATAATTTCCTTCAGGTATGATTGTATTTATGCTCCCAATAAATATTATTCCATAATCCATAGAGAGTGAATTTAAAGCTTCTAATTTTTCTGGACTGTCGTGATTGCCAGAGATGATGATTATTGGTCTTTCGCCATTTTTAGAATATTTTTTTAAATATTTATACAGCATGTTTTCAGCTTTGAAAGGAGGAATCGGGTTGTCAAAGATATCCCCTGAGATCAGCATCATATCTATTTCTTCTCTTTCTAAAATATGCGATAATTCTTCTAAAAACATGCCCTGCTCATTTTGCCTTGAAAACCCATCTAAGGTCTTCCCTAAATGCCAATCTGATGTATGCAATATCTTCATTTCATTTTAACCCTCCAATTTTACTATATGCTAATATGATCCCTATCTTTGCCTGACAGAAGTTAAGACCTCCTTGATAATACGCCACATAAGGCTCCCTTATAGGTGCATCGCAGGAAGCTTCTATAGAACTTCCTTGAATAAAAGATCCCGATGCCATTATCACTTTATCATCATAACCGGGCATATCCCAAGGTTCACAAGTTAAAAATGAATCCACAGGTGATGAATACTGTATCCACCTGCAAAACTCGATCACCTTTTCAGGAGATCCTAATTTTATCGCTTGAACTATGTCCGTTCTCAATGTAGATGACTTCGGTATAGTTTCGTACCCTAGTAGCTCTCCCATTTTAGAGCACAAAATAGCACTCTTTAGAGCCTCCATGGTTATCAAAGGTGAAAGGAATAATCCTTGGTACATATTCCTCATTACACCGAAATTTGAACCACACTCCCCTCCTATCCCCGGCACAGTTAGCCTAAAGCTAGCTTGCTCAACAAATTCATCCTTCCCTGCAATATATCCTCCAGAATTAGAGATTCCCCCTCCAGGGTTTTTAATCAAAGAACCTGCAATCAAGTCGGCTCCTAAATCAGTAGGCTCTAAAGTATCTACAAATTCCCCATAGCAGTTATCTACAAATACTATTACATCCCTTCTGATATTCTTTATAAAGCTTATAACTTCCTCCATCATTTTTATGGATAAACTCTCTCTATAACTATATCCTCTGCTCCTCTGAAGATGTACCATCTTTATGGTTTTATCCTCTTTTAAAATATCTAATACCCTCTCTAGATCCACTGAAAAATCTCCCCTTAAAGGTATCTCTTTATAAAAAATTCCATAATCCTTTAAAGACCCGATTCCAGACTTTTTACCTATTCCAATAGCGTTGTGCAGCGTATCATATGGTTTGCCTGAGGCAGCTAACAAAGTATCGCCAGGTCTTAAATTTCCAGATATTGCGCAGTATATCGCATGAGTCCCATTTACAAAATGAGGTCTTACAAGGGCACTTTCTGTATGAAAAATATTTGAATAAATCCTATCGATACCATCTCTTCCTATGTCCCCGTAGCCATAACCAGTTGTAGCTTGAAAATGAGATTCCGATACCTTCTCCTTTTGAAAAGCATCTAAGATCTTTATGGTGTTTAATTCCTTTATATCTTCAATTTCACAAAACTTATCTGAAATCTCTTCCATAGCTTTATCGTAAATTTGAATTATTCTATCTTCTACACTATATTTATTTTTTAAGTATTTTTTCACATGGTTTTGCATATATTTTCCTCATCAATTCTATTTATATAGTTTTCCTGAATCTGCTATAGGTGTATTGCTCTCATCCCATACATGTTGAGTTTCCCGCATGAATTGACTTGTCACATTAAAGTATTTATGCTTTACAGATGCAGTTAGATCTATGCCTGCCGGATTATCCCATGTGACATCGACACAGTACCAATTACCATCTATCTGTACCATATTCCATGCGTGTTCATCCCCAGTTGTTGTCGATCCATGTACTGTGATACACTGGATACCCAATAAATCCATAAATAGTTGAAAGGTTGAGGAGTATCCAGAGCATATAGCTTTCTTATGAATTATAGCTCCATACGGGTTGTCATTGTCAGGATCGGGCTTTGCGTCTGGAGAATGGTTATTTGCTTCATCGTCGTAATCTATATGATCAATAATCCAATCATGTATAGCTAACTCTTTTTCGTAGTCGCTCATATCCTTGCTAATAACTTCATTTATTATTTCAGAGCAAGCATCTAATATGCTCAAATTTTTACTTGATAAACCTGCTTTATTTCCGCTCTGCCAAGCTTTCAGAATGGCAGCTGAATCATAAACGTCTTCCTGATTATCCGGAAGCTGAGTTGTAGTAGTCGATTCAGTACTATCGGGAAGCTGAGTTGTAATAGATGATTCAGTATTATCAGGAAGCTGAGTAGTATTAGATGATTCAGTATTATCAGGAAGCTGAGTAGTAGTAGATGATTCAGTATTATCGGGAAGCTGAGTTGTGGTAGACGATACAGTATTATCGGGAAGCTGAGTTGTAGCAGTGGAGTCAAACAATAAAGCTATATCTTCCCTGATTTCTGGCAGATTGTTACTGAAACAAGCTTTGAAAACTGATTCAGCTTTTTGAGGATCGTCGCATATGATCAGACAAGCATAATTGCCTTGAACGGTAACAATGCTCTTTTCCAGTATAGCAGCTTGTTTAGGAGCATATCCCAAAAAAGCAGACATGCGTTTTTCTTTGTACTTTGTAAGCGCATCTTCAATATCTTTGATATTTGAATTATCCTTAAGAAGTAAAACAGCAATTTCATCAGCTAACATACCGTCAGCATAATAAATTGCTCCATCTTTTATCACATCAGCATTTATCTGATATATATTCGAGAGATATTCATTGAAATAATCATTATCTGGGAATAATGGTTTTAAAGGAGAAATATTAGTTTGTGCTGATATGATCGCCTCTGAAATTTGATTGACAGAATACGAAGTATCAGTTTTTAAATTATTTCCGCAGGCAGAAAAAAGCAAAGATATTATTACCATCAATACCAAAATTTTAAATATTTGATTCATTATATAATCACCATCCATCCAATTATTATACAATATTTAGTAAATATTAAAAATAAATTTGAATCAAGCCTATTTCACATGCTTAAAAATATCGTTAAGATCAATTACCAGGTCATCAAATACTGTAACCTTGAGTTCTGATTTGTTTTTTGATAATCCGGTCTTATCTTTTAGGTCAATATAATGGCGTGATTCAAATCAGTTGACACCCTTTAAGTTTATGATATCACTTAAAGTGTTGATTTCATCTGACTTTGTGAACATAATAAAACAAAATGTGTCAACTGATTTGATCATTTTTTGAAACACTCCATGAATTTATTAACTCATAGAGATATTCATTGTATAATCATTATCTCTCTAATAATTATACAATAGAATTAATTAAATGTAATTAGTAGTACTCTCTTTTTCAATATATATTTAGGAAGTTATAGCAAAATTGCACCTAATTCGTTGATGAAATAGTGCCATTATTCTATAATATAAATATAAAACTAAGAAAGGGGTTTAACTCATGCAAGTAGCATTGTCTGATGTCAATAAACTTAAGTGATAAAAGTTTATATGGTATAAAATAAAAAAATTAGTAATTTTCCCTATGAACCACACATATGATATAAAATAGTAAGTCATAAAATTAATAGGAGGAATTTATGGCCATTGATATAGAAAAGGAAGAAGTTTTAATGGAGTTGGACTTTAGTTCTTCTGAAGAGGAAGAGAACCTTAAAGGCTTCAGTTTAAATGATACTGATATGAAAGAGTTTGCTGATGAAGAGGATTTAAATATAGATAATCCAAATTCTGCTGCTGTAAAGCCCGAAACCAGCGATGTATTTTTAGACACTTTTGCCAGTTTCACGGAAAAAATTGAATTTATAGAGCAAACTAGACTAATTGATATTGATAGCTCCATAAACTTTTTTCCACATCCAAGCGATGAGGAACTCTTTGACTTAATGGAGAGCCTCGAAATATATGGTTTATTATCGCCACTTTTGGTAATAAAATGCAAGGATTCTGATATGTATACTGTAGTCTCAGGAAGATCGAGGCTTGCTGCTTTAAAGAAGCTTTATAATCAGTCCTTTGAGAATAAATATTTTATGGTTCCTTCCATTGTCTTAGATCCAGCTACAGATCCATCTATAATTCAAGGTATAGTGCTATCGACGAATTTAACTTACAGAAAGATGCCAAAAGATGTCCAGATTAAAGCAGTGCTCGCTCTCGATTCGGCGTTATCTAAAAACAAAAAATATAAAAACCAGATGAATATAACTAATATAATAGCTAACAAAGTAGGAATATCAAGGACTA
>JGI20166J26741_10996669_pt1 | contig 14614 bp, 5 predicted proteins | sample TergutCu122P5_FD_26741 | JGI IMG/M metagenome (IMG submission 26741)
CAAATATGTGATGTGGGCCTTTGCTTGGAAGATTGCTTTGAGCTGTATCACACGAAGCTCAATTACTGAGGTAATGACAATTATTTTACTGCATCTATATGGTTTTAAGATTTCTCTACTAAAATTTTAGAAAAATCGGTTCATTAGTATGCGAATAATGTTTTTTTAAATAGATGGTTGAAATTTCATCATAGGGAATTTCAAACTCCTCCGTCCGTGGAGAAGGAAGGAATTTAAATGTGCTCCGTTGCTGCCGGCCAATTATACAACGTATAGAGGCCGGTAGCATGTGAAGAAACAGAGGTCTATACCACGTATAGAGGGTGAAGCTGAAGGGTTAAAAATGAGACTGATGACCTGCTGTAATGAGGCATGGACACTTATTTTGATGGTATAAATTGCATACAGGCAGGTCTTGTTTAATGCCAGGGTTATGCTCCTGAAAAAAGTCACATAAATTGAAGACAGAATTCCCATTTAAAACTGTATTTTCTGGGGGGTTAGGAGATTGAAACCCTTATCCTATATAGTATATGACTATACCACTGGGGGACATGCAGACCTGTAGAGTGTGTGTGTGTGTGTGTGTGTATATATATATATTTCTGTACAGTGTACATACATTTTTATACAATATATTTATTTATTTCTAATGCAATAAGAATGTAAGAGACTCACATCCATAGTTTTTGGTATGGTTCCTTCTGATGGGACTGTAGTAGTCTTGCTACACAAACACTTTAGTTCCTGACTTAGCACTTCCTTTAATTCTGTCAGAATTATCACAAATTTTACATATGCTACTATGAGTGAGTCTAACATTATAGCAAATGTCAACATTTCGTTCACATTTTTCAAGTCAGCTTACATCTAATTTCTCTTCAGTACTGATTATCGTTCGCTTATTTTTCACTTGGATTGCTCTAGGTGATGTAGATTTATGTTTCACACTAATGTTATTAAGGAAAGCCAATGCTGTAGAAGAGGAAGGTACATAAGCCACATGATTATATTACCAATGCAATCAATCCATACATGTGTCTGATGGTATGACAGTGACTTCACTTTCTGTTAGCCTCCTACAGAAGATATGTGTGGCGATGGATTGTCTATGCCAAATTGTATTCCATCTGAAAATTGTAGCATAAATTTGAAAAGCCATGTAAGTTTTCAAGTCACGTTAAAGGGAAATCATGCCAAAAGAAATTGTTTAAAATGAGACCTGCGTGTATATGGTAGATACATTGAACTTTTGCCTGTTTGAACGTACCTGTCACGTGGGGTTTCAGTTACTATGCACCACATTCCACTGTGACACATTTCTGTCAGTATCCACACTACTGCTGGAAGCTCTCCTGGCAACCCCTTCTGTGACCAAATGTTTCCATTACAGCATGCTCTTCCTCTTCTGGTTGTGAACCTGCATCACTTCAAATTCCACAAGTGCTCCACACTCGTACTGAATTGTATAGCACTGAGAGTAGCAAGTGAGAGCGTTATTAAAACGCTTCCTACCATCACTTAAAGATGGCTTTCATTTTTGGGATTACACTGTAATCAGCATGGGTTGTGCATGGACAGCAGGGGAATTGTGGGCGCACAATGATAACATACCTTCTGGTATTCCTATATCAAAAGAGTCCTATGAGCTAATACACAGTCATCATGGAGGAGCCAGTTTTCAAAGTGCAGAGTATATCTTTTTGTTTTGTGTCTTCTGGAAACTGTGCAGCACACAAACTAATTATTTCATTTTCATGAATGAAATGAATATATGCCAGTAGTTGTGCTTTATCACTAATGTCTATGGATTTATCAACATGGAGCACAGTTTTAATTCTATTTTCAACATTTTCCTCTGCTGGATTACAGATTTTCAATCCATCTTTCAAATACTGACTTTTATTTTCAGATTTTGTGACCTGTTTTTAATATCCTTGTGTTTAATATTCATGTATTAGTTTTAAAGCACAACAGGGAAAGATTCTGGTCTTTGGGGTTGTTACACTGTGTGGCTGGTAAGGTCCAAGATATGACCTATTAACATTAACACTTGAAGATGAAGGCACTACATTCCTTTGAAACATCAGGATACAATAAATTACTGGTACACAGGGTAACATCCAAGACAAGAATCCTCAACATTAACAGTGTGGCCACTTAAATCTTGCATGACAGGAAGTTTAAGCCTGTTTTTGTCATAATTTTAGTTACATCACATAAGAAGTTGCCATCTTCAACACGTGAAGCAGTCATTGCTTCTCCACAATTTCATCAGAAAAAGCACGTAACATTTGGCGTACAACGTGAAGCTTCACCAAACAAGGTTTCCAAATCAGCAGTAACTAATTCTAAAGAACAGTGGTTGAAAAGGTACAGAAGTTCTTATCCAGGAAAACGTGACAGTATAAGGGATAATATAGATCTTCTGTCTATCAGCCAGGTAGAACCTGTTGATCAAAGTTTCATAGCTAGAGACATAGCCTTACTTGCTGTGGAGAGTAAAGTTGATAAGCTGAAGGTTCCACCCATAGAAAAGGTTCAGGAATGGTTGCAGAGGAATGAAGGTGAGTTTGATAAGGCACCAGCAATGACTTCTGAATCAAATACTGTTACAATAACTGCTGATGTGCACAGAGGTCTGGATGAGGAGCCAGATTTAGCATCTGTCTCACAACAACAGTTCTATATAGCTCCAAGGAGAGCAGATGTGGGATCCCTTCGGAACTCTTCTGAGAAACTCCAAGGTGCATATGACGAGGTGAAGCAAGCTTCCAATGAGAAGAGAGTATGTACTTCCAGAGTTGGCAATGAAAATAATACAAAGCCATATGAAGAGGTCAGAGAGGGTCAAAATGTTGAAGATGATCCATATGAATTTGTTAGTAGTCAGACAACAGAAACACTGTCCAAGAAGAAAACAAAGAGGGAAAAGAAATGCGAAGCAGCAGTTCAAAAAAGGTATGTTAAAAATTTTAAAATATGTGATCCACCTTTGAAGAGGAGTGATAACAAATATCCCAATGAAAAGAATACATTGTCTTGTAATAGTCCTCCTGTATCTGACTTTACATTTGTGTGTCCTGTTGAAATTAATGATACATTTGATAACCTCGTAGCTAATACTTGTAAACCTGAACCCACAAAGACAGTGAAAACGGATGCTATCAAGGAAGTTGCTGGTGATGACAATAATGATGATATGTATCTCTTCAGGACACCATTAGAAGTGCCAGCAACAGGCCAAAGCAATGGTAGCAGCACTACAGAATCAATGAGTGATGTAGACTTTTCTCCTGGTAGCAGTGAAGAATGGGGGGAAAGCAATCAAGTCAAGTGTGATTCTATGCAAGTGAGTAGTAGAAGGACTAGGAGTAGCAGTCATAATCTTCCTGCTAAGAGAAGTCCTACTAGAAGTACTTCTAGACTAACAGCTGGAAAAAAATCTAGTGGAATTTGCTCTAGAAGGAATGAAAAATTGAACATTCTCAGTTCCACTTCCAAAGAGGCTAGTAAACGAAAGCTCCAGTTAAAGAATCAAGTAAAGCCAAAACCTCTTAGTCCAGTTAAGAAAGTGAATCCTAACACAAATGTTGATAATTTTAATATTGTTAATATGAAGCAACACCCTGCTGTTTGTAGTGACAGTAACAAAAAATCAGAGGATGAACCTGTTGCATGTTTGTCAACAGATAAAGCACATCCTGATAAGGAAAATGTAATTTGTCCAGTAAATGTTAAGTATGGTGCTGAGAACAAGAACAATTTAGAACACACAGCCGTGAACACAACAGTTTGCTTACGATCACCAGGTTGGTCTCGTATTTCACAATCCAGAAAGGATTTTGAGAGGTTTAAGAAACCAGCGCTTAACACATTGAATGTCAGTGGAGGTGAAGTGTGTACATCCAAGAAACATGTAACATCAGTCAGTGAAGTGCCCACAAAATCTGACATTATAAATGAAGTAATGTCACCTCTTCCTTCCATTGATGATTCAGATAGTTCATTTGGCATTCCTTTGGTTGCATTTGAGAGTCCTGAAGCATTAAACAAAGTAAAGATGATGTCAAGAATAGTGATGGATCTAGAATCCCAAATGGAACTTGATTCTTCTACTCAATATATAGCAGAAATGACTACAGAAACATGTACACCTCACACTACGAAAGACTGGACTTTAAAGAAAAACATAAGTCTTGGTTCTGATGCTTTTAGTGAACCTATGAATGCACTTGATAGTCCCAAGTCTTGCCAAAGGAAGGAATTAATCCATGCAGTTCTGTCATCTTTAGAAGATGATGATCAGCTGGAGCATAAGTGTTATGAAAGCAATGTACAGATTATGTCTGGCATAACAAAATTAAATGGAGGTGAAACAGCATATCAGGAAAAAGACCAAAAAAATTATGATAATGTTAATAAATCAGTAGTTGACACAACTGAGACTATATTTATAGTCCAAGAGTCTAACAGCACCATGGCACATAGAGAAGATACTGAAAACACTGAACATAATCAAAACAACCACAACAAAGATGATGGTAACATTAACAACAATCTGGTAGTAGACAATAGCGAGACTCTGTTTACAGTCCAAGAATCTAACAGCACCATGGCACATGAAGAAGCTACAGAAAATACTGAACATAATCAAGACAACCACAGCAAAGATAACAATAACATGAAGAACAATCCAGTAGTAGACAGTAGTGAGACTGTACTTATGGTCCAAGAATCCAACATCACCATCACACATGAAGAAGTTACCAAAAACATTGAACACAATCAGGATGACCACATCAAAGATCATAGTAACATAATGAAGAATCTGGTAGTTGACATGAGTGGGAACAATTTGTTAATGGTCCAACAGTCTTGCTGCACCAAGAGACATGAAGTAGCTACAGAAAATACTGAATATGATCAGGATAGTCACAGCAAAGATAATGGTAACTTTATGAACAATCATGTGTTTGAAATTGGTAAGAAGAATATAGTAGTGTGTCAAGAGTCTCACAGCATTGCAGCTTTTGATAAAGCTATAGAAAACATTCAGCAGAATCCTGTGGTGGATCAAAATATGATACCAACTGATAGAGACTGCATGAAAATGAACAGCTCTCTCAAGTCCATAACAGAATGTGGAGAGAATCCATCACCAGAGTATCTAAATAACCAGACTGAAAAATGTGTTGAAGCAGTGCACAAGGGGAACATCAATACAGAGCAGTTCCCAGCAAATTCTTCACTAGCAGCAAGCAGTGAAGATCTGCAGGCTCGAATATTGTCAGAGAAATGCAGTCAAGAAAAGCTGACAGTATTATCATCAGACATGATAATTAATTCTAAAGCACAAGAGAATTCTTTCTTCAGACCATGTTCCACCAAGGAACCACAACTGCAACCACAAATAATGAGCACAGAGCCCATGGAAATAAAAACAGCGAACTTCCATGAGAGTGAAGTTTGGTCAAGTTGTAATAGCTCAGTTGGTCTTGTGAACAGTTACCCTAATAAAATGCACATTCCTTTCATAAAATGTGGAAGATTGACATCTTCAAAACTCTTCATCAAGTTTGTACTTCTTGGTTCATTAGCACCAAGAAGAAATAATGTTTCTCCTGAAACACTGCAAGATTTGAGTTCAGCTGATAGCCTAGGTGTGCAGTCTGGTTTATTAGGAAGAGAACCATTGAGGATGAACTGTGAAACTGGAACACAGACTAGCCCAGGGTTACTTGACACCAAAATAAATCCAACTCAAGAGGATCTAAAGCTTGTCCAGTTTACTACTCCCACAGGCACCATTAATTGTACTCAAGGACATAGTGAAGACTTTGTCCCTGATAGTTGTGGCGGCATATATGCCTTTCCATGTGCTGTTCCTTTGCCTCATCTTTCACTTGTACAACAAACTCTAATAGATTCAAACAAATGCATGAAAGAAAAATCAGCAGAGGATGATGTGAATATGAACAGAACTGCCGTGTTAAGGAATCACTGTGAGGGCAGTGATCCAGTGGACTATATGGATCATGAAATATCTGCTTCTCAGTTCAGCATGGCAAAAATTGTTAAGGTTCAACAAATTAGTATATCAGATAAAGGGGGAGATCCATCAGAAATACCTTCAAATCCGTTGACACACACTGGTCTGAATGCACCCATTCTGCAGGAAACAAATACTGGAAAAAGTGTTAGTAGTAATCAGGATAAAAGTGGTACTTGTACCAATCAAAGAGCAGTAACAGGCATTCAGTATGGACAGCTACATAATGAGGTAAGAAATGCAAAATCACACCAACAAAATGAAATGTTTGTACCAAGGATAGATGGTTTTGCTGAACAGCTTACAGAAGACTTACACTCAAAAAATAGCGAACATGTGCAGAATAATTATGGTAATACTTCTAGGCAGAAGAGCAGTAAGAGGTCAAGCAAAGCAAGCAGACAACTTACATTTTCCCCAAATTTTATTCCAAAGCTGTCAGATCCAAATTTGGATGTAAATACAGAAGATGGAGAAAGTAATGTTCAGAAATTACATAAGAAATCATATAAGAGAATTCGAATGGCCCCTGCCTCTTCAGATTCTGTGTCTGCTGGTAGTGATTCTGTTGACATATCAGATGCAGAGAACAGAGAAATCAAGAAGCCATGTCACATATCACTTAGGAAAGCCTCAGGCAATTGCAAGGATAGTGAAGTACTTGTTAGCAAGGAAGATGCTGAGACTTCCCCAGATGTTATTAACCTTGTGTCAGAAAGTGGTAGTGGCTGTCTTTCCCCTGAAGTTGATGACGAAACCAATAACGAAAGGAAGTGGTTGGAAGAAGACGTGCCTGATTCAGAAGAACTAATGGCAAGAGTGATGGCAAATATTGAAGCTGATCTAGTAGAAATGAGGAAACGCAAGATGAAAGAGGGTAATGATAGACAGGAAATAAGGAGAGAATCACCTACACTTTTTACACCACCACCATTTGTTGCTGATTCAGAAGAAATGGGCAGCAGGATTACTTGTGAACTTTTGGTAAGTGACTCAGAAGCAGAATGTGAGAAGGTGCCGCATAAGAAGAGGTTCTTACACAATTCAGCAGTGGGCAATGAGAGTGAAAGCCTTAGTACCCAGCAAAGGAATAAAATTCAGGTTAGTATTTATTAAGAAATAAGTTTACCTTGTTGTGTGGCTGTTGTAATCACATTCAAATCCACATTTTCAGTGATTGCAACATTATAACTGCATTTTTTGGTTGAGACAAATTCAATACCATGTTGTGTAAAAATTTGAAATGTTGCTGAAGCAACAGTTGTGTAAAATTGGAAACAGTGGCATGGCATGGCAAACATCTGAAATGTTTTAAATTAATTATTGTAATTGTGACAATAAAGTTTGGCTTGAAACCAGTGTAATTGCACCCTGTGCATGAACTTGAGATTTTTATGAGGAACACAAAAATATTGCTTCATGTAATTTTTGTGTAAAATGCAAACAGTGGCAAGTTGTCTGTGTGGAATGATGACTTACAAATCATTACACATATTTATAAACATGAATGGTGACCAAGTTTGTAGGTAACATTTTTTATCCATTAAAAAGAAGCCACATTACAACATCACATGTTTTTGAAGTCACATATTGGTAATCACAGCTAAACTGAAATAGGAGAATGGGGTCAATTTTCTGAAGCTGAAGTCCATTATCAGTCCACATTATTGTTTTGTAATCTAGGAGACTTCAATTGGTGAGCTGAAACTGGCAGCTATTAGAAATATAATTTTTTAAACATGCACATCATGGTATTAGCAGTACGCATAATATATGTGGCGAACAAATTTCAGTGCCAGATTTCTAAGGTGTAAACAGGTGTAAATTTGGAAATTGTCTCTTCATTTGGTACTGAAAGTGGATGTTGTAATGGAATTTTAAGATAATAAGACATCTCGTAATATGAAAGTAAATCATCTAAGACAGATGTTTGCCAGTTACACAGGATGGTTTAGGTACAGAAATTTGTAAATCTACTTTTGAAAACTTCATCATTAGGCACATGTTGCAAATCCTGAGAAATAACATGTCTCTTCTAGCAAATCCTGTCTGTCACATTGAAGTCAGGAGCCCAAAACAACGTTATTGGCTAGTATATAGGGAAGTACTAAAATAATAAAATACTTATCGTCAAACACATCATGCTTTATTGTGTGTGAGGCTACATGTTTCGGTCCTTACTTGACCATCATCAGGCCTATTTGCAAATCAAGTTAATAGATGCTGGCTACATGTTGGGACCCCAACTATGTTTACACTTCATACAGGTATACTTTGTTTAGTGGATAAATGTATAAAATTCAAAACTAAAAAATAGAAAATAAAAATTAATTAAAAATAACAAGAAATAATCACGTGTTTTCAAAAGTCTGTATTTATATACAAAAGGTCACATGTATGGTAAAATTTTCTGAGATGTCGAAGTATGTCTGTTATTGGCGTGAGGTTCGTGGTGTTAAAGCAGCATCTGGTGTTCTCAGCGGGTCATATCTTGTAGGACTACTATAGGTTTACTGAGTGTGGAGTCGTTTTGTATCAGATCTGTGGGGAACTCTGGTTCTGTCTTTCTTTTTGTTCCACGGCATAACAAGTAGATATAGGGAAGGGTGTTTGCAGATCTGCAGCATTCTAAACCTGGAAATTCAGAGACAGTATTGTTCTGGGTTATGATACCATGTATTCTTATTGGTGGATACCAAATTTTTGGAGGCATGTGCTGCCTCTGTCTTCAAGTTCGAGGTCAATAGGGTATGAATGTGGTAGGTTATGTAGGCAGGTTGAAAGGAAGGTCCATGGGAAGTTCCAAGACGACACAAATCATTGCAGGCCTGTGAGAATATGAGAATGCTAAAAAAGGTCCTTGTAAGGGCAAAAGATCTATATCACAAGATGAGCATGGAAGAGTGGAGACAACTGTTATTGGGAAGTGAGACCCTGCCCTTATTTGAGAGGGGGTGGGGTTCTAGGTGGAGTCCTGTCTCAGGAGGAAGTAACATTCCTTCAGGGACTGGACACAAAGCTTTCGTGACCTGTTCAAGGACCCATTCCTGTTCATATTGGGGTGGAGTTCCATATCTTACCACCTCATGCATGAGCCAGTCCCTGCATTTGACTTTCTTGGCCAATGAAAATGAATGATTCAATGGATCTGAATGAAATGTACACAAGGTGTGTAGAACATACCTAAGTATGCATATAAAAAGATTTATTCAGTTGGGTTGATTCACTATATAGAAAGACATTTTCCATTTCAAATATTAAAACAGGCATTTTTAGCCCAAGTTCATTCTTTAACAGGATGTCAACATGCTGTCTGTGTCAAATACCTCTTTAATTATACCAACCACATGCACAATATTTATTCATTACATATATTTACTGTGTTTCTCCTACATGGTTTGGTATAAAAGGCACAGCTTGCATTTACTGCAGTGCAACATCTATGATCAACCACGTACAAATTATTGTAACTTCAGTAAATGCCAGCTCTGCCTTTTATATTTATGATGTAACTATTGTAGTAACCATAGATGATAGCTGCGTAACTCTATGTGGTTTTGAGTAAAAGACATAAAGTTCTCCCTGATGATGGTGTAACACCAAAACATGTAGGAGAAACACAGTAAATATATATAATGAATAAATATTGTGCATGTGGTTGGTGTAATTAAAGAGGTGTTTGATAATTAGAGAATGCATGGAATGAAGTACTTCAAGATGCTGTCTGTGTGTCTAAGACCTTTGCTTCTCTGACATAACCAGCACTGTTTTAATGCCTAAGTGCCTGCTGGTTTCCTCAATTTGATTTTGAATCAGAGTTCCAGTTTCCCTGAATCTGATGAAACTTATGCAGTCAGATACCACAAAGTGCCTAACCTTGTAATCTCCTATCATCAGGTATTAAAACATGGTTGAAATGTGGTGTGAAATGAACATTAATGACATACATGTTAGGGTCCTCAAATAGATCATAAGAATATGCAAATTCTGGTAAGGTTATATTTCTATAGAGTATAAAATAACAACCATGTCAAAATTTTCTTTAGTTCTTGTTTGATGATGGTACTAGGTATGTTAGTCTGACACAGCAATGGACTACACACATACCCTGCAATGGTGTGTTATGCTGTAAGCAGACAGTTAAAAATATGGCCACGGTGATGTGGTAGTTAGGTTAGGTTATAAAATGCCATGTTTTCATCACATGGCACTAATTTTTACCAAATATTAATTTCATTTTGCAGGCTGATATTCACAATCTGGAGACAGAGATAAAGGAATGTGAGGCAGAGCTTCAAAAAGTGACAAAGAATACATCCATTGGCAATACTCACCTTGAAAATGAGTGTGGTGACAGTGAAAATGAGTCCGATGACTTTGTTGAGTCAACACCAAGAGGAAAAAGTACTTCAAACAAGACTTGGTTAGTCTATCCAGTACAAATTTTTACCCATAGGATTACCATACAGAACATATAAGTACTTTGTTAAGGATGCAACTTAAATTGCTGGTAGTGGTGGCGGCAGCGGCATTATTATTATTATTATTATTGTTGTCGTCATCGTTGTCATTACTTGTGCTATTATTATTATTATTATTTATTAGTTAAAGTGTTTTAAAACATTTGTTTATTGTAGACACAGTATATTGAGCAAGCAAAAATAAAACAGGGAGGTTTCACTTATTAATAAAAGCCTAGAGAAAAGGTTAAATAAATAACCTTGTGAGCACTTTTGGCACAAACTGATGAATTGACAGGTGTCCATATGTGGAATGTGTTTCATGAAGGCTCCTGCATCCACTGAACATGGGATTTGTGAACAGCGTCCTCATCCTGATAAAATGTCTGCTATTTCCAGTACATTTTGATTACTTACTGTATTTTTTGCACATACTTATCAGTTTTCCCTATATGCATGTTCTGTGACTAGATGCGTACAGTTTAAGTCTTGTTTATGTGTACTAAACCTTGTCATGTAAATTTATTTTTGGTTTAGATCTCCATAGTGTAACCTATACCTGACATGAAATTCAATTTAACCAATTATATTTCTCAGGTATGGGTCGCAGTACAGAAGACACCAAACGAAGATGACAGAATGACCCTAAATATAAATTTCATTATAGTTTGCCATGTTTATCTGAAAGATTTGTAGCCTATTTTCTTTTCATAGGGAAGAGGAATACGAGATCACCATGCTGTGGTCTGTGTGAATCATGGCTGATTTTCATGAAATCTGGTATGACCTTTATGCCAGTGGAGGCCAGTTCATTCGCATACGTTTTAATTTCCTAAAATTGATAATAACACCATGACCATTGCTCCAACTTATCAGGTGGGAGTGACACTAACGGATCTATAGTACGGTCTTTAAGTAATGTGTGGTAATAGAAGAAAATTCAGCTTTCCTGGACATACCTTTCTTTATACAATATAGAAATCAACAGTGGCAAAAGCTTGCTCCTCCCCCCAGTGAAGCTAATGTATCATTGAGGCAAGGAATGTGAAAGGTTATGTTAAGATCAATTATAAAAACTCTTTCAAATTAAGTATGTAATATTCTTTATAAGGCAACAGTTACAAACATGGCAGCAGTGTGGAACATGAAGGTGGTATGTCTGTCCTTAACCTACACATCTCAAACAAGAATAGCATTTGGCAATACAACTCCAACTGCAAAAATGAAACATTCTGCGTCAAACAGAATTCAATCCTATGACAAATACATACATTCAACACACCAACTCTTGAAATTTATGGCATTCCACTGGTGAATTGCAATCATACACTTCCTCAGTATATCATTAACAACACAGAATTTGTAGGAGTGCATATCTTTATAATAGAAGGTGGTGTTCCGAGCTCTGCCCAGAATTCCTTTATCCATATGAACATTTAACAAATGACAAAGCAGAAACAAAATTTCAAGCTCTCTGCAGTGTAATACTTGTGTATGTAGTACTGTGCAGTAGTACTGTACCTGCAGTATATGAACATCAAAGCCAATAATATATACAAATAACAAAGAATATGGAAAATATTCCAAGTTTACCACCCCACTGTTGTTGCATTCTATTTCAACCCAGTACTGTCATTACAGGGATGCCAAAGCCAAAGATGATGGCAGACCAGAGATCAAAGAGGCTCATTTTCAACAACCAGACCAAGGGAATCTCACATCTCCATTTTCAACTGTACAGAACACTGAGACGAGAATACCACTGCCTAATCAAGACCCTAATTACATTTTACCTAGCAGAAGTCCATCAGTTATTAATACAATAGCTATCCAATGTAAACAAACTGGCACACCTACATATCAAAATACTGTTGTCAGGTCTCATGCAGTGTCTCCAAAATCTAAACAGACTGTTCAACTTCCACATAAAAATTCACTATCAAACTTGCCAATGATGAGGGCAGAAAAAGTTGGCTCAGGTGTAATACATATATCATCAGTGCCAGCAAACAGCAGCAACACAACAAAAATATTAACTCCCACATGTGTCTCTGAGCCAGTATTACCACAACCATCACCCCAAATATCTACAGTTCAGAGGCCCCACCCCACAAAACTCTGTTTCGTGTGTAGTGGTTTGCACACTGGATTAATTGCCAGAGTGAAGGCATTATCAAAATTGCTGGGAGCAGAATTCTCAAGTAAATTTGAGCCACATACAACACATCTTGTAGTGAAGGCCTCTGACACCATGATGGCAGACAAGACACTGAAGTACCTGTCTGCAATAGTCAAGAAGACATGGATTGTGTCTATTGCTTGGGTCAATGCCTGTCTTCAAGCAAGGAAGCTAGTACCAGAGGTTAGTCTTCTTACTCCACCACTTTGTCATAGCTACATTCCTTGACGGATTAAGATGAAATATACGTCATTGTTTATTGGCAAAGGAAAAGAAAATAACTAACTTACCTCACTCACTCAATGGAGGAAGTTCTTGAAAAGCTACTAGTCATTTATCTGGTTAAGAAATCCCTTGCTTTCATACACTCTAAGGATTATTACTGTGTCCACAAAAAGCTGCCACTGAATGCAATCCTGAGTCCACTGATTCCAGTCTGTACCACATTTAATTTAAAATATATTTAAGATTAACTCCTGTCTATGTCCAAGTCTTCCAAGTTGTCTCTTGGTTTTTGTGATGAAAGGTAAGAAGTGTAAGTTTATATGCTTAGACCTTTACAGGTCTGCTCCAACATAATGTTCTGCAGTTAAACTGTACATCATATGATGATTGGTAACATTCAAGGAGAGTGTGGATTAAACATTGCTTTATTTAATGTAGGGGTGCACAAATCCTGGTCACTAGTTGTCCGGATGACTAAATTTTGTGTGGTTGTGCCTGATATTTATGGGCCCTCAGTATGGAACTTGCTTAATGTCACCCTTTGGTCACTTAAATTTTGAGGTGGCTCCTAGATTTTTTGGGAAAATTTGTGGACCCTTGGTTAACATATGATAACATCCAGTAAAGCAACAAGGTCAATAAAAAATAAAAATGGTTTGTGTACCAGAAAGTTACTGGTAAACAAATACATATTCTAGTATAACTTAATGTATTGTATAAGAATGTAAGTTATGAGTTCTCATCACCAGTAAAGGGAATTGAAAATGGCACAACTTGCAAACCTTTGTCTTATAAAAATTGACTGACAGTGACCAGTTAAATGTCAAAAAGCATACAACTTTTATCGTAAAAAACAAAGAATTTTGTTTTACTAATAAATTACACTGTGTTGGGCTGTTTGCTTTTGACTAAACATAACCTATCACAAAAATTTTGTTACCTGTTATTAGTAATTCAGCTAAGTGCTATTTGCAGTTACTGTAAAGAATGCAATGAGTCTTATCTTTCTAATGCTGACTGGATTTGAATACATGTTTTGACTTGGAACCATTGCTTTTACCTGTTTTCAGCTATTATTATCCTCATCATTATGCACCTTTATTTCTGTAGTTAACTTGTCATTCTGTATGCAGGATGAGTATGAAATGCTTGATTCTTCTGGTGAAAATGGACCACACCGGTCCCGTACATCATCCAATCTACTCTACAAAAATTTTGAATTTTGTTGCATTGAGCCTTTCAATGACCTGAGTAGAGAACAGCTGGAGGTAAGAAGAAAAATGTCACTGATTACAGTGTTAACATTTCTGTAATACTGATAGCAGTGTTGAATAGAGTTACGAATGCTGCATGGCTTTTGGTGCCTATTACAAACAATGTAGAATTGTTTTTCAACATTGTCCCTGTGCTTCTCCAAACACTTCACACATTCTTGCACAACCTTCTCAATGCTTTCTTTCTTTACTGGTCTTTTTTTTTTTTGTGGGAGGGGGAATGAAGCCACTTCTTTGATTTTTCCACAATTTAAAAATCAATGCACATGTTTTTCCCATAGGGCTGAACATGTGATAGTATAGTGATAAGATTTTTAAAATCCAAAAAAAGGGCAATTAGAATTATTACAAACTCAAGAATGAGAGACTCATGTAGGGAACTGTTTAAAAAACTAGATATACTACCACTATATTCCCAATATAT
>JGI20166J26741_10997780_pt1 | contig 14613 bp, 10 predicted proteins | sample TergutCu122P5_FD_26741 | JGI IMG/M metagenome (IMG submission 26741)
AACTTCCTTTAGCAAACTCGGCTTAAAAATTTGCTTTCTCGGACAAGGGGGTAGTCTGCCCTTTTTTAGTGGTTTACCCAAGGCTGGCGTTTTCACGCTAGCCGCTCACATTCGCGCCGAAAACTTCTCCGGCCACACCGCCAACATAACTGGCATCATAGCCTAAGTCAGACACAACACTGGCACTTTTAACCGCGCCTGAAACATAGCAGTTTGTTACGCTGCCGGAGAAAACTTCAGCCGCCACGCCGCCTACAACATATACACCGGTTACCGGGCCAGTGATATTGCAGCTTGTCACATCAGTGTAGACAGCTTCCCCGGCCACACCGCCAATGAAAGCGTCTGTACCGCTGACCGCACCGTTAACATTACAGTTAGTCACACTGCCGTATAAAACACAACCAGCTATGCCGCCAACATCAGCTCTACCGCTGATCGGCCCTGTTACAGTGCAATTAGTCACGCTGCCGCCATCAACATAGCCAGCCACGCCACCAAGGAAAATGTCTGTACCGCTGACCGTACCAGTAACATCGCAATTGGCTACACTGCCATCTAAAACATCCCCTGCTATGCCGCCAACACCAGCTACGCCGCTGATCGGCCCTGTTACAGTACAATCAGTCACGCTGCCGCCATCAATACAACCGGCCACGCCGCCAACACTGTATCCTCCCACAACATTGGTTACCGAGACATTCAGGTTTTTCACTGCTGCCGTGCTGCCGCTGATATAGCCAAACAACCCGACATAATCAATGTCTGGGGTATTAATAAACAACCCGGAAATTGTGTAGCCGGCGCCGTCAAAATGACCCCGGAAAGGATTATCCCCGGTCCCAATGGGTATCCACCCCTGCCCGCTGCTGTAATTGATGGGACTGGACAGATCAATAGTATTACCCAGCCGGTAATAATATACCTCGCTGGACACCGTACCTGAGTTCACCTCACTAGCCAGCTGAGCTAATTGCTCCGAAGTAGCAATGATAAATGGGTCGGCGCTTGTGCCGTTACCGCCCGCAAAACTGTAATGAGTGACACCACCTCCGCCGCCACTACTGCCTCCGGCGGCAGCAACCGGATCAGCCGCCTGCGCCGGCTGCAGCACCGGGGTGAAAGCAAATGCGGCCATCAACAACAAAACCAAGGCCATCAACAATGAAAGTCTCCGCTGGGCGATTCCTTTTCTCAATGGAAACATAAAATTTAAATTCCCTCCTTAACCAGTTGCTTTAATTCAGTTGCTTTGACGCAACTTTCGCTATCTTCAATCAACTATCCGGGCAACTATACGGCAATTATCCGGGCGCTTACCTCTTCCGCCACCCCTCCTCACCAATAAATTGTCGGATCTATCCGGTCACCTTTAACACAATACTGGGCAAGTATGTAAAAATTCTATAAATTATTACCTACTTCCTGCCAAATTCTGCCCTTCTGCCGCAAAATTGCTGCTACTTCTTTAGCAATCGCGTATCCGCTGAAACATCCTGCCCTATTATTTTTTAAATGGGGCCATTATCTGCATATAAATCATTTATTATTATGCAGATAATTGATTTTGATCTGTCTACTATTCCACTTTGAGGAGTAAAAAACCGGCAGTTGCCGCTCACCTCAAGTGGGTCAGCCGGCAACTGCCGGTTCGTTTTACTGACGCTTACTGCCGTTCATTGCCGCTCACTGCTGTATACCGCAGTTTACTGCCGCCGCTTGCTACTGCTTTTCACTTACTGCCGTTTATTCCGCCATTCACTGCTACCGCACCGCTGTCGCAAAACGGTGCAGCATAGCTGCCACTTCCGCTCGCATGGCCGTACCTTGCGGATCAAAGAGATTATTCGGCTTGCCGCTCAAAATACCTTGTTTAACCAATGCATTAACGGAATCTTTCGCATAGCCGCTAATTTTGCCCTGGTCGGCAAAGTTTTTAGCTGCTCCGGCAGCAGACGGTATTTGGCCGCTGAATTGCTCGTAACGGTAGAGGAGCGCCGCCATTTGCTCCCGGGTCACTAACCCGTTGGGGGCAAACTTGGTGCTGCTGACACCTTTGACAATATCGTTTGCCGCCGCCCAGCGGACCGCCTGAGCATAATAAGCGTCTGGCTGCACATCGGTAAAAGGTTTGCCGCCGCCGGCCGCCGGGCTGCCTGCCGCACGCCACAGCACCGTCACAAACATGCCCCTGGTCATGGAACTGTTGGGGCTGAAAGTGGTCGCGCCGGTACCGTTGAAAATACCGTTCGCCACCACATATTCCACGTCGCTATAAAACCAGTCGGTTGACTTGACATCATTAAAGGGATTCTGCCAGCCGCTCGACGGCTGCCCCGGTGTTGGAGTTGGATTAGGTGTCGGCGTGGGCACAAAGGGCGTTGGCGCGCCTGCCGTCCACTTAGCGTAAATCGTGGTATTGCCGGTGATCCCTTTGGTAAAATCAAAAGCCACAGTTAATTCTTTATCACTGTACCAGCCAGCAAAGGTAAATCCGTCTTTGGTCGGGTCGGCAGGTTTGGTTACTTTAGCTTTGTACGCCACGCTCTGGCTGCTAATGGTGCTGCCGCCATTGGTGACAAAGGTTACCTTGTATTTGGAGCTGCCGCCGCCACCGCCACCGGTACTGCTACTGCCGCCGCCGGTGTTGCCGCCGGGTCCGATCAGCGCCAGATGGCCCGGCATGCCGACGGTTTGTCCAAATCCGGGCAAACCGTTGTTAGCCACTGTCCATACCGGAACATTAAACCGGCCGCCAATCGTGCCGTCACTTCTGATCTTCTCCGCAGTTATATCGGCGCCGTTTAAGCCACTGCCCACATTATATGTTGCAGCCGGCGTCGGGAAGGAGGCGCCGCTGCTGGTCATGCCGCTAAAAGCCACATTGCCCGACAGGGTACCGCCGTCGTTGGATCCAACCACGCGCCCGATTGATGGCGGATCGGCATTACCGCTTACACCATGCCAAGTCACGCTTGGGTTTAAAGCGGCGCAGTTTTGCACAGTGGCACTATAGCCATCTATGCTTCGCACAAGTCCTGCCACCCCGCCAACGGTATCTCCGCCGCTAACCGGGCCTGCGGCATAACAGTTAGTCAATTGAGCACTGCCGGCAGGAAGACCGTCACTGCCATTATTGCTTAAAACAGCTCCCGCCACGCCGCCAACATAATAACCTGCACCGTTAACCGTGCCTGTAGAGTAGCAGTTAGCCACACTGCCGGCGTAAACATTCCCCACCAGACCGCCGACATAATCGCCGGCGCCGGTTACCGGGCCGGTAGCGTAGCAGCCGCTCGTACTGCCGCCGGCAACTTCACCGGCCACACCACCGACAAAACTGACATAACCGAGGCCGGGAAATGAGAAGCCTGTGCTGCTAACCGGGCCGGTAGCATAGCAGCCGCTCATATTGCCGCCGGCAATTTCACCGGTCACACCGCCGACGCCGGCCGCGCCACTGACCGCACCGGTGGAGTAACAGCCAGTTAAACTAGCAGCGTCATAATCCACCCAACCGGCCACGCCGCCAACGAAGCTACTGTCGCCGCTAACCGTACCGGTAGCATAACAGTATCCCATCACGCTGCCGGAATCAACATAACCGGCCACGCCGCCAACGAAAAAGTCTGTTCCATTAACCGCACTTGTAGCATAACAGTATTTCACCACACTGCCTTCGCCAATAGAGCCCACCACACCGCCAACGGTAAATACGCCGCTGACAGATCCTGTACCTGTAACAGAACAGTTAGTCACGCTGCTGCCATAAACATAGCCAGCCACGCCACCAACACAAAAGCCTCCCGCAATACCGGTTACCGAAACATTCAGGTTTTTCCCCTCTGCCGTGCTGCCGATGATATAGCCAAACAACCCGACATAACCATCATTCGTGTTAATAGACAGTCCGGAAATTGTGTGACCGGCGCCATCGAAATGACTTTGGAAAGGATTAGACTCGGTTCCGATGGGCGTCCATCCCGACCCGCCGCTATAACCGGACAGATCGATGTCATTACCCAGCCTGAAATAAAAAGCCTCACTGTATACCGACGCATTAACCGCACTGGCAAATCCGGCCAGCTGGTCCGCCGTAGTAATAACAAACGGATTGCCGCTTGTTCCGTCGGGGGGTGAAAGTGGTACGCCGCCACCGCCGCCTCCACCTCCGCCGCCACCGGCAACAAGCGCCTCAGCCGCATAAGCCGTATGCAGCGCCGGGGTGAAAGTAAAAGCCCCCATCAACAATATAACCAGAGCCATCAACAATGAAAGTCTCCGCTGGGCGAGCCCTTTTCTCAATGGAAACATTGAATTAAATCCCTCCTTAATCAGTTGCTTAAAAATCAGTTGCTTAAACCAGTTGTTTTGACGCAACTTTCACTATCTTCAATTAGCTGTGCGGGCAATGATCCGGGCGCCTAGCTCTTCCGCCACCCCTCCTTGCCAATAATTTGCCTATCAAATCCATCCGGTCATATTTAAGCAAAAGTTTGGTCATATATGTAATATTTCGATGAATTGTTATCTATTTCCTGCAAATGACTCACGCCGATATGTCATCAGCAGATCTTGCGTATATGGCCCCATTACTTTAATTAATAATTTTTACTAATAATTTTTGCTTGTGTTAATTGTCCATACTTGTGTTATTTGCTCAATTGCTGCGGCAGTTTGCGGCAGAGGTGCAAATTTTTGCAGGAATAAGTAAATAATGCATCGAATTGTTTGTCTATTCAGTTATCATTAACCTTGGATTACCGGATGCATGCAGCAAATAAGTAATCGGGAGGGTTGTGCAGTAAAGCTGGCGGCGTACCACGTAAAACGTACAAACTGCACGGAAATATTGAGCGGAAAATGATTGAAAAAACCGAACATTGCCTGAAAAACAACCTGAAAAAACAAATTAAACCCACAAAAAATCAACCGGTTAAAATGTGCGCAGAGAGGAAGCAGAAAGGAGGAATAATTTTGCATAAAAGTAAAATACGTAAGCAAAGGTTTTGCCTGGTGATGGCGCTATTGTTTATGCTAATGATCGTCAGCCCACCGGGTACGGCCCTGGCATCGGCCAGTGTAAGCGCGGCAACTCCTCCTCCGACAGTCAGCGGCGGCACGAATCATCAGTTAAGTGCGGTGTCCTTTTTATTTGACGCCGGCCAGCTGCAGACAGGCGATAGCTGCACTATCAGCCTGCCCCCAAACTTTCAGTTTTTAAAAGCAGGCGGCGGCGTGATGACCACCCTCGACTGGTCGGCCAGCTCAACTGTCGGCGGCAGCGTCTACTACGGCCAAACTAATGGTAATTATTTAGTGTTCCCTGCCGTAAGCAATGCAGGCCTTGCAATTATCGGCAGCCCTAGCTATATTGATGTTACCGTCACTGGTAATGTGTATAACTTTGGTCCTATGGATCTTTATCTAAATAATATTTTGGTTGACAGTGGTTATGGGGGAGATATTCCTCTAACGATTACCCCTACCAACGGCAGCGGTTTCGTTAACACCACTGTTATAGTAGGCAGGGTGAACGCGCCTGTGAACGGCGCCGGTACCAGCGCAAACCCATATCTTATTTCTTCGGCAGATCAGCTGGCCTGGCTGGCTGGTGAGGTAAACGCCGGCATATCGCCCTATGCCGATGGGGGCGTCTATTATAAGCTGGACAGCAATATCGATCTAAGTGGCTATAGCAGCGGTACTGGCTGGGTTCCCATTGGGTATGAGGACGTCAGCGGCAATGCCAGCCATCCCTTCCAAGGCCATTTTGATGGCGTCAACCACACAATATCCGGGCTGTCGATTAACGACCCGAATAACGGCTTCAACGTCGGGTTATTTGGCTATATCAGCGGCAACTCGGCAGTGGTGCAAAACCTGAATGTCTCGGTAGCCGGTCTGGCGGGAGACTCTAGCATTGGCGGCATAGCCGGTTATCTTGAAAATGGGAGCATCACCAATTGTACCGTTAGCGGGCCCATCAGCGGCGGCAGTGATGTCGGCGGCGTGGTCGGAGATGTTAGTGGCGGCAGCGTGACTAATTGTACCGTTAGCGGGTCAATCAACGGCACAGCTTATGTTGGCGGCATAGCCGGGGATGTTTATAATGGCGGCAGCGTGACCAATTGCAATGTTAGCGCTTCAGTAAACGGCACAGACACTTTCATTGGCGGCGTGGGCGGCGTGGCCGGGGCTGTGGAAGATAACGGCAGTTTATCCAATTGTCATTCCACCGGTGCGGTTAGCGGTGTAATTGTTGTCGGCGGCATAGCCGGGGAAGTATACGGCAGCAGTGTAACCGGCTGCTATGCTACCGGCCCGGTTAACAGCAGCGGCGTTTTAAACGCTAACCCTGACTATGGTATTGACTGTTATGCCGGCGGCGTGGTCGGGGAACTTACCGGCGGCACGATGCAAAGTTGTTATGCTACCGGCCCGGTAACCGGCGACGGCAATTATATCGGCGGTGTGGTGGGAGATGTTTTCGGCGGCAGCGTACTCAACTGCTATGCCACAGGCACAGTCACAGGTACAGGTTATTGCGTTGGCGGCGTGGCCGGCCTTGTTGCCGACGATGTTGACGCCAATGATAATCCGATCAGCAGCGGTCACTTGGCTAAATGTTACGCCACAGGCGCGGTTAGCGGCGGCGATGGCGTCGGCGGGGTGGTCGGCCTTGTCAGAAGCGGGGTAGGCTATACCAGCACGGTGCAAGACTGCGCCGCCCTAAATCCAAGCGTAACCTGGCTTGGCATTACCGGTAATACCGATCCTCCGAGTATCGGGCGCGTGGTTGGATATAATCTTGACGGTGCTCTGTCAAGCAACATAGCCTATAGCGGTATGGCCAGCAGCGGCGCGTCCTTCCCGGCGCCGGCCAGTGCAGCCAACGATGTAAACGGCCTCAGTACAACCGCGGCTGCTATCAACAGTGACGGCACGCTGGGGAGCCGATTTACCGGTCCCACCTGGACTACGGCCAACGGCAAACTGCCCGGCTTTGGAACACCGGTAAATATGCCGGCTTATTTGCAGCCGTCAGCACCAGCTACGGTGACAGGGGTTACTGTTTCGCCAAATACCAATGTCTCCGTGGTCAAAGGCGGGAGCCAAAGATTTACCGCAACCGTTACCGGAACTAATGGCCCTGACCAGACAGTGACGTGGAGTGTCAGCGGCAGTACCAACAGCGGCACGACAATTAACAGCAGCGGCGTACTCACAGTGGCTGCTAATGAAACAGCAGCTACTTTGACTGTCACAGCAACCTCAACAGTTGACCCCAGCAAGTTTGGCACAGCGACCGTAGCGGTCCCGGCAATATTACCAGCACCAGGACCCGTTACGGTGACAGGGGTTACGGTTTCGCCAAATACCAATGTTTCCGTGGTCAAAGGCGGGACCCAAAGATTTACCGCAACCGTTACCGGAACTAATGGCCCTGACCAGACAGTGACGTGGAGTGTCAGCGGCAGCACCAACAGCGGCACGACAATCAGCAGCGGCGTACTCACAGTGGCTGCAAATGAAACAGCAGCTACTTTGACTGTCACAGCAACCTCAACAGTTGACCCCAGCAAGTTTGGCACAGTGACCGTAACGGTAACTGCCGGCGGCAACACCGGCGGCGGCAGTAGCAGCGGTGGCGGTGGCGGCACCGCCTACTATACTGTAAAGTTTGAAACCAACGGCGGCAGCAAAATCACCAATCAGAGCGTGGCTAACGGTTCCAAACTATCTCCGCCTGCCGACCCGACCAAAGACGGCTATACCTTTGCAGGGTGGTACAGCAATAAAGATTTAACCACGCCCTATGACTTTAGCAAAAAAGTAACCGGCAGTATCACTCTTTACGCCAAATGGACCGAAAGCACACAACCGAAGCCTACGCCACAGCCGACGCCAACTCCGACGCAGCCGTCAGCCGGATGGCAGAACCCCTTCAGCGACATCAAGTCAACTGACTGGTTCTATGGCGACGTGGGATATGTGTTTGGGAAAGGCGTTTTCAATGGCACCACCGCGACCACATTCAGTCCCGGCGCTTCGGTAACCAGGGGCATGTTTGTAACAGTACTCTGGCGGCAGGCCGGCAGCCCCTCGGGCAATGGCGGCGGCCAATTTACCGACGTTGAGCAAGGCGCTTACTATGCCGAGGCAGTCAAGTGGGCGGCGGCAAACGGCATTGTCAAAGGGATCAGCAACACCAAGTTTGCTCCCAACGGATTAGTGACCCGGGAGCAGATGGCGGCGATCCTCTACCGTTACGAACAGTTCAGCGGCCAAACACCTTCCGGCGCCGGAGCAACTAAAACCTTTGCCGACCAGAGCAAAATCAGCGACTATGCCAAAACCCCTGTAAACGCGCTGGTTAAGCAAGGTATTTTAAGCGGCAAGCCCAATAATCTCTTTGATCCGCGCGGCACGGCAACACGGGCGGAAGTAGCGGCGGTATTGCACCGCTTTATGGAAGCAATGCAATAAGCAGCAGTAAACAATAATCAGCAGCAGTAACAATACTACGCAGCATAAACAGCAACAAGCAGCATCAGCAGTAAATAAAAAGTAGTTGCTGTCCGGCCTTTCGCGGTTGGACAGCAACTACTTCTTTTCTTCCCTTGTTAATCTAAAAATGCCGGTTGCAATTTTTCAATGACGCCGGCACAAGGCACAACCATGTTCATTTACTGTTGCTGTTCACGCGTTACCATTTAGCATCGAGCGACACGCAAAACCGTTAACCGTGCGCTCATGCTCTCCGAGAAATTGCTTATGGTTAACGGTTTTGCGTGCCGTATTCACTTCGAGGATTAACAAACACTGAACAGTAACCGTTTGCTCACTGCAAATAGCGCATAATGATTGCAACACTTGCTTCCGGGCTTGTTTCAGCGGTGCATAAATGGATTTCCGGCGTTTCCGGTTCTTCGTAAATACTGTCAAGGCCGGTAAAGTTTTTAATTTCGCCGCGCCTGGCCCTGGCATACAACCCTTTCGGATCACGCCGCTCGCATTCTTCAAAGGGAGCGTCCACAAAGACCTCGACAAACTCGCCCTGGTCAAATAACCTCCGGGCTCCCAGGCGCTCGGACAAAAAAGGCGAAATTAAAGCCACCAGGACAATCAATCCCGCATCCACCATCAACTTGGCTACCTCGGCCACCCGGCGGACATTCTCCACCCGGTGGCTGTCACTGAAACCCAAGTCACTGTTCAGACCGTGGCGCACATGATCCCCATCCAAAATGTAGGTATGCTTACCTTCGCTATACAAACGCTGTTCCAGCAAATTGGCAATAGTTGACTTACCGGCGCCAGAAAGTCCGGTAAACCATATACAACAAGGTTTTTGTCCCTTTAACCGGGCCCGCTCAGCCTTATTCACAACAAAATTAACGGTAAAAACTTGCGTCAAGTCTTCGGTTTTCATCCGCCTGCATCCTCGCAAACTCTTGGAATGGTATGGCCTTGGGTTATATTCAACTAATTTGGCAAAGAACCTTTTTTTATTGTTGTTCCAACTCACATCTATCCACGACATACTTATAGCCCTGCTCCGTCAAAAACATCTGCCTTTTCGCGGAAAAATCCATCTCATTGGTATCTTCACTGACAATAGTATAAAACCAGGCCCGATTGTCGCCGGATTTGGGCCGCAGTATCCGCCCGAGGCGCTGGGCTTCTTCCTGACGGGAGCCGAAGGCGCCGGACACTTCAATGGCCACATTGGCATCCGGCAGGTCAATGGCGAAATTCGCCACTTTAGACACGACAATCGTTTTTATTTCGCCATTCTTAAAAGCGGTATATAAACGCTCCCGTTCGGCGCTCTTAGTGGCGCCGGTGATCAGCGGCGCGTTAAGCTCCGCGCTGATGTGCTTAATTTGGTCAATATACTGCCCGATAATGAGGATGTGATCATCCTGATGTTTTTGGAGCAGCAATGCTAACACTTTTAACTTATTGGCGTTTTCCGCGGCGATCCGGAATTTATTCCGTTTTTCCGCCACCGCGTAGGCATAGCGTTTTTCAGGGGCAAGAGCCACCCGAACCTCCGTGCAGCAAGCCTCCGCGATATAGCCGGCTTTCTCCAGGGCCTTCCAAGGCAAATCGTATTTTTTAGCGCCAATCAGCGAAAACACATCGGTTTCCAGCCCATCCTCCCGAACCAAGGTGGCAGTCAGCCCCAACCGCCGTTTGGACTGGATTTCCGAGGTCACGCGAAAAACCGGCGCCGGGAGCATATGCACCTCATCATAAATGATCAGCCCCCAATTACGGCGGTTAAATATTTCAAAGTGGGTAAAGGGACTGTCTTTGTCCCGCCGCTGAGTTAAGGTTTGGTAGGTGGTGATGGTGACCGGCTTAAGCTCCTTGATTTCGCCGCTGTATTCCCCGATATCCGCCGGGTGAAGCCGGGTTTTATCCAGTAATTCGTCCCGCCATTGCCGAAGGGCGGTGATCCCGGTGGTCAGAACCAAGGTTTCGGTGTTGACTTTTTCCATCACGGCAATTCCGACCACGGTTTTCCCGGCCCCGCAGGGCAGTACGATCACGCCGCTGCCGCCGGTAACACTGCCGCCCCCGTGAAAAGCCTCCGCCGCTTCCTTTTGGTACCAGCGCAAATCAAGATCACTGCTCAGCGGGATCTGAAAAGGGGCCGCCATGGCGTAACCAGCCAAATCCATGACCGGATAACCAATTTTCAGCAATATTTGTTTTGCCTGACCGCGAAAAGCCGGACTAATCCTGATGCGCTCCCCGGCAGGCGCCTGCAAAGCCGACCGGGCTTCGGCCAAAACATCGGCGTCGGCGCAATCTAAAAAAAGAACGCCCTCTTCTTCCACCAACCGAATTTTACCGTACCGCTTACCGTAATTTAAAATGGTGGTCACAACGATGGCGGGAATTTCATGTTTGGCGTATTGACGCAGCAAATCAACGGCCATCTCCGCCGTTGTTCCGCTTCCCGCCGCATTCCACAGGGAAAGAGGCGTTATTTTGTATGTATGCATGTATTCGGGGCTTTTTTGCAACTCCGCGAAACTGTTCAACGCATCCCTGGCTTCCTCAAACAAAGGATTCATCACTTCCAGCAGCACGGACATATCACTCTGGACAATGAGCGGAAGATTCGGCATCGTTAACTCCCCCACACACAGAAGCGGTTATTTTTCTCGATGACAGATTTCGCTTTCTTTTCCGCGCCCGGGGTCAATACCAACACGGTAGCTAAGCCGCCCTCCGATAAGGCTTGCATCCCTTTATAATTCTTTATTTCTTCCAGCAAGAAAAGATCGTCCGCCTCCACAACGGTTACGGTGCGGATCCGGATTCTCCCGCTCTGGGCTTCCCATTCCGCAAAGGCCGCTTGCACATTATCCGGCAGCGGCACGCTGGAAAAGGCCGCGCAATAACTGTTGATTTCCCGAATCAAAAGGCCAATGTGCAGCGCCTTTACCATGGCCTTAAAATCCAGCTTATAAACGCTCACTTCCTGATCGCTGACAGTCTTTTCCGCAAAGCGGTCAAAAAACAATTCATGCTGCATCCTGGTTGTTCCGTTTGGCACAACGACATCGAAATTGGGCTGGACGATAAAACCTTTTTCGGCAGCGGAAACGCTGCCCGGCTGTTTTTCCTGATATGAGTCCGTCACGCCAAACAAATAAGCGCCTAAGTCCGTTATTCTAAAATAAACGGTTTCAAAGGAGCCATAATAACTGTCAACATAATCACTGTGCGATGTCTTCTCCGCCAATACATCCACAGCGCCCAATGTCGCCAAATACTCCATTAAAACGATGCTAATGGCGCAGTGTTCGCAATCAGCCCAAGAAGCATTGTTGTAATACGCGTTATAATAATCATCCCGAATTAAAGCGCCTCCCGTGACGGCAAAAAGCTGGCGGTTAGATTTATACAGTTCTTTGGAGAAATCGTTAAACTCTAACCATTCGTTTACGGGACATTCCCGCAGATAGGAAACAATTTCCCGGCGCGGTCCGGATAGATTATAAACGGTTTTAGAAAACTTTAACTTCGCCGCGGAAATACGGGCGCATTCGTCAATAATCCGGTTGCCGTGGCGGAGGTAAGCCTCGAATAAAAACTTTGCTTTTTCAGGCATGGTCAGGCCGGCAAAAAGGGAAGCGTTTTGCGATAACACAAATTTGTCTTTGACAATATCAATCACATCCCCGCAACGCAGCAGCTGCACCAGCGCCAAACTGACAGTTGTCTCGCCGACATTGCGGATATCCTCTATTTTGCCTGTTTCGCTGTTACAAATATCGTCGTAACCGGCGAGTTTTTGAAACTTGAGGAGTGCGGTTTTGTTCATGTAACCGCCGGCTTTTGTGGCCGCTACCTTGTTATTATTAATAAAACTCAGGAGCAGGTCGAAATCTTTGAATCGGCTCTCCCGGTCAATAATAGCGGCATAGACGTCAATATTCTCCACTTCGTAAGGGTGAAAGGTACGGACATAGGGCGGGATCACCCGGGCAAGATAAGTTTGAAAAACCGGCGGAATCTCACCGTTAACGAAAAAAGCGTACAACTTTGATTCTGGCGGGCAATATCTTGCCAAATAGCCGCGACCATAATATGAATAGTAATTGGTTTTTCCCTGAAAATTATATTTCTCCGCAATCGCGGCGAGATCTTCCTCTAAAGGGCGGTATTTACTCTGGACGATACAAGTAAGCAGCGATTTTTCGTATTCATTTAACTGTTCAAACAATCCGGCGGCGGCATCAGGATTGGAATAGAAATCAAGTAATATTTTTACCGCTTCCGCTTTTTTAGTGCCGGCCGGTTTGAGCTTGAGTATGCGCAACAGCTCTGATAATGTCCCGCTGCTGCCCTGATGGGTCATGCTTTCCAAAGATTGACGCAGGTTGTCCATAAGCGCCTCCCGCTCATAAAATCATGCTGTTTAAAGCTAACAATTCCAGCACTGCAAAGCGCACTCGCTCTATAAGTGCGTCTCAAAACCATCCTCACCCAGTCTGACGAGCCGCGATAAATTCATCAATGTCCGCAACGATATACCTATCTCCAAAAGTATGCAACACGTCATAGAAAGATTCAATATAATCCATAACGCCATATTGCTTAAACAAACGCAAAGTTTCGCTTCCTTTTAGGTTATGCACGTATTTATACCGTTCAAGACAAAACACTTTAAACCTTACTACTTCCTGCATAAACAACAGCTCCTAATACTCAGGAAGCTCTAATCTTCCCGTAATCATTTCGTTTTGATAAAGTTCAAATAACTTTGGCACACTATATGTCCAAACCTTCGTTGCTTCGTTTTCCAATGCAGCGTATAACTCGGAGTTATATAATTTATCAAACGCCTCATCTTCGCTAACCTGGGTTTCCTCAATGATTTTAATGGCGAGACCCCCGATTACAACCGGGAGGATAGCGGCAAATTTATTTTTCTTCACTTGATCTTCCTCCAATCTAGTTGTATAAAAGCCTTCGCCGAAGTCCAGCATACGTTCACTTGGTAAGATTTTGGGAATTTCAACGGGGACTGTACTGCCATGATAAATAATCATTTTGCAGCCTCCAAAACCTTATTTATCTTTGTGAAACTCCCTCAACAAATCCATTAGCAACTCCATTATTAGTATAACAAATTACCAAGGTCATTTCTACCGGTTAACAACTCCGCAAACAACTCAGATGCTTCGGTTGTTTGCCAAGTGTTTGAGGATAACGGTTCAACCTTCATTGGCACGGCGGCAGTAAATTTTAAGCGTTTGACACACCATGCGTCCGGTGATATATTGAAATAAATGGATGATTATTGAAGATAAAACAATTTACTGCAGTAGACTAATCAAGCTTCCCCGTCCGGAATTCTAAGTATTGTACAACTAAAAATGGTAAACAATGCCACTCTGCTTCATTATGGCATTGGCAGTATGGCGTGATTTAATTTTATTATCAACAGTCACATGTTTATCGGTGATAGGGCTGTACCAAATATCATGGTCACCCTTTCCATGCCTAACAAACATGCAGTTGTTTTCACGTAGAATTTCCCTAACTTTTTTTTCATATTCAGCCATTACACATGCACCTGTTCACGCCGTTCCGAACGTAAACATATTGAAAGAGTTTGATTTTTCGTTCCGTTTAAAGCTAACAATTCCGGCACTGCAAACCGAACTCGCTCTATAAGTGCGTCAAGGGACCCTGACTCCAAAACCAAACCCGGTATGTTTTCGCTTGTAGCAATCCATACGGCAGTCTCATCGTCCCAGGTTAAATTAACCAAATATTCTTTCATACTTCACTTCGTTCCTTTCCCTTAAAATTTATATTGGTAAGCGGCTCATAAGGCAATCTTAGTATAGCAGCTTTTGCCCAATTTTTACAGGGATACGTCACGGGTTGTCTTTGATTTTGGATTTTGGATAACGGATAACAGTTCAATTTTCTTGGGCACGGCGGCGGTGGATTTTATCCGTTTGACACACCATGCGTCCGGTGATATATTGAAATAAATGGGGATGTGGGATTACATGAGCGCGAACAGAGAATACAAGGATAGCGTATTCACCAAGCTGTTCGGCGAACCGGACA
>JGI20166J26741_10998891_pt1 | contig 14612 bp, 11 predicted proteins | sample TergutCu122P5_FD_26741 | JGI IMG/M metagenome (IMG submission 26741)
AGCGACATACCAGGAAACCATGACGTTAAGGAACTACAGAAAACAGCCATATTGGGCACTGCACACATACTTCGGAAAGTGCTAACGTAAAAGAACAAAACAGCCAACGCAGGAACTATACATAGAGACACCATAAACAACAAAGACAGAATAGCTGCAACAATGTATCCCCTAGGGACATGGTTTGTCTCAGGAATATGTGTATGGCTACCCTGCATAAATGAGACAATAATAATGGTAATAATAATAATAATAAATCTGTAGGCCTACAACTCTCTGTTGCAGGAACGTAAGCTATTGGAATTCCTTCATTCATGCTCCCATTCCTTCCTTCCGTCCGTCCGTCCATACTAGATGATCTATGCTTCCTTCCTTCCTTCCTTCCTTCCTTCCTTCCTTCTTTCCTTCCTTCTTTCCTTCCTTCCTTCCTTCTTCCGTTCTCAAATCTCTCCAGGTGGACATCAGACATGACACAAACGTCGTGTCCAGTATCCTTGAAGCGAATCAGCAGAAGCAATCATTGATTGTCCAATGAACCATTGCAAGCGAAAAAATCTCATAACAATACGGCCCCCTCTCTCCATTAGCGACATAAACACAGACCGATCAGATTTAATGGTGGATTGTGGGTTCGGATCTTATCGAAGTACCAGCTCATCAGGTACCAAACATTGATACCGAAATCGTTCAATGACTCGAGAATAATGTGGAGCTTACAGCAGTCTAGTCACTAAAGGAGATGTAGCATCACATCCTATGACTGTGGTGATAATCCTACTGATGACACCAAATCGATCTACGTAAACTGAAACCTGCAGCCTTGAAACAGCCATCCTTTTTCTCTACTTCAAAATAACGTTGTATACAAGAAAACAAGTTAGGATATACATACAGACCCAAACATTTCTGGCCCATTCGCGATGTCATTCTATACAGACGTTCGATTTGCAAGAAGACACAACATAGAAATCGAGTTGCTTTGTATATACGTAACGCCATACGATGTGCAAAATATGTACTGAACCTAAAATGTGTATTCATTTGTATACACAATTTATGTTATAAACATTTTTCTCTACGATAATTGTTCAACAAGCTTCATTAAAAAAAGTGCAGAAAATTCTTTCTTGCTTCTTCCCAAGTGTTTTCAAATATATTCTATTTTAACCGGAATTTCTATTTGTCGTTTGAATTTGTCAAACCCAATGTAATATTTTATGAAAATTCGTTCAATGTTTCTTGAATTGTTACTTGAGAACAGACGGATGGAAAGTTAATGAGATAATGTGGAAAAATATTGTAGAGCCTGGCAGACCAAAAGATAACAATATGGCGCATGGGCATTGTGTGCTGGATACCTAAGGCTGCACACATTCTCTCGGAATATGTAATACTTATTGCTTTCACATACAACAATTATTTTATGAACACGCCTCAATGTTACGTTATACTAAATTGCCTGTCTTGTATTCACTAGTTTTTTTGTGTGACTGATTTAATATATATACTTGTGATTTGTTAGTTTCGTAAATTATTAATATAATACAGATATACATTCTAAATATAACAATGTTATTACAATTAAGCAGGTTTAGATTTAGAAAGGTGCTACCAGTTTCGACCCGATTGCATCCTTATCGGGCTTATAGAAATAAAATGTAGTGGGAGGCTAGCTGTATATCTTTACAACTAACATGCCATGAACTGAGATCTCATATTTACAATCACATTAAAAGAAAGTAAATTTTCAATAGAGTGAAAATGTAATTTTAAAGATAAGATCTCAGTTCATGAAATGAAAAGTTTAACGATACACAACTAGTCTATTCTTACAGAATTATTGAAGCCTAATCATGACCCGATCAGTTCGAAACAAAGAGCTATCTCATAAAAACAAAATCTAGAGTTCGAATGATAAAAATATGTTAGGCTGTATTTCTCTATTATATTAAGATTAGTGCCTCCGACAACGTCCCTTCTTTTTCTTCATGTTCTTCCCTTCTCTTCTCCTGTCATACTACAAAGTCTATTTGTTGATTCTACGCTCGTCACACATTCACAAATCTACAATGCGCCACTGACTCTTCCTTCCTTTTTACACTGCTTAAAATATCCCCCCCCCTTCCTTCATGTTATAAACATAATTGTTAATGATAGGCACTACAAAATCAGACGTAACTATTGCATAATGAGTGATTTCAGTACACTTAAGCTTTCCACATCTATTTTTCAATCATTCATGTCAATATCATCATATCATCTACGAGGCTCCAGTGTTCTGTAGTTAACAACAGGCAATGACTATGCAGCAGAAGACCACAGATATGGTTTCGGCAATAGCTGCTACAGCCGGTTCCCTTTCTGTCAATTGGATGTTGATTGCAAAATTTTGGCGACTCCCTTACCACTCAATTCTATCTCGTGACGAGATTGTAAATGTATGTATTCTTTTCTTCAGATTTGTTACAGGCTTTAGTGGCAAGGTCTAGAATAGAGGAACAAATTCACCTTAATATTCATTGATATTTAATCTTTCTAGTGGGGTCTTTATATTACTGCCATCAGTTAAATAGACACTTATTGAATGGAAATCTTTATTCTTTCTGTAATGGCCCAGGATAAATCAGTCCACAACCGCGAATACTACTTCATTATGGTTCAGTTTCTTTTGATTTTCCCATACACACCTTGGTATACCACATACTTTCTTTAAAATTCTTCAACCAAACACTTTTAAGAACGCCATTTTGAGCATCTCTTCTTTATTTAATGATTCGAAAATAATAAGCGAATATTGTAAATTACGAAGCTCTACAATATGTAATTTTCTCCGCTCCTCTGTTACTTATTTTTCAGGTGCGAATATTCTCATCTCAGCATTGTGTAAAAAATGTTGCGTGTTTGTCCATTCCGAAGAGGGAGGACACAGCAAACATACAATGAATAACTCTGTGTCTATATGTTCACATGTCAGAAGAAATGTGATGGTTGCTAATCCCAGTAGTTTCATAAAATTCCTGGCCGGGAGTCATCTTGTTGCTGGTCGCAACACTGACTCAATCGCGAAGGGTGGCACTGCCAACTGCTATACAAGAACAAACAGCCCTCGACACAACGCTTGACTTTGTTCTTGACGGCCTGTTCACTGAGCAGCCACCTGAATGTTAACAGGTCTGTTATATAAGCAAGATAACTGGACTTCTCGCACACACAAAGTTACTCCAATCGCCAGAGAGAAACCGATGTTTACTCTTGAATGCCTCTCTTCTGTGTACGGAGCGTACTAAGGCAGGTCTTGTGTAACGGGGCAGCACCAGATCAGAGCAAGCAGAGACTGCTAGATGTTCTGCCACAATCACGTACCTCAAACAACTGAATGGATTCGGCTTTGAGCCGCTGGAGAGAGTGGAAGCAGCAAAACCGGTCTCCAGTGGGTCACACTAGCGTCTACTCCTAGTACCTGCCTCGGCGATCGATCGCCTCCTATCCGATCTCACCGGCATCCAAGCGGCGGAGTAAACAAAGGTACGCCAAAATCAATTTTCAAAACTATCACAAATCGTATGGCACCTTACCAACGGGCAGCAATTTGCCCCCCGGCAAACCATTGAACCCATATACATGGATCAAATCCATGCAAGGCAGTCTTCACACGCCTTACCCTCACAGATTACAAAAACCCGACTCAAAACTCTGATGTCCCACCAAATCCCATGGCATCCAGATCCCATCCTATGTCCAGCCAACCTAGTACTTCTAGAAACCCACATCCCCCACCCTCGGTAGGGAGAGGAAACCCTTGCCAGCATGACCTATCCTCTTCCAGTGAGGATATGCTAGAAACTCAACCTGCACACCACAACGGATGGCAACAAATCAGGAGGGCAAAACGTAAAAGAATACAAGCATCAGTTCATACCGTGACATCCCCGCAAACTGAAACCAGTAACCGGTAAGAAATGCTCGCCGAAGATAGTTTCCTCCCTGAAGATCGGGGAAGTACTCTCCCTACACAGGTCACTAAACCGCCACCAATATTCCTACATGGGGTACTGAACTTCACAGATATGATGAAAAGCCTAAAAGAAGTCGTCGAAGAAGAGCAGTTCTTCACAAAAATTTTGACAAACAACGTCATTAAATTTGTGAGCCTAACTCCTGAAACCTACAGGAAAATAGTCACGCACTGCAAGGAGAGAAAAATATATTATCACACTTACCAGTTGAAGGAAGAAAGAGCCTTCCGTGTGGTACTCAAACACCTCCATTACTCCTCCAACCTCGACGACATCAAACAGGAACTTAGTTCCCTGGGACATGTAGTGAGAAACATCATAAATGTCAAACACAGATTGTCTAAGGAACCCCTCAACATCTTCTATATTGATATTGAACCGGCCACGAATAATAAGGATATCTATGCCATTAAGGCCACACAAAACAAAATTATTCAATTTGAACCTCCCAATTCAACTAAACACCACATTCCACAGTGCATGCGCTGTCAACAATGTGGTCACACGCGGAAATATTGCAACAATCCTTTCAACTGCGTTAAATGCGGTGGCCCCCACAACAGCGAGACGTGCCCAAAATCTCGAGACTCCCCAGCTAAATGCGCCCTATGCGGAGGGTCGCATCCTGCAAACTATAAAGGTGTGAAAAATATCGAAACATATTCAGAGGTCACAACCCCCACCGTTTGGTCTCCATGGATAGGACCTTACCGCCGACACAAGAGGACTTTCCCCCCATACCTGCTTCTCGTCCACAACAACCTCAACAGCTACAACAAACCAAACTTAGCTACACAAAAGTGGTCGGCATCAACGAAACACCCCCTGATGATCCCACCGCCATCCTCACCTCCTTCCTCGTTGAATTCCGAACCTTATTTGCTCAACTGATCCAACAGAATGGACAGATACTCAACATGTTAACAGTGCTTCTCAATGTCAGGCTGTAAACCACAAATCTTACGTATCGCACTGTGGAATGCAAATGGACTGCAAAACCATAACGAAGAACTAAAACTCTTCCTCACCCAGAACAAGATAGACGGTATGCTTATAAGTGAAACTCATTTCACCAGTAGGTTCCTTTTTACCGTACCAGGGTACGATACCTGTCCCACAAACCATCCGACCGACAAGGCCCATGGAGGAACAGCCATTCTCATCAAGTCGCGCATGGCCTACGCGGAGCTTCCTGGCTTTGCGACACCGGAACTTCAAGCAACAATAATCAAAGTCCAAGGCCCCCACAGGAGCGTTACAATAGCCTCTACATATTGCCCACCTAGATATAACCTCAAGGCTATCTCCTTCGAGACTTTCTTCCTGTCCCTTGGTTCGTGTTTCGTAGTGTGCGGCGACTTTAATAGCAAGCACTCGCTATGGGGCTTGAGACTAGATACCACAAAAGGCAGGGAACTTGCCACGGTTATCCGAGAGCATAACTACGCCGTACTGTCTACAGGCACCCCAACGTAATGGCCCACAGACCCACACAAACTTCCAGATCTGCTAGATTTCTTTATCATCTCCGGCCTGTCAACCTCGTACGCGGATATCCAACCTAGCTACGACCTGCCATCCGACCATTCCCCTATTATTACCACCCTCAGTACAACAGTCTACCATAGAAAGCCGCAAGCACACCTTCACAACTCGCGCACAAACTGGGATACATACAAAGCAGAGATACGTAGCCTACTTAACGTCAAATGGAAGCTCAAGTCCCATGAGGATATTGACACAGCTATCACTCATTTTACAAACTCTCTACGTCAAGCAGCCATAGCGGCCACGCCTATCGCCAATCTCCGTGGGACATCTGCAACTTCCAACTCCTATACCATAAATTCACAACCGTCAAACTTCCTACCCAGCCATATCAAGCACCTGGTAGCCCTCAAAAGAAAGGCACATTCCCAATGGCAAAAAATACACTCGCCGGACAGCCGGCACACATACAATCAGGCGAGCAACAAACTGAAGCAAGCATTAACCGAGTTCCGTAACGCATCCTTCACCGAATATATCACTAACCTTAACCGAGACTACTACACTCTATGGAAACCCATACGAAACAAACGCAAACCCCAAACCCTCCGATACGACTAAATTCCACACCGCCGGGCCCGTGGGCGGCAACCGACAAGGACAAGGCGGACCTTTTCGCCAACTACCTCCTGGATGTGTTTACTCCACATGACCAAGAGCTGGACCAAGCGGTAGAATCTGAACTGGCCAAACCGGTACACTCGACCGCCCGCCTCCCGGCGTTCACTCTCCAAAATCTGCAGCAGGAGATCATCAAGCTCAAAAAACGTAAGGCTCCCGGATTGGACAACATCACGTCCCAAATGCTTAAAGAAATCCCGAAGGAAGGTCTCATCAAACTACTGCACATATACAATGCCGTCGTCCGATGTAACTACTGGCCTGCGGACTTTAAATCAGCCCAAATCATCATGGCACTCAAACCAGGGAAGGACCCCACAGACGTGACGTCATACCGCCCCATAAGCCTGCTTTCTACCATTTCCAAAATACTGGAAAAGCTGATTTCCCGCCAGATCTCCATCGACACAGAACTCAATACCTGGGTACCACATCACCAATTTGGCTTTAGAAAAACACACTCTACAATTCAACAATGTCATCGCATTACTCACACAGTCAATACAGCTTTGGAGTACAAACAGTACTGTACGGCGGCATTCCTCGACATCAGCCAGGCCTTCGATAAGGTCTGGCACCCTGGACTTCTGTGTAAAATCAAACGACTCTTACCCCTAGGCTACTTTCCTCTGCTGAAATCGTACCTGCAAGACAGGACTTACGTCACTAAAGTCAACACGGCCACATCTAATATGCACCACATACAATCGGGGGTACCTCAGGGTAGTATCCTTGGTCCACTGCTATATACCCTGTATACATCTGACCTACCGACGTCGAAACACACGGTGATAAGCACTTTCACGGACGACACTGCCATTGTAGCGGTGGACCAGAACCCAAACACAGCATCCCAAAACTTCAAGACCATCTCTCCAGCGTGGGGGATTGGCTACGCAAATGGATGATAAAGGTAAACCAAGCCAAATCGATGCACATAACGTTTACTACTCGTTCAGGTCAATGTCCACAGGTCTATATCGATCAGCAACCAATCCCCGGGGGCACGTCGGTAAAGTACTTAGGCATGCATCTAGACAGCAAGTTAACTTGGAGGGAGCATATCCTCAATAAACGCAAAAAACTTGAACACAAAACAAGGCAGTTGCTCTGGCTCATAAGACGCACTTCGCCCCTCTCACTCGAGAACAAGCTGCTCATATACAAAAGAATATTGAAATCCGTCTGGACTTACGGCATAGAGCTGTGGGGCTGCGCCAGTAAAACAAACGTATCAATCATAAAACGCTACCAGTCGAAACTGCTACGCATCATCAGAAACGCACCCTGGTACGTTACAAATCAGACACTACATTCTGATCTGCGCATAGAGTACGTGCAATCTGTCCGAGACGCATACACCCGTAAGCACCGCTCAACATTGGAACACCATCCAAATCCCGTCGTGAGACCATTACTACTCTCCACCAACCAAACACGACGATTGAAGAGGCGCTGGAACTTTGATACCTTAAACTGAGGTGTGGTCACTGGACACACACCCGGACCACCGTGCAAATGACAGCTCATTAGCTTATAGGGAACTATATACCTGGTACTGTCTCTGATTGCTAATATACATAATAATAATAATAATAAACTGAATGAGTGAATACAATTTCAGAACCGTCAAATATCAATGGTTGCGTGTAAAGAAATACTGAGGGTAAAACATTGTGTTAAATATCGGCAATAACAAGTTAAAGAAACCCTCAGTTTTCTGACATGAATTCAGTAAAAAGAAATTGTAGAGATTTAGATAATTAGCCTTCAAGGTGGATGCCGGATATTTCTGTTGTACTTTCGTGAAAGGCTGAGAGAACTTGTGTTTTCCGCAACTTGCATTGTAGTTAATGGGTACACTGAATTTAAAGAAACATCTTTTATGAAGGAAGACATGGAAAATGCTGTGAAACAAGATAGAAAATGACCTCAGAGCAAAACACTTCTGGCACTTCCGCGTAATCTTAACAACACACCAGGATCGGTAACTTTGCTAATCAATGTAGCACGAGTAAACATAAGAACATTTGCAGCTGTGGAAACCGAGATAGCCGATTTCAGTGGCTGTGCGGTCTAAATCGTGGGTTTGCGACCGCTCGCTTGCTGGCATTGCGGGTTCGAGTCCCGCCTGGGGCATGAATGTGTGTGTCTCTTGAGTATTGAGTGTTGTCAAGTAGAGGTCTCTTGCGACGGGCCGATCACTTGTCCAGGGGAGTCCTACCGAGTTTGGTGAGTCTGTGATATTACAATCTGAAAAATGAGGAAGCCTAGGCCCACTAGGGCTGTCGAGTCATTGAAAAAAACAAGATAACCATGTCAAGCATGGTACCAAAATGGCTATTAAAGAATTTAACGTAGGTAACTTTGGAGCAAAGGTAGCCATGGTAATACTAATAAATAAAGTAGACACAAACATACGTAGGTCTACAGGGGACATTCTGCTATCTTTGTTAGATTTTCAATAAAGTTTAATTTTCTCCGTAAATTGTCGGTAACTCCTTAGTTTAAAATTTCATAAAAGCGAATGCAGCGAGAATTGAGTTTTTCTACGCGGACGGACGGGAAAACGAACGGACGAGTGAAAGAAGAGGCGTGACGAGCCCAGTAGTCGCATTTCACAACCTTATAAAAGCGCCTAGAAAAAGACGAAATGACACCGTTACGTACTGACGGGCCGTGCTGATTTCTGTTAGAAATTAATGGTTCAGGTAGTACGCGACATTCGGCGTGATATGTTTTCTGTATTCGTAAAAAGTCCTTTGGTATACCAAAATATTTTCATAAATATTAGGGCAAAATTCGTCTAATTAGCCTTCCGTAAAATGAATATTCATTAAATTTTCAGACATAACAGAACAATATCGCTTAGTTTACAAATAATCCGAAAATTTTTAATGCAGAACATCAGGCAAAATGCCGTTAAACATTTATTATTACTTAAAGGGAAATATTTTCATGTGTGAAGTTCAAACGTCTCAAATTGTTCCCCGGACGTCAAGCATAATAACTGCAGCAATTTCATTAGTACGCCACGTCAGGCTTTAAATTGAAGAAGAAGAGGGTACAATATAAAATAAATGGGGACACGTTATAAATATTAAAAAGAGATAACATTTAAAAATGTGGGACTAACTACATGCAAAATATCAACATAACACAAAAACTCCCGTAATTATTAAAAAATAAAAATAGTGTGGAAAAGAGGAATACCTTCGAAGAGACACTGAAGAATTGCGGCTGGAAACGGTCGCGAGGTGACAACTTTACGACTGCTACATTCTGGAAGAGATACGGTTTTGCTGCAGCTGCTGCTGATAATGATGATTATAATTATTACTGGAATGATGGGTGAATTTGCCACTGTGCACAAGTACAGGTAGTGGCGGTGAAGATCGCATGCTCTTCCACCCTTCACCGCTGCAAAGATCTGCTGCTCCTAGCAGCAACCACGTTACGAGGAAGTGATTAAGATATGAATATATTTTAGTTTTATTCTCTTCAAATACATCATTGAAATGTTAACATTTATACTCTTCATCGGTTATTACTAAAATGAATATTTTAAGAAGAGTATAATGGGCAGAATTTACGAGTATAGCATGCACATAAATGTTGAGATATTCACTGAATATTTTAGCAGGAAACCTCGAAGGGAACATAACTTGCAATATTTAAAATAACTAAAGTGAGAATATTAATACCAGACAAATAAACAGAAACGTGGGTTCTTTTATGTGGCTTAAGATACGGTCCAAGGAGGAATTCACGGGAATGTGGTAATGCAACTTCGAGTTTCATTGAGGGAGTTTTAATTTCTGACGAGTTACGCAACTGTTAGCTTTACAATAATAAATCCTGCATATGGATTTATTAAATAAGAGCTACGCTTAGAGAAAATTTATAGAAGGGTTATGAATGAACTTCAATATGAACTGAAGAGATTTTAGTTTGTTGTAGAGTATTTTCCCAACAATCGTTTGTATAGAGTGACAAAAATCTAAGAAAACTTTCAACAGATGACACTTAGCCACTGATTCAAACAAAAATCTCTCACATGCGACTGAGCAGGCACTTAAGCTTGGCAGCGGATTCAAAAACTAGAGCGTCATGTATTCCAGTACAAGTCAGACGTGCATGCAATAAATCAACTGATGAAAGCTCTTTCGGTGAATCGTAATGTACGAACTACTGGGAGCGTGCAAAAGCTTCAACAGGGTAAGTGCCACGTGAAACATGAAGGCTTGTCAGTTCCTGCAAGCTGTCACAAGTTAGGCTTGAAAAGGATTTTAAACCAAAATGACATTAAGCTCGGTCATAAAATGGACGGTTATCAAATCAATATGGAAGACAATGCGATCGTCAGTTGTTATCAGAACACACGCTGCACCGCAATGCGTGAGACTCAACAAATCACAGCAACACCTTCTTTAACGTAACTCTGAAAATAATAGGTAAAATTACCGGTTCTGGAAATATGGGGAAAAGTCGAAGATTAATTACTTCTAACGAAGGGTAAGTTTCTAACCCCGTAAAAATCAGTAAACGTAAAACTTACAGTTTCATTCTGCTTTATATAATGCTGCGTTACGGACACGTGCAGAGATATGAAAATCTACAAGGCAGCATGGCAGCAAGGCAGCAACATCGAAACGCGAACTGACATCAGGTTTTATTTTCCTGCAAGGCAAGGCGCCAAAGGAAATTCGCGCCATTCTGATAGAAACATTAGAGCAACATGCACCATCGTATGCCACCGTCAAAAACTGGGTAGCCCAGTTTAAACATGGTGATTTTTCCACCTGTGATGCGCCTCGTCCTGGACGACTCAAAACAATGACCACCCCGGAGATTATGGATCAAATTCACGAACTAATCTTGGAAGACCGTCGGATTTCGGCTAAATCAATAGCTGAGCAACTGGACATCTCACGTGAGCGAGTTGGGTCCATCATTCTTGAAGAATTTTACATGCGGAAGCTCTCCGCGAAGTGGGTCCCGAAATGCCTGAACGTGGATCAAAAACGTTAACGGTGCCAGTCGTCTGACAAATTTGGAATTTTTTCGGCGCGATCCAAATGATTTCCTGTCGGGCGCGATGGTGACCATGGACGAAACGTGGTTATATCACTATGACCCGGGGACAAAACAACAATCAATACAGTGGTGGCATAGCGGCTCACCCCGCCCCAAAATATTCCGAGTGCAAAAATCCGCTGGAAAAGTTCTCGCCTCGATTTTTTGGGATCAAGGCGGAATTCTCCTCATTGATTATCTTCCAAAGGGCCAAACTATCAATGCGAAGTATTGCTCATCTCTTCTGGTGCAATTGAAGGACATTTTGAAGGAAAAACGCCGCGGGACAGTCACCAAGGGGGTCTTGTTCTTGCACGACAATACCCCGGCTCACCTGGCACTTGCAACCCAGAAGATTCTGGCCTACCTGGGCTTCCATTGTCTTGATCACCCACCCTATTCTCTGGATCTGGCCACGTCGGACTACCACCTGTTCCCTGGACTGAAAAACAATTGGAAGGTCGCCATTTTTCGTCCTACGCGGAGGCAATTGTTGCCGCGGAGACCTGGTTGGAAGGACAAACTTCTGAATTTTTTGAGTGGCTTGCAAAAGTTACAGCAAAGGGCTAAGAAATGTATTGAGCTTCGTGGGGAGTATGTTGAATAAATCCCGAGTTTGTTCGCTGTAGCTTGTTTCCTTCCTGGTCGGGCTAAGGACATAGCAGCAACCCTCGCAGTTCCATGAATTCATAAGTTGGGCTGCCTTTAGAGATGAGTTTTCAATTATATTCACGACGTGCTTTGACATGAAACACTTTGTTTCGTATGAACAATGTATTTATGTCTTTCCTGTGATTATCAGTAACGAGCTGCTCTTTGTAAAAGAGAAGCAATTTATTTTTTATTCTTTGTTACGTAGGAGTGAAGTTTCAAACACCACTTTGATTATTTTCATGCTTCGGAGATTAAGGTGGAAAAATAAAGTAAGAAAGCAAAAAATAAGCTAACGTCATTATTTTTCTTACCAGAATATTCTGGCAATGGACAAATCAAGATTACGATCGTCTAGAATGTAATGCCGTTTGGCTTCGTAGATTATTAACAAAGTATTTTAGGAAAGCTGTGCCTTCATGTCTTCGCTCTTCTCAGTTGCGTACCATTGGTTGGTAGTTGTTTACCGACGTTTCGCTTGACCCTTGAAGATGAGACTGATAGGCTTCCAGAAACGTCGGTAAACAACTATCAACCTACCAGAAGTCCGCGGCGGAAGACTTTAAATCTCTCATGGCATTTTCATGTAGGAAATGGAGGCAGCAGTTTCTTCTGAAACGCTGGTAAGCATCTACCAAAATGCACGGCGTGACTTTCAAAAGCAGCAAAATCTTGCAACTCGCCACCGTGACAAACTGAACTGGCACAGAAGATATTATTATTATTATTATTATTATTATTATTATTATTATTATTATTATTGTCGTTGTTGTTGTTGTTGCAGACTGGTAAGAATTCAACCCTACCGTTCGCGGAGCAAGAAGAAATTTCTTTAATATATCAGTACAAAAGTAATAAATTAAAGAAAATCTAAAAGCAAATAAGAAGTGAAATAAATAAATAATAAAGGAAGAAGGAAACAAAGCAATTCAGTTGCTGAGTAAGTGCGATCGAAACGCATTACGACCAACCGCAACGAGCAAGCCCGCCTATTATCTTTCTGCCCTCAGAAAATTCCACTGCGCCTTTCGACTCCGCATTAATATCGTCTCTCTCGTAAATTCTGAACGCATTAAAATCATGTACGCTGAATTCACGTAGCTTAATTCAGGTGTCGGAAACGCTATTATTCACCGAGTTCAATACAAAAAGCAATCACTCTAATTTAACTTACTTTGAGGATATTCACCCACAGGGTGTTTGTTTTTCAACCCTGAATATTCAAGAACAAGTCCACAATACAAGTATATAAAATAACAAAGAAATGTTTTTAGAATCCCCTTTCACAGTGCGTGCAAATAACGATTATATTCAGCAGTAAAGGAACAGGGGTTTAGTTTGGTTCAACATCAGGGTGCCAGTTTCAATGACATTTATTTTCGTGTATTAATTCTCCCTTTGTGTATACCGATGTAGTACTGGAATATATCAAGGTTTTTTCCACCCTTGTCCCAGGGAATAATTTGTACAAAAATAGATAGGGGTCTACGCAAAGGGTCGTTAAATAATCAATAAATTTTATATTTAACTTTTTACTTTTTATATTTGTGGTGTGTTTGACGATGCTTTCAATAGCGTGTTTAAGATATTAGAATTAAAGTAATAGAATATTTATCTATTGGAAGGCAAGTTATTTACTTTGAGACATTCGGTTTTAAATATATTTTTTTTATAAAGTCGTGCATCATGGTCTTTAACTTTGACTTTATTATTTAGGCGTTATTTACGCTTATATCATTATTTAGATTTCCGGTAACAGGTTCTCCGTCCACAACCTCTAGGTTTTGACACCATACACGAAAGCATGAGGGTCCTTTTTTGTGAGTATTGGTCATTTGTAATTAGCACGGTTATTGAAGAGTGATGGATTGGTGCTGTGGTCTTCAGAGATTACACTATATTCAGGCACGTAAATACCAATATTTCAAGATACATACAAGGAAAAGAAGTTGTTTCACTGGCCGCGTCACTGAAGATGATATTGTTTGGGTCGAAGCACTTATGTCGAAGTCTGTGTTAGACGTGCAGTAAGAGCTGCAGGGTAAGCACACTACATCCTAAAGGCAGCAAGGTGCAGCATGTAGCATGTACTTAAAACCGAAATGCAGGCTGTTACAGATCATAAGAACAATACTTGAATCTTCATCGCCCTGCAAACTTCAAATCATTCAAAAACCGGAATTTGAATCTTGCTTGTAATTTCTGTAAGCTCGATTTCGTCGTAACAAAGGTCCAGTACACACTGTTAGCTTGTTGCAACACACTGAGCACTGCCGATATAGGCTGCATGAATACTGCATCGGACAGGAAGCAAGGAGAAATAACATCATGTTCAACACATCGGCACTACCTCTCACACCGCTGGGTTAACCCCATGGTGACAATTCCCACTATTGTGCAAGCACAAAACACGTTAGCAGTTGAAAATTACATTAGATAGATCCAGACTAGTACTCCGGGTTCCAGACCAGTAATCCGGGCTCCAGACTAGTACTTAGTGGTGTTTTGAGAAGCAGAGGCGTGAATTGGCAGCGAGTCGGGGGCGGCAAACGACAGATTCGAATGAGTGGCTAGAAATCTAGGAGCTACATTCGTAGACCCGAATAGTTGGATTAGAGATGTGGACTTCGGTAGGGATGGACTTCACCTAAACAGAAATGGAGCGAGACAACTTGGCGACCTCTACTCCAGAGTTTGTGG
>JGI20166J26741_11005559_pt1 | contig 14600 bp, 9 predicted proteins | sample TergutCu122P5_FD_26741 | JGI IMG/M metagenome (IMG submission 26741)
GACTTGTGTCGAAAAGTTGTGACGAATGCAAGGGTTCGTTTGCAAGAGGTTGTGAGGCAAAACAGTGGTCACATTGAACATGTTCTTCATTAGGAACAATCTTCCAGCCTATGAGGATTAATTCTGTACCAGATGTCAAATGGTTTTGTAATAATAAAAATGTGTTACATGCACAATCAATGGTATGACATTTCGTGCGCCACCCTGTATATATATATTTTTGCATTTTCAATTCCATTAAAACATGCAAAAATTTTAAGAAACAACAAAGAGTAAAAAAATTGGACATTTCTACAAACTTGAAAAATCCAACTGGATAAAAGTTTTGTGGGTCAGGAAACAAGGACATGTTCAGGGAAAAGTAGACGTATGGTAGTGCAACTTGATAAAACTGTCTATGGAAATTGAAACTCTGATATACACATAGCTTTATGATATATGCATCTATATAAAATATCTTTTACTCTACCTTAAAAATAAATAATGAGTAACATGCTACTGTAAATTACTGCTTGAGATAACTGAAAGAGTTCTAATTTGCGTTTACGCATCTTTCTGTCGTCAGGAATAATGCAAGTACCTGCTTGAAAAGGCTGATAGCTCTGTCCTTAATATTCCCCTTCCCTGAACCTTGGTAATGCAGTACATTTTTGAGTGTAGGGTTTATATCAAATGGCGTAGTGAGACGCTGACTGTTGCGTCTCATGTTAGCAATAATATCAGGGTAAGTACGCTGGAACCACGATGGGAACACAAACCCAAACATGGGCAAACGCTCCTCTTGCTTGCCTTGTTGTGTGTTACGAATATCTGCGAAACTGTCAGAGGAACACACATTGAGCTTTGTAACATGGAGTAGTCATGTGGTTAAAGAAAAATGACATTGTTTACATTTTTAGTTATGTAATCCACTTTCATGCAGCCAGTATGTACAGAGTACCAAGCATACAACAGTTGGTGAATAACTCTGAAAATAAAAATCTGAAGGTCTGTGTTCCTTAATCTTCTAGGCATCCTTCACACAATCCAGCTAACTATAAGCAGCACAGTTCCCCTTGAGAAGCTTACAGCCATTCAGTCAAGAAATTCCCTACTTTAATAACACCCAAAGGCTCATTACTATGCAGCTAGACACCTACCACAAGATCATTTCCTATGCCGAATTAATCCAGTCTAAACCTTGATTTTTTAAGATCCATTTTAATGCTTTCCTTCTATCTACATTCAGGTCATATATTATTCAGACTACCTCCAGTAATTAACTTGGATTCCAGAACTCAGACAGCATGGTCAGTATAGTGATTAAGACTACACACTGGACAACTGTGGAAACTGCAGCAGAGTTCCCAGCAAGGGCTGCCTACCTCCATCTAGTGAGAAGGCCAAGGCACGCACAGAACAAGTTTACCTTAATATTAACTTGGATTCTGCAAATCATTAAAATTTAGCCATTTTTCTCTGACCTAAGAATGTTCAAGCACCCTTCAGCAACCACAATTTATGATGCTTTAAGTCACAACACTAACTCTCTTTGGCTGAAGCTTATGTACTATCAGTAATACTTTAACTAGCCCTAGTGATGTCCATATTGTCACTCAACTTTTCTGCAGCCACAAACATATTTCACATTTAACCTTTCATATTGTCTATCCTCTTGAAATTACACCCTTCCAATAACTAAGCTTATGTAATGCTCATCTGCTTAATGAAAAATTTTTTCCTAACTCCTGCAACCATCAGTGGTCAGTACTACCATCAGCTACTCTAAATATCAGACAGCAATTATAGTAAAAGCTGCAATATTCAGCACCAGATGATCTGGAAAACTCTATTTACCATAAATTCACTAAAAGGCCCATTATATATTACTATTCCATCACCTGTCAGCAGTGTTGTGAACATGATGATTAAAAGAGTGAAATATTGGTGTCTTGTTGGTTTTCTCCTATTATATTTAGCAAAGTTCCATTAATCTGATGTCTTAGAAGTCACAAATCCTGATACTCCAGCACTTGAGGATAGCAGTCCCATGACCTGAAGTTTTGGTTTTTACCAGGCAAAAGCTTCATCATAGAAACAAGCATAACTCTTTGACATTTCAATAAGACCACCAAGAATGTATGTACATCAACCATTCTGGTATCTCCTGACCCCTTGTCCCTTACTAAAGCAGTCTTTAGCTTTGAAGACTCCAAAAAACACAGAAGAGGACCCTAATGACCCTGATCCAGATGAAGGAGAGAACTAAATGGAATGCTTCTGTGATTAGTTATACAGTCCAACTAAAAGAGCAGTAACAAAAAATCTCCTGTAAAAACATGTCAGAAGAGGTACCATCTGACATTTTGCAACATACAGTAATTCAGCACCTGCCCAGTTTTTTGCCATTTGGATTAATGGAATTTTGATGTACATACCATCTTATGTAGACAATAAACAGGGAACAGAATGTGTGGCAGTGAAAACAAAACAGGACATCTAGTGACAAATTAATTGATTAGGTCTGTCCATGGGGTTGCTGGGTACACTAAAATACACAATTGGGTGTATGTTCTAATATCCAGAAAATTAAAATATCCAGGAACCCTTTAGTCCTAAAGGTGACAAATATTGCAACTTCTACTGTATACCATCTTTAATCTATTAGGACATGGTCAATGTGACTTTGTGTTTTCCCATAGGACACAGAAGTGTATTATAAAAACAGCAATGTGGTAATAGGCCTACTATACACTTGACAATTATATGTTCTGATGTCACATATTTCATTACACTAACCCTACTATCAATACTAAAAACAGGTAAATTCCAATTTTCAGTTGATGGTTTGAAGTATATCCTCTCCCTGCTCTTCCTAAGAAAATTTCCATGACTGATTATATATTTGAATTCCTTATAAACCTTCTAAACTGATACTTCACTCTCAGCTGTGGCATGCCAATCTGAACAATAATGCCACCACAATCAGCACTTTCAAACCAGTAAGTATGGCCTACTGAGAAACATAAAACTCTAAATAATGTAATACTAATACATGGAAGAAATAATTAAAATTCTTTACCGTGGGCCATGATCACTCATGATGATTAATAATGTGTTATTAAGGTGCCCATCTTCATTCAGTGTTTGAAGCCATTCCAGCATATCCAGATCAACTGCACCAACCAAGTTGTGTGAATCATGTGACAGTTCAGTATGGAAACTGAACATGAACTTGGGTTTCTCACGGTAGACTTTGAAAAAGTCATGAACATAATTCATTACAACCTTGAAAAAGCAGAAGAGATAAATGTGCATAAAACACTCAACTTCACTCCTGACAGCAGTCTGCATTGTGACAAATAAGCCTACAACCAATCATGAAAATAAAGCTGTAAGACACAAACCATATAAATCAAAAAACACTATTTCTATAAAATGTAAGTTTGAGATGATCAAACTAAAATGGTCCTAATTCAAGTTATGTTCATGACTGGTGACACAAACTGGCAGTAAATGTTAATGATATACCTATATACTCAGAACAGGGGTAAAGTAAAACAATTAACAAACATATTTTCAGTCAATAAATTTACAATTTTTAAAAGCTTCAAATCCAACACATTTGACCCCCACCCCCATCCAACATCCATACGTTGAAATACACATCTTTCACTTTTTTTTTAAATTTTCAGTTCTCTTATTGTCAGTTAAGCATATACAATAATGCAAATATGACCAAATGAAGCAGAAGCAGTTTAATATATAATTTGTATTGTAACAATGCACCAGTGCACCAGGCAGGTTTATTCAGGATTGATAATTTATGTTGGGCAGATGCAGAGTTCAGGACTTGATCTGAACACTGACTATCCTTATCAATGTGCACTGTGGCGTCTCTTACTTTAGATGAAAATCAGAACTGTACTGTGCCTTTAAGCAGGATACAAATACTTACTCTCAAAAACTTCCCAGTTTTCCATATCCTCTTGTCTCATTTGATATCAGTACAACTTGCAGTTTGACAACATTCAACAATCAATCAATCAGCCACTGTCGAATTGTTTGGCAGTATCAGCAATCTAACTAGACTCTATACCAGGTCTGTCAAACACCAAATAGGCTGCAAGACAACTCTGAAATCCAGCTTAACATGTTACACACCCAAATCATTTTAATTTGTAAATTTTTTCAATGTACAAAATTGCAATGATGTAAAATACACCTTGCATTTAATTTTGCAGGATGTCTTGTATGCATTATGCAATAAAAATATATGTAGGGAAATAAAACTTAATAAATATCAAAACATGAGCAGGTCACATAATAAAGCGCTGTGAGCTGTTTGTTTGACAGGCCTGTTCTATATAAACAGATGACTGCTGTCCTTTTGGTTTGGTCTGCAAGTTATTGTAATTATGGGTTTCAGGTACTCAGAACTTAGAAAAAAGAACTCACTTTATGGCGAGGTATAGAACCCATGCAGTATTTCTTGTGACGACTGTATTCTTGAGTAGAAGCAATGTAATAAGGCCGAGCATAATGATCAGTTGGCGGAGAGTCAAATCCTTTTAACCGGTACGTGAAAGTTCCAATATGAGGGCAATCCTCTAAGTATCCTGTAGACAAACATTTATAAATGAAGAGGAACAACTTTGTGTAGCACCTTCAAACATGCGTGTATTCCTGACGTTTCAGTTTGAATGTATAACTTCAGGTACTGCAAATATTACATCCACATTTTCTTTTAACCGTGCATATACACAGTGCAGTCCAAAAGTATAGGACTGATTTTTTTAAAAATTGGAGACACATAAGGAAGACACATACCTTTTTTTTTATTCAAAATAAGCTCCATTGGCATATATATAGGCTTTTGCACGGTTGTAGTTTCTGAAAAGCTGCTGAAAATTCCTCTTTTTGAACCTTCTTTAATTCATCAGTTATGGCTTCTTGGATCTCAGTGACGTGCACAAAGTGGAGTCCTTTTAACTTCATTTTCAACTTGGGGAAGAGAAAACAGTCTGGTGGAGATAACTGTGGAGAGTACGGGGGTTGGTAAAGGGTTGTAACATTTTTTGGGGTCAAAAACTGACAAACACTTGCAGCTTTGTGGGTGGGCACATTATCGTGCAACAAGAAAAAATCTCAAGAGTACAACGCAGCTGGATGAACTCGCTGAATGTGCTTCAGGAGGTGATCCATTACTGCTGAATGCGCTTCAGGAGGTGATCCATTACTGCTGAATGCGCTTCAGGAGGCGATCCATTACTCCTTTATAAAATTCTGCATTTACTGCCATTCCCTCTGGTACGAATTCTTTGTGCACTGTGCCTTGAGAGTCGAAAAAAATTATCAACATGGTCTTGATGCGGGACCTTTGGAATTTCAGTTTCTTCAGCTGACGGGATGTATCACCAACCCATTCACAACTCTGTCGCTTTGTTTTGGGGTCACAGTCAAAACACCAGGTCTCATCTGCTGTAAAAATTTTGTTAAAAATATTTTTGTTTGCATCAGCCATTGCGATAATGTCTTGGCAAGATGTGACTCAATCTTCCCACCGCTCAGGTGTCAAGGAGAGAGGAACAAAATATGCACACAACTTTCTCTTTCCCAAATCCTCTTTCAGAATCCAAAGAACTACAGTCTTGGAGATGTTCAAAAATTCTGCTATCATTCTTGATGCGATTAGGTGGTCATTTTTGACCAAATAAGCAACAGCAGCAATGTTTACATCAGTTCAAGACAATTATGAACAGCCACCTCTCTTATCATCTACCAGCTCCCTTCCATCTCGAAATCGATAATACCACCTAAAAATGTTTGATCGTTTCACAGTCTCATTCCCATATGCCTTTTGCACCAATGCTAGTGTTTCTGTCGCAGATAGACCGGCTTTGAAACAAAATTTTATGGCAACACTCTGTTCATTTCCACCATCCACGACGTGTAAAGAAAACTGACCTTACAAGACAAGTTATAACTCATACACTGTCAAAGATAAAAAAAACAAAACTCGGTGTGTGAACTGATGTTGGTTGATAGTACTTAGTTAGTGGGTTGGCCGATAGATCGCTCTAGTTCTGTTATTTTAAAAAATCAGTCCTAAAACTTACGGATCGCACTGTGTATAACTATAGGTAAAATATTTTCAACACCTTTACTATAATGCTTCAAGGATGGTACTCATTGTAACTTGTTTGTATGAACAACTAAAACAAAGAGACAGCAGTAAAATAAAAATGCAAAAATTTCTCTTTACAACAAACGACATGGAATTGTTATGTCTCATATATAGGAAGTCCTACTTAAAGCAGAACCTTATCATAGGACCTATATTAGGAACATAATTTTATAGTGTAAGTTACCACATATTAAAGTGGTTGTTGGAAATGACCTCCTTCAATTCTCAACACATGCTTGACCCTAGTGAAAAAATTATTAAAACTGTCTGAAGATGTTACCTACAATTACTGATACTGCGCACCTGTTAATTTTTTAAGTGAGTACTCTGTGTGTGAATTGTTTTTATATACACTGTCTTTCAAACTTTCCCACAGATAATAATCATATGGCATCAAATAGGGTGGGTAAGCAGGTCACAATGGATGACCAATTATTGGATTGAAAAAAAATATATATTTCTAAGGCAGTAAGGCTATCACTGAATTATGTGGCTGCATGGGTGGTTGCTTGCAGCATCTTGCTGAAAGAAGAATAGGATTCCTTGTTCTCGCCATTTAAATTTTCAAAAACTTGTGGGAGAATTTGCCAGTGCAGCTCTCTAAATTTACTGTCAAAAAAGAAAATTGGTACAATTATTCTTGGTACACTGCCAGCATGCCATACTCCAATACTCCAAATTTAATGTCACACACCAGCAACTTGTGTATTTATGTGGCCAATGAAGTAAAAAAACAGTTAGCACTGGATTGACTTCACCGCTACACACTGCCTCTCAAGCATACTCTTGCAACACAGTCCGCCTCTTGCAGTTCCTGCATGACTATAAATCTGTATGGTTTCAAACACAGCAATTTTGTGGCTGCATGTACAGATGACTTTGATACACTGGTTTCTTGGGACAACCATCTGAAGATTTTTGTGGAGATGCTTCTACCTGCACTCCAAATTACCCGATGTTTTTTTTTCTGAAAGACCATGTTGTGCTCAGTCTCATATCATTTTTAACAAGACACTTGTTGATTGCAGTTTGTTCAGCAGTCAACATACTGCTGATTTTGACAGGAATAAAACACTGGAAAACCAACTTCTAAATTTGGTGCAATACTTTTTACAGGATTCCTTCCTTATATAGGTTTCCACAACAAAACCCCTCTACATTACACAGTTGTCCTCCTCCTCCTAATCTGTTGTCACCCTTCCAGGTGTCAGTTTTCATCAGCAAAATCTGTATTGCTTCCCTGTCCTTCATCAGCCCAGTCACCTCCTGTAAGGTCTTCCCTTTTTTCGTCACCTTCCACACAAGCTCTTCCCATTTTATCCTTGGCCTTCCTCTTCCCCACATCCCCTGAACTCTTGCATCCCATACTTGCCGAGGCTTCTTATTGCTATCCATCCTAATTAGGTGCCCAAACCATCTTAGTTCTCTCTTGTCAACCATTTTAGTAACTGGTTCTTGATTTAGTATTCCTCTATAATCTATTTCTAATTCTCTCTCTGCTTGTTTTCCCCATGCATTTTCTAATGCGCCTCATCTCTGCACCTGTTATCCTACTTTCATGTTTTGTTAATGTTGTCCACATTTCTGAGTCACAGAATAGTGCTGAGAGACAAACCATACTATAAATTCCCATTTTAGTGTTGTTGATTCCCTTCTTCCCTACTATTGTTTGATTTATTTGGTAGTAAATCTGGTTTGCTTTTTGCACTCTATTACTAATTTCTTTATCAATTTTCCCATTCACACTATTATGCATCAGTATTCAATCTTCACCACTTTTCCATCCTTTCACCCCCCAATACAATGGTTAATCTTCTCTCTATCCCTTTTGTAATATGCATTGTTTAACTCATATTTATGTTGAGTTCCATTCCTCTCTCCCTACAAGCAATGGCCTGGTCATTCTATCACTGCTCGTTGTAGTTCCCCCTTGTTGTCTGCCAGTAGTACTATTTCACTGGCATGTATTAATGCCTGAATGTGCACAAGCTGCATGTTCCAATACCCAGTCCATATCTTTGATGTTCTACTCTTGAACTGTTTAAAAATTCAGTCCATAACTATGACAAACAGTAATGAGATCAGGCTAGTAAAATGCACTAAATTCCCAGTTTTGCCTTAGAAAAGGTTTCCATATCAAAGCTAGAGAATGGGAAAGACAAAAGAGTTCAAGATACAGTGACACCAAAAACTCTTTTGTCTCCACATTGCCACACATCTGTACAAAGTTTCGTGAAAACTGGCTAGTAAGTACAACAACCACAACAGTGGAGACAAAGACAAAAAACAAAATGTACTATAAACCTGGCCTTTAACATAAAATAAGGAAAAGTTGTGTGTGAAAGAGAGGAAGGGGGTTGGACTCACCTGTCACATACCCATTTTCCTGAAATTCCTTCCACACAAAAGGATAGATATTTACAAATGAAGCCTTATCTCCCATTCGTTTTCGTGTTTCTGGTAGTTCAAGTTCTGTTCTCCCTGAAATATAAATCATACAGTAGTAACTATAATAACAGGCAAATTTTCAAATCCCTGACTTAAAATTCAGCGCAACATTATGTCCACAAAGTAAAGAAATGAATGAACAGACAACACACAGGCAGCTTGTCAGTGGGGGTGCAATAAAATAGAAATCCTCCTTTGGGACTCTATAAGCTTCAATCTGGCTCAGTAAGTTTGCACTAAACCAAAACTAACTGAATGTACTAAAGTCTGATGAAATGAATCTAGAGCCATAATAAAAACTGACCATCACCTTACATAAAATACCAATTTGGAATTCTGAAAAACTGTCATCACATGAAGCAAGTTTTGATATCATACTCTTTTATTTTAATAAAATACAAGTACAAATAATACCTTAAATGATATCAACCAATGAAAGTTAGTAATTTCAGTCCAACATTTTTAGACAACTGTGTATAATATTCACTAAATCAAAAACTTTCTTCAGGGAGATGATAACTTTTCATATAACCAATAAGTCTTGAAAGATGGCCATTCACATAAAAAGGACTTCCCACACCTTTCTAGCAGCAATAATAATACAAAATCTGATTTGAGATATGCACCGATTTCAGACTTAGGAGTAGATAAAAATGTATGAGGCAGGCAATGTACGTATAACGTAACAATGGGGCGCGTTCATGAAACCACTGTTGCAGTGGAAGAGCAGTTTTACGAGTACATACTCTGAGTGTGTGTTTGTAGCCTTAGGTATCCAGCATACAATACACATGCTCCATACAGTCATCTATGGCCTGTCTGGCTCTACAATATTTTTTCACATTATCTCATAAATGGCACAATTTCTTAATAAATGTATTGAACATAAAATGTGTGTTTTGATTATATCTACAACTTCTGCCCAAACATTTCTCCTTCTAAGAACTGCGCGAGATATGATCAGAAATGTCTATTGGTCTCCATGTATAGGACCTATTATTCTTGCAAGATTTTAATGAAATTTGAATTTTCTTAATAGATTTTCGAAATTAATCAAATATGAAACTTCACAAAAATCTGTCCGATGGGAGCTGAGTTGTTCCATGTGGATGGACAGACAGATAGACAGAGAAACAGGATGAAGCTAACAGTTGCTTTCTGCAATTTCTCGAACACGCCTAAAAATCTGTAGTTGGACTGAAGTTCAAATTCAAAATTCATAGCAATATTTGAATATGAAACTAAAAATATGACATTTCACACATCTTAATTTTGTTAAAAGGGACAGCACATTACATTCCAGGGGTGGCCAAAACGTGGCTTGCACACAAGTGGTATGATTCACCACAGTTACAATTAACAAAATAATTGCCAGGTTGCTTACGTGCACAGGAGGCTGACCATAAATGGAATTTTGACAGATGAGACTCACAACTAATGGAAATTGACCTAATGTAGTTGGAAGAATACAAATATAAAGACATCAAATAAGAAAAATTATTTTATTACTCTTTATCATCGTAAGTGATCCTATGTTGGTCTCCAAACGTATTGGTGAATGGCGATGCATGCCATGTGCTGGTCTCTGTGTATGTATGGTAACAAATTTAAATGTCCGTGCTAAACCAGCAAACTCAAACTGTCAAGGGATACAATTGGCATTAACATCCATCTCTTAAAAGTTCTTGCATGGCTCTTGCATCACTTGTCTTTTAAAGCGAGGCTCCTGAGACGCAAGTAGCTGGCCACCCCTGTTATATTCTCACTAATATTAAAAACACCATAACAGTGAAAATTACATGTCACCTTCCTATTTTAATAAATTACTATGTATATTATACTTTTTTGAGGATAAGAGTACCAATAACCATACAACCTAGACACAATGTATTTGCCTTTCTATAGTTTCAGGCACACCTGTGAGGATTGGTATAAGAGCTTGCGGTGTTCCATCCCCAACAATATTGTAGCCACGTAGGTCAATCATTTGTAGAGTCTCCCGAAGGTAATGGTATGTGCGTGGTAGATGACGCTTGAACATGTTACGTGACAAAGAGTCAAAACCGAACATTAACACATTCAGTCGCAAAGCATTATGTGGGAGCTTATCAAAGCCTGTATGATCCAACACATCTTGATCATGGCGAATTCCTGCCATTATGTTTCCCCATCTGAAAGAAATGTATGTTCTATTCAACACCCACTGCAATTATCCAGTTTTAAATTTTAACTCACAGTGTTAGTACATGTATAAGCATAATGGTATCTGGAATAGAACATCTTTTGTGAGACTGGCATGGGTTTAGGTTTACACACCGGCCACCAGTAGTGATGTGTCTACTACAAGTATGTTATATTACTCAATTACGTACATAAAAAAACAGGTACAAATTTTGCTCTACAGTACAAAATATGGTGCTTTGCTGTAATCATTTCAAAATTATGAAATGGGGATTCTGTCATTACCATTTTAATGAATGGTGATACACACGAGCTCCACAATACCACTATCCATGGATCAGGGGTCATACAGTCCATATGGTATAAGGAATCAGGTTCAATTTTTTTGCCCTTTTCTTTATGGAGTTCCATGTTTCTATATCCTGAAAAAGAAACTACTGTCTTTATTTCATGGTTTAATAACATCATTATAATCATATTCATCTTCATCCAGCTAACATGGAGTTGGGCCGGCCACTTGTTGATCTGTTCTGGTTTCACACATCTGAAAGTCTCTTTAATGGTTTCCCCTGGTTTCTTCTGCCTTTTGGGTCTGTAGTCTTTTATTATACTTGGTAATCTATTATGAGGCATTCTGTTTATTGCTGCAACCAATTTCTTCTGTATTTCTCTATTCTGTCCAAAACTGAGGTTATATTTAGTTCTTTGCAATCTCGGTGTTTGTTTTATAATCTGCCCAAGTGTATCTTCCTGTTTCTCTCATATATTTCATCTCTGCTGCTGTTATTCTTCTTGCATCTCTTGCTTTAATGGTCCAATTTTCACTACTGCATAACAAAGCTGAAAGAGCTAGTGTATTGTACAATTTTATTCCTGTTTACGTTAAAGTTTTCTGTGGTCGAAACATATCGTTTATAAAGCATGCTATTTTCAAATAGTTATTCAATTTGTTAAAATGTCGACTTCTTTTTCATAAGATATCAGACTTCCCAGTAGTTAAAGGAATTTACTTGTTCTATAATTCTGTTATCTATTACAATTTTACTTCTAACTGACTCTTGTCCTTTTTATGCCATCAGTTTTGTTTTTTGTGCAGATGTAGTTAAACCATGTTCTGTTATGATTTAATTTATATGTAGCTTTCTGCAAGTTATCTTCTGTGTTGAATATTATAACTTGGTCATCAGCAAATAACAGTGTTAACAGTACCTTATTTTTTTAAAGTGGAATTCCTGTTACATCTTCTTTCTGCCATTTAGTTAGCATTTCACCTAAGTGTATATTAAATTGTGTAGGTGAGAGAGGGCAACATTGGTGTACTCCTTTATTAATTTCAGCCAGTTTTGATAGTTTGGAGTTGGATTTTATTAATATTTTGTTTTGTATGTGTATGTCCACTCTTGTCTTTAATAATGTAATTGGAATATTTCTAGACTTTAAAATATTAAATAAAATCTGGTTTAATAACTATGTGATTAATGGAAAGGGTATAAGTTGGAGTGAGTGTAGGTATTTCAACAAGTGGCTGCAGAGCTCCCACAAAGCTTCAGCACAAAAGCACTCAGTTAAAACAAACACAAGGTCCCCTCTTTCATTTTAACATATTCTTCTTTGTTCAATCAAGTACAGTTTTCAAGTGGCGGTATTTATTATGTGATGTCTCTTTAGGAAGTGAGTGAACACAAATTTTGGGCAACTTTCATAATTACCCTGTACATGAAATATATCTCACCTATATAAATATGTTATAATGGCTCTGCAGAATGTGCTCTGTTCTACACTCTGCATACTTATGGACAGCCCTGCATACGGTACAGTTAGATGACATAACTACACACAACAGCACACTTGACAAAGGACCTTCAGTGTAACGTGGCAAACCATGACAGACAAGCATTATGTGAAATCTATATAACCATGTAATACACCACAAACAAAAATCTCTTTTGCTCATTTTACGCATTCCACTTGCATGTGAAATAAGCTATAAGTGAATGGTGAATTATATGAGGAATGAAGCAGTAGACCTGGAAACAAATAGATGTTCTGGTCACAAAAATCATTCCTAAAAAATGGGACAAGAAAATGAATTCAATATTTCACAAATAAGCAGCTGAAAAGAAGATCACAGTTTCCACAGTCATAATTATGATGTGGCAATGACCATGTGAAGTGGCCAACTTTTTGTGGTAACAAATTGAAATCACTGACTTTAATTTATGATTTGTTACTGTACCTTACAGATCTAAAAAGACCCAGTTACACCACACTAAAATGAAAAAGCATGGTACGTCTGTTGTAAAATGAGTTTAAACGTGTAATAATCCACTTCATCTTTATTATCCAGACTAACAAATGCACAACATACAGATTAATAATATTTTCTATATCATAGGCATTCCTCACATTTCAAGCATCTGCCTCATCTGCAGGGACTTTTAACCTTGTACTTTGCTAAAGTTACAATATTATTCAAATCTCAGCTCAAAAAAATTATTAGATTAAAATGTTCATGAGATCACTGTTGAATGATAAATTACAATCTGTAAAACATTGATAATTATAATATGTGGAAGTTGATTGCTTTGGCTGCATATGCAATCTGGACAGTCTTATAGGTGTAATCCCTATACTAATGTTTACTGTATGCTGGTATGAGACTGTATGTGCAGCCACCAAGCAAACATCTTCCATGTGCTACAATTATGAATGTTTTACAGATTGTATTTTATCATTCAACAACGATCACGGGAACATTTTAATCTACTAATTGTACTGAGCTGTACTTTTAATAATTTTGTAACTTTAGCAAAGTACAAGTTTCAGACTCCCTGAAGATGATGTATACGCAGTGAAACACGTAGGAGCATTTACGGTATACAAAATATTATTAATATAATATATGTTGTGCATTTGTTGGTCTGGATAACAAACTGTACAAGATGGATGGTACATACATTAAAACAGTATCCACTACATCTGTCTAAAGTTTACAAAACAAAGTTCACTTAGAAGAGCTACTGTACATACGTCTCCCCTTTGCTTGTCTTGCACAAGACTCGAACAAAGTCACTTTCTTCCAAGTTGTATTCAGTGTGGCTTTGTGTAGTGACTCCATCATGTGTGCTGTGGTCATTTACTCGAAGAATATCTGTTTCCAGATTTAAAAAATACCTAATTAGCATAAGAGAATATCAATTTAACTTGTATAGAGCAAGAAAAACTATAAATGGAGATGCAATAACGTCACAGCCACTTGGCATAGAATAACTATCAAATATTACTGTTCTGGTAATGGCAAATACACCATCAGTAGTCACTCACTACTGGCAACATGCATGCTATATGCTTTCTTCTGGGTAATTCCCTGGTGTCTGAATTTTGTATGCCAATGTTTCGGAACACTCTTTCTGTTCCATCTTCATAGGCGGATAACTATGAAGAATGACGAATGACTAGGGTTGAGAATTTTACATTCATGTTACCGTGAATTGTGAGAGATTTCTTTTTAATAACCATCCCGACTCAGCTTGGAAAAGGTCATCAAAAACCTGCATGAAACTTACCAGAGCCGAATGTACAGTACAGAACTCCTGATGATGGGCAGAGAGGATGCCCGACACATGTAGAGTTTTATAACAGAATAAATTTGGATAATTAGTGCAACTGGTTGGTTATTAAAAAGAAATAGGGTTGAGAATGTTGGGGTATTTATACAGGAAAGGGTCTGGTTCGAAAATAGCCTGAGCCAATCGGAAGGAGGGTGACAGGGTAAGGGCGGGTCCAAGTAGAGAAACAGGCTGTG
>JGI20166J26741_11006670_pt1 | contig 14596 bp, 23 predicted proteins | sample TergutCu122P5_FD_26741 | JGI IMG/M metagenome (IMG submission 26741)
ATGTTTAAGCTTTCATATTATGTATTTGGTTTTGAAAATAAATATTGCTGTTTATTTTTAATAAATAAGGGAACCTTACTTTACGATCAGCCTTCGTACACACCGAGTTTGTGGTATTTCCAAGAACTGCTATTTCTTACAGACCAGGAAGTTCCGAGAAAGGACATCAGTAATTTGGAACCACCTGATGATACAAATCACGGAGAGGTACGCAACAATCTGTCAAGATATAGGACCTATAACATGTAAATTAAAAACTGGAAGTAATGTAGATTACAAGTGGATTAAAAAACTACTTTAAAATTTTTATACCATGTCATAAACCTTAATGTATTTGTTTTCTTTTTCTTTCTTCAACGTTGAAGATGACAGCGACGGAAATGCAAGTGATATTATGAGTGCTTCGCAAGTTGACATTTCCCTATCAGGCAAGAGCTCTTCAAGGCAGTCAATAAGAAAGAAAAATAAGGGTGGTCGTTGTGACGAAGTATTAGACCTGGTTGCCAAGAAACTGCAGTCTAACAGAGAAGGAAAAATTTTCTGAATGCGCCAAATACATTGCGCAAGAGTTAGAAACTCTAAGGAAATGGCAATGTATTGCCAAAGGGTCATTAATGAAGCCAATTTGAAGCTCAGATGGGCTTATTAGATAGAACGTCACGTGTAATAACAGAACCACTTTATTCGATACCACCGCAAAAGTTGACAGACCAACCAACAACATCCCACTTCTCTGCGGTGGAGTCCTCCGCTGGACAATTTTTTTCACTTTCAGCAGTAATATTCCAGTTATTTGAGATTTTGCATTCGCCAATGCAGTTTAGTTATATCATTTACAGAATAATACGTACACTGAAAAATAATTAGATTATAGAATAATATGCATAATGAAGTATTTAATCATTTAGCAGATAATCCTGTTTTGCCATAGTAGTTCTCCTTCGTCTTTAAAGTAGCGTAAAAACTTCTCTTACAGCTCTGCCTTCTTCACCGGCATGTCTGTTGTGTGTAGAACACAACAGGATAAGACAACTGTTTCAATTCTCTCCAATTTTAAATTCATTTCAGTATGAAAAACCCGGAATCTTGACATTATCCCGAACGCATTTTATATTACCCTTTGGGCTCGTGACAAACGGTAATTAAAAATCCTACGCTCATTAGTAAGCTGTTTGTGACTAAAAGGCTTAAGTCTTTACGTAAAGCAAAGGCCTGCAGTACAAATCAGAAGGCCCTCAGACAACATATTCAAGCAACGTTAAGCCACAACTGAGTAAAATGAGCTGCAAGACGGAACGTCTGGGTCCGTCATCGTGTCTCCTTACCTTCCGTTTTGAAACTGCACAAACAAGACGGAGATCAAAACGGAGCGTGTGTGGCGGTCCTTAGACTCAATCAACGCTCTCAGGACCACGTTACAACATATTTGGGGGCAGACTGGTGCGACTGAAACAAGACGTCCAAGAGCAACTTTGTCATCAGAGAGTGAGAACTCCACTATTCTATAATCTATAATCTCGCTCCGAAGTTGGTGCTTGGGAAGTTCCAAGGAACCAGGAGGAAGATCTGCCCAGTAGAGATCAACTTTAATCGGAGGGTTCGAGGACTACAGGACACAACACCTAGACATCCTAGAGTTCCGTGAAAGTACGCGCAACTGGGAACTGCAGCTACAATCTTTCTTACTTCGGTCTTCTTCTGCCCGCTGCTACGTGTGGCCAATAAGCGTGCCAGTGTCAGCTCTGAGGAGCAGTCCATCTCCCTTACATCCTTCCGCAAGCAAACCCTAGATCAGTGAGACATAAACTATCACAATGTCGAAACAGGGTGGTAAAACAAAATTAGCTCCAAGTTGGTAGATATATATCAGTATCACAAGCTATTCAACCTTTCGATGGTAATATGACAGAAATACGTTAATTTATTCAAAACGTAGAATACATCTATGAAGTGATTGATCCGTTAGACTATGAATTGCTTTTTAAATTTGTGCGCGCAAAGGTTGCGGGGAAAGCGAAACTATTAGCTAGAAATCATATAGATAATTAGGAACCTAGAGCTGCTTTAGAAGAGAACTATAGTGTGAGACACAACCTTCAATACAAAGAAATTTTAGGCCTTTACAACTGAACAAGGGCAAAACGAAACAATAAGCCAATGGGGGTACGAATGGACTCAGTATGTGGTGGTTTTCAGAGGACTGAACGAAAACATGAAAGATTTACCTTGGACATATGAAAAGAGAGAAGGGATGGAGGCAATAGATTTCTTAATTACAGCTTGCTTTATTCAAGGACTATATGATGAAAGAATGAAAACTATGTATAAATACTCCAATGGCACAGTTAGTGGAAATAGCTCTTGTTGAGCAATGTGCAATTAAATAAAAAAAGTTTAGAAGAAACTTTCCAGAGAAGGGGCAGTTCATGAATAAGGGGAGCAAAATTGCGGTCAGAGCAAAACGGGGCCAAAAGAGGTCCGAGTAACAACTATGATGAGCTATCGGTGTCAACAATGACATCGAGCAAATCAATCCTTCATGCCGAAAGTGCGAGGTTGGGCACGAAAAAAGAAATTGTCAACAGGGAAAGAGGCAATGGGGCTGCTTGGGCAACCGGAGGTAGACACACCCATTAAAGGTTGCACAAAGGAAGGTGAGAAAGGTACAAGTCATCAAATTAGAGGACTTTTTAAAATTTATGTACTATGTGATAAACTACGCACAGGTTTAGGTAATACGGTGAAAGACACAGGGTTCCAGGTGTAATTAGTAAAGGAAAGTGGCCTAATCAGAGGATCAAACATTAGCCGTGACACTTCACGTATACAAAGAATAACTGGCGATCTTATGCAAATTAAAGGACAAACTAAATGATAGACGATACATCTCCACACGACTTCTTAGTGATGGATGAACTACCTATGAATTATGATTTGTTGGGACAAAACCAGTTAGAAAAATTTGGATTTAATCTTCAAATACCTTCCTGAGGTATTAGCCTGCCAACCTACTGAGAAACACAAGAAAAGGGAATCGATTATTAGAAGCCCAGGAATTACAAGAAATGTGAAATGTGTAGACAATTCTTTTCTTTGCTTATTGATAAATTTAAAATCTACAGTGCAAACGCTAAAACATTTTCCCCAGACCGAAGAACTACCCAAACTGAGAGCTCAGTTCCATACTGTAGAGAAATATGAATTAAATAAAAGGAATCAGGCATTACAAGCCCAGTTAAGGTTGGCACATATCAAAGAGGGAGAAGAGATTAGATTTGTACAGAATATATAGATGTATTTAAATTACCAGGGGACAAACTAACGGCTCCTTCAGCTAATAAACATCATATCCCGACTCCTTCCACTCTAGTCAATAGAGCAATTATATTGCGAAATTACAGAATAACTGAGCAACACCAAAGCGAAGTAGACAATTAAGTCCATAAAATGTTCTTTTCAATGCCACATGTCCTATCAGACTTCGTGGTCTCGAGCCCCCGACTGTGGCTGAAGTAAAACCGACGCTCAGTAGCCGCGGTTACGTTGTCCCAATGAGATTGATTCTGAAATGAGAGGTGCCAAGGGGGGCCTTAACCCTTAGTCCACAAACGTCTTATATATATAACGCTCCCAGTAAAGTCAGAAACGCAAATGTCATATATATAAGGCGCTAGTTTTTGCAACGCTATCAGCTCGTGCTTTTTCTTGAGGAATGTCTCAACACAAAATAATTTCTTGGAGTCTTTGTCATGCTAGAGTGTAAAAAACTTAGTCTGGGCCCTAAATAGCCATGAATGCATAAGTGTCATAAGTATTCAAAGACTATCGCACCATTAGTTAATTCTTCCATGAAGTAAAGTGAACATATTGTTCTGATCACGTCTGCAGGCTGAATCATCTATGAATACGATCTTTGTCTAGCTGGATGTTGACGCTACAGCCTCGACAAATCAAGGCCATAAAATTAGCTACGAATACATAAGTGTCATAAGTCTTCCAAAAACCGAACAGTTAATACACTCTCCCATGAAGTACATAGAACAGATTGTTCTAGCCACGTGTACACATGGCATCATTGCTGCATTCCCGTGTAGCTGCATTTCGTCCAAACGACACCATAAAATACGCCAAAAATGCATAAGTGCCATAAGTCTTCAAAAAATCGCAAAGTTAGTTTACTTTTGCGTATAGTGATTTGAAATGGATCTGTCATAAAAATCTAACCATGCCAGCAGGCCGCAAGAGGGAGATTTTTAGAAGGGGAAAGGTTATTCACAGCAGCTATATTGTAAGGCTACTAATCTGTTCAGTTGAGTATTGGTGTTTCTAAAGAGTGTAAGTTGTTTGCGAGAACAATGGCAAGTTCAAAACGGGTACGTGTGCTGGATCAGAATGCCATTACAGAAATTGTAATGGATTCTGATAGTGAAGAAAGTTATGCATGTGACGAAATGGACGAACAACAACCAGGCCCCTCTTCGCGGTCGGAAGACTAAACACACGACACAATCAACACTGGCCGAACCACGGTAAAACCCAGCGACGTTGTCGCGTGTGTTCCGCGAGGGGTGTAAAGCGTTGCGTAAAGTAAGTGTGTATTGAGTGTAAAGTGGCCCTTTGTGTGGACTGTAACTGTTTCATGGATTACCACACACAAAAAATTATAACACATCTTTTCGTCCGTCCTCCATTCAAAGAGTTGAAGCCACGACCGCAATGTAAGTAAACGAACATGTATATTTACGAGTTTTTTTAGAAACGTATCTTATAATTACGCAATAAAGAAATTACAGCATTTTAAGGCATTCTGAGCAATGTCTGATTCATTCACCACAAACTGCTTTTATTTCACAAATTTATCCCGCTTATATCTCGAAATATTCAGGTTTTTCGAAAAGCATGCGCAAAATTTAAATACCCCGCACAATAATTCGGCGAGCTTGGATTTACAAATGGGATTTAATTCGGTAGCCAAAGGGTTACACCTGAATTCTACCAACTACCCGGACCATGGTCACCATGTTTGTCTTCCTCTTTTATGGAAAACGCACACGGCGGAGCCGGGAATCGAACCCTGGAACTCATGGTCAGTAGTGAGTAGTTCTAGCCACCAAGCCACAAGGCTTGTCAGTCCAAAAAAAATGTTAAAAGATGGAATTATTCAGCAGAATCAAAGCCCATTTTGGTCGTTCCCAAGAAATTAGATGCATCAGGAAAACGCAGTGGAGAATAAATGTTGACTTTCCGAAAAAGAATGGCGTTACGGTAGATAATTTTCCGATACACAACATCCAAGACATTTTGGATAAATTAGGAAGGGCCAGATATTTTTCTGCGCTAGATTGTGCGAGTGGTTATTGGCAAGTGCCTTTAGAAGAGGGTGATAGACCTAAATCTGCTTTCAGTACTCCAACATGCCATGAGAACCTGAGGATTCCTTTTGTTTTAAAGTCTACACCAAGTACATTCCAAGCTCGAATGAAAAATGTACTAATGGGATTAAAATAGGCACCAGGTGCTTTGTATAACTTGATATTATAATTTTTGGAGAAACGCTTCAAGATCATCATACACGACTTAGAGAAGTGTTTGAGAATTTAAGGCAATTTAATCTTAAAATAGAACACAATAGCGAATTTCTAAAAAACAGATTTAGGACATGCAGTAACAGGTGTTAAAACCGATCAGCATAAAGTTCATGCTTTAAATGAATTTCCAATTCCAAGAACCAAAACAGATGTGAAATCATTTCTAGGACTAGCAGGATATTACCGTAAATTAATTTCACAGGCCAGTAAAATTGCGAAAACGCTCAATGGCCTAAAAAAGGATCAACTATGTAAATGGGGATCAGAACAAATACAAAGCTTTCAGCCATTAAAGAATGCTCTTATTAAAGAACCAGTATTGCAATATCCAGATTTCACCAGACCTATCATACTTACCACAATGCAAGTGGATTTTCAGTGGGGGCAATCTTGAGCCAAGGAAAATAGGTCAAGATAAACAGATTGCATATGCAAGTAGGACGCTAAATCAGGCAGAACAAAATTATTGGACTACCGAAAAAGAATTACGGCAATAGTACGTCCATGTGGACATTTTCGACCTTATTTGCTACAATTGTTCCTGATCATAAAGCACTTACCTGGACGTTTTATGTTAAAGATCCTACTTCTAGATTATTGAAATGGCGTCTTCAATTAGAAGTATATGATTATACCATTGAGTACAAAGCAGGTAAAAGAAATGTCAACGTTGATGCAGTAGGCAGGAACATTGTAGTTATGAAAGTTATATCATCTAAAGAAAAACAACAAAAAATTTTAAAAGAGATGCATGAATGCCCAATTGGGGGACATCAAGATGTCCAACACAACTATGAAAGATTAAACTTGTATGTAACATGGTCTGGTATGTATCAAGGTGTAGAAAACTATTTAAGAATTGCGAAACTTGTCAGAAAAACAAATTTTATGGTCCTTACACCAAGACAACTTTTCAAGAAACTGATACTGAATTACAACCGTGGTACAAACTTTACTTCCATATAGTAGGGCTGTTAAATACGCCAGGACGGTTACAAGTATATCCTCACATGTGAAGGCAATCTCAGTAAATATCTAATAGCGATTCCCATGCTAACTCGAACTACAGAAGTGACATTAGCCTTCTTAATCAAATTTGTATTACTTTATGGTATACCCCAATCCATTGTGACCGATCAAGTATCGCAATTTATGAGTGACGTTTTCAAAAGATTATGTGAATTACTCAACTGAACAAACTGAATACTTCTGCTTATCATCCGGAAAACGAGGCCCTGGAAAGAACACACAAGACTACGGTAGAGTACTGAAGGTGCTTCTGTAATCCTAGAGGTAATAATTGGGACAAATGGTTACCTTACGCATGTACTGTTTACACCACCACACTCCACACTATGACCAAATATACCACATACGAAGTATTATCTGAAAGAAAAGCCAACATCCCGGGATATTTCCAACATAGACCTGTACCGTTATTTACTTATGATAACTTCATTCATGATATTAAAAAGAAAATGCAGAAATGGCACGAAATTGCTAGATAAAAACAAATACAAACGAAACAGAAAATAATTGAGAATCAAAGGCATAAGATTTATATGCCATCGTTCAGGGAAGGAGACAGTTTTGTTGAAAAATAAAAAAACTGGTACACTCGATCCTCTCTGGTTGGGAACCTATAAAGTTCTAGAAATAGATCACAATGGCCCTAATGCGGTTACTAAATTATACGAAGGAGCAAAAGGTCCATATAAATAAGCTACAAACATATTTGTCCAGTATTTAAGGAGGTGAAAGGACATGAGGCTGGGATGCATACTCATAAACCGCTACCCTAATGGACTGGTATGATTCTAAAAGATATGTCCGGAAAGTAATGCGACTTATTTTCTTGGGCCAAGCAGAAGGGTCGGGGAACGGAGTCTCCGGGCCTGGAGGTTGGTGGAGGATGTCAGGTAAACAGTCCGACCCAGATCAGTTGCCTGATACTTTACAGATTGCAGATTGCTTGCGAAGTGGACAGTTGTTTGAGCATCGTGTCACAGGTCAAAATGCAGAGCAGTGTCGATCAGCGATACGCGAAAAAGTTTTGCGTTTTACTCGAAAATTCCGCTACCGAGACGCTTGCTATGATACAGAAAGCCTAAGGGAATGATGCTTTATCGAAAGCACACGTGTTCAGGTGGCACAAAGCGTTCAGACAAGGAAGAGAATCTGTCGAGGATGAGCAACGTATAGGGCACCCATCAACGTCTCACACTTCGGACAATGTGGCTAAGGTGATAGCGGCTTTGGACTCTAACCGACGTCTGAGTGTTAGATTGATAGCATATCAAGTGGGACTTCCAAAATACATTGTCCATGAAATCGTCACGGCGGAATTGCAGATGCGGAAAGTTTATGCCAAATTGGTTCCCAAGGTTTTGACAGACGAACACAAGGAAAACCGTGTTTCGATTTCTCGTGAGCTTTTGGACCGTGAGATGACACTGATTTTTTGGAGCAAGTGATAATTGCTCACGAAACGTGGGGACACGAAAATACAGAGTTCTCAGTGGCACACTACCGAGTCTCCTCCACCAAAGAAGGCTCGAATAAGCAAATCAAAGATGAAATCGATTATCCCTGTTTTTTACTGCAAAGGTGCTGTCCATAAAACGTTCGTTCGACTAGGACAGACAGTCACTGAATTTTACGTGGAAGTGCTGAAACGCCTGAAGAAAAGAGCCACGCGCGTCCGCCCGGAGATCGCCAACACCTGGGTTCTTCACCACGAAAATTCGCCGAACCATACGTCGCTGCTAGTGAGTGTTTCTGGCGAAACAAACCGTGGCATTGCTGCCACAACCACCCTTAAGCCCAGACCTGGACACACCCGATTTCTTTCTGTTTCCCCGGCTCAATTCCAAGTTGAAAGGAAACCATTTTGATACTGTTAAAAACGTGCAAGCTGCCGTGACGAATGCTCTGAAAGAGATCCCAGTTCAAGACTTTAAGGCGAGCTACTACGCGTGGCAGAACAGCTGGCAAAGGTGTATTGATGCTCAAGGATGTTATTTTGAAAAATATTAAATGTGTGTAAACGTATCTTCAAATAAACGAATATTCTCGAATCAGTATCATTTCTTTCCGGACATACATTGTATATATACAGAACAAGGAAATTCGACCATAACACAGATTAATTCACAGGCAGGGCTTTATTTTTACTAAATGGGACAGGGCCTTTACTATGCAACTCAGTGGAAAATTGAAAGTTATGCTCATATAAGACACGTTCAGTTATTATTGGGACCACCATCCCTCAAGGATCAACAGTAAAATACCTGGGACTGCACCTCGACAGCAAATTAACATGGAGAGAAAACATCACAAAAAAAGGAAACAACTTCATCTCAAAACAAGGGAGATAAACGGGCTAATGGGGAAAAACTCACCTCTCTCACTAAAAAACAAGTTGCTAATATACAAAACGGTACTAAAACCTATACGGACATACGGCATCGCGCTTTGGGGCTGCGCCAGCAAATCCAACAGCAGTTACACAGCGATACCAATCGAAACTCCTACGTACCATAACAAATGCGCCCTGGTACGTAACCAAACAAACACTTCACTAGCGACCTACACATCCCGTACGTACACTCCGTTCTGCAAGATTATATCCACAAACATCGATCAGCACTGGAATCCCCTCATGGAAACTTTAATCCACACAACACACACCTGGAAACTGAAACGACGCTGGACATTTGATGTGATAAACTCAGGCGTGGTCAGTATACTAACACCAGGATCAACGACACAACCAACAGCATATTAGCTCATAGGGAACTTTGTACAGTGTTTTCTGATTTCTAATACAGTATTAATAAAAAAAGTTTGTAATTCTGGTAGAAGCCTTTTTGCATGCTCGTGAAGGGATCATACACCTCCAATTGATTACCATGGTCAAAATATGGAATATGATGGAAAACAGAGTCTTTGCCTGACGGACTAGAAATTCCTTCCTTCTCTTCCGCGGAATTGTCAATAATTATCACTATCATTTATTCCCAAACCTCGTATCTGGTTAACGTTATACAAATTCCATTGACACAAGGCAAGGACTTCATCTTTGTGGACGCCATGAGACAATGATATGGCAAAATGAACTATCCGCAACTACACCGAACGAAATTACTTTCGTATGTAAGGAAGCCTTACCTATTCTTACCTACACACCACAAGAAATCTGTGGAGCCAATCTTATCCATTCTTCCGCTTCTTTTCCAAAAGGTTTTTGTGAACAGAGAATTCTAACCTTAGAATATACGTACTGGATTCCTTTACATATGAGTAATGAATGGTTGTATGCTTCCCCAAAGGATGAAATATTTACCGTATTATGTACCAATGAAAAATCCCAAATGAAACTAAAAGGTCGCGGTAAACTAATTTAACACCTAGATGTAAAGGGTGTTCAACTCATAGTATATTGTATGCTATTTCAACAATAGTACGTAATAATTCTCAAGAGGATACGTTCCCATTGGCACCCACTGATCTAGACTGTTGTCTCTTCAAGAAAAGGAACAAGTGAGTGAAATATCTTTAGACAAACCTTTAACTAAAATTTTATCTTCAGTGGAAGATTTGAAAATTGGTACTGTCAAAATAGAAGAAATTCAATGCATGATTCATGAAGAGAAAAAGGTATTTGAACATTTTTTCATTATCTGTAACTACATGAAGTAGTGTAATATTAACTATTGTAATTTTTATTCAATGTACTTGCTGCTCCTGTTGTAAATGCCACAAATAGGTTTTTGGGTATGGGATAAATGGACTCCTAAAGAATGTTTACGCCAAACACGAGAACTATGTTGCATAAAAACCAAAGTGCAGATCGCGTAAATTATACCGAGGTAGGTCCGACACCTCTTCAGGTAGAATCACTGGATTCTCCTAACAGCTGTTTCTGAATGTTCATTTCTTGTTTCTTGGATAACCCAAGCAAGGAGAAGCTCTCATACGCCAGTTGTAGCCTTAAAAATTGCAGAAATTAAGACAAAACCCAAGACTAAGGAAAGAAAAGGGGACCGCTAAAGATTAGGATTCCAGAATACTAATTCATAGTAGTCATATAAAGATTCATAATAAAGGATGACCGACGGGAGTCGGGTGTTTTTAGAATAGGTAGTACACGGTAAACGGTTAAAGGTAAGGAGAGGAGTTAGAGGTCTTTCCCCCTCTAATGGAATGCCAATCCAGTCACAATGGAGCAGGGGACGTTGCAACATAATTTGTTCGCTTACGACAGCTTTGTTCGAAGTGGTCAGTCTATCACGGCAAAACAGCGGGTCTTTCATCGAGAATTCAATGTTGATCGACACGGAGACGTTCCCAGTCGCAACACGATCCTCCGGTGGGTTGAAAATTTCAGAACAGGGAACATTATGAAAAAAACCACAAGGCCCCGCACGCACTGCAAGGACGCCGGAAAACATCACAAGGTTGAGTGGGGCAGGTTAGGAGCCCAAGACGGTCTGCTCGAAGACATGTGAGCTAGGGTTGAGTCCTGAATCAGTGAGAAGAATTACACAGACAGATTACAGATTCCATCCATACAAAAATCAGGTTGTTCAACAGCTCAACGTGAGAGATTACGCGCTACGAGTGGACTTGGCTGTGCGAATGCAAGTGTTCTTGGAAGAGAATTAACATGCAAATCATAATGAGCGACGAAGCTCTTTCATTTGAATGGCACAGTAAATAAAAAGAACCTTCGTTCTTGGACTCCTGAAAATCCACTGAACATTCACGAAAGACCTCTCCATTCTGCACGTGACAGTGTGGTGTGCGGTTGCACCTTTTGGTGTTATCGGGTCGTATTTTTTCGAGGAAGACGGCGTAACAGTGACTTAACTCGGAACGTTACACCCACATGTTGAACAACTTCTTAAACCAGAACTGCCAAGACGACGAATAAACACGGGAAATGTTTATTTTAAGCAGGATTGTGCCACAGCGCGCACACCAATTAACGTTCTTCGAAACATATTCCCTGGGCGCATAATTTCGCGTTTCAGCGATGTGCCATGGCCCCAAAGTTTCCTGTATTGACATGTGATTTCTTCCTCTGGGGGTACCTGAAGGGCCGTGTGTGCACTCCCAAACCCCGTAATTTGAACGAGTTGAAGGATGCCATCCGGCAAGAAGTGCTCACGATCGATCAACAGCTGTTGGCCCGAGCGATGGACAATTTCAAGCGGAGGACTGAAAATTGTGAGCCGTTCACATACCAACGGCCCATGTTACCAGGCGGAAGTGCCGCGGTGTCAAAACTTCTAGAACTTTCCATCCCGTGCCAGGCTATCGTCAGGTCATTGGCTGATATGCATGGAGGGGAGAGCGGGGGAGGTAGTCGACGGAGGTTTCATTATTATGGTCTGTTGCGACAGAGAAGACTCGTCTTTTAGTTTTGGAGGCAACAACTAAGGAACTTAGGTCGACCGGCCGAGAGGAGAAGGAGTTCTGCGGTCCACGCGCCTCCAACGGGGGCCAGGCATTCACGGGGGGTATGGTAAGCAAAATTCCGTCTTGATGGCGGTATTTTAAATTATTGTTTTCGGCCCGTGAGGCGGTGAACCCCGTGTTTGCCTGGCGGGAGTTATTGGGACGTCTGGAAGACGTTCGTGGTGAGAGGTCGTGGAGCAGGCAGACTCCCTGTTGCGTTTTAAGATTTATGTATTATTTGTACGAGTCCAGAGTAATATTCAGTTGTAACCAACTCGGTAGGATGGTTTGTTTGTATGAGTTAAGAGTGTGGTTACTTTGTACATTGAGTTTGTGATATTTACGTAATGTTGTACGGCAGAAAATGCACTGATCTATATTGAAATATTGTGAGTATTCACTTCCAGCCGACGTAAACTTGTAGCGTGTTGTTAGACGCGCGAGTTTGTGAACTGGTTGTGATAACGATCGGCTAGTATTTACTTACTCTGGCTGCGCGTACGTCTTGTCTTGTGTGTCCTTTTCTTTTGCTGGTTGTTTACATAGAATATATTTTGCTTAATGTTTGTTTACTATCGGTGACTATTACTGTTGTACATGCTAATTCCTTCCCCACAAGAGTCCTGGGTTCGGACGTCGGCGGGCCAAAAAGTCAATGACAAGAAAAGTAGTGCGGGCCCCCGGTAATAGAAAAAGTGCTAGCTTTTCCCCCTTGAAGGGAAGGGTGTTGCGACCCCGTGGGATCAATTGCATTCAAGAGGATGGTCGTCACATAAATGACATTTTTCATACCTGAATACCTTACTCCAATTGCATGTCTTGACCTTTAATTTTGTAAAAATAAATCAATTTCAAGTTGAAAATCTACCGAGTAATTTTTTTAACCGTCCGACTCCCGGCGGTCACCCTGTATATATGTATTAATTTTGTAATTCATATTATCTGAAGCAATACACGGTGAAAGTTATGTTTAATACACACAATCACGTTATCACTACCAAATTCACAAGGTGTATGAGTAGATGTTCGAATATAAAATTCAATGTTCGTATTCCTCTTGTATTTTGGGCATTTCCCTGGTTTCATCCATGATGTACGGACGTGTTGTCAGTACTAGTGCTTCGAAGAAAAAACCGGTTCTCGTACTGCAAAACGACTCAAGTGCATAGTTGAATAGAGCGTGCATAAACAGTTGAATAGTGCATGCATAAACACAAGGGTCTACTACATAGCGGGAAACGGGCAAAACCGCGGGCCCGTTCCACCACAACAGCTTCAACACGGCGTTCAAGACCAATATACAAATCCTCCCCAAATGCATGTCGCATTTCCAGACAATCGGGGCTTCTTTCTAGCCCACAATCTACCACCGGTAGTGTACCTACCTACACTTCCTAATCCATCGCAGCCTCTGATGTACCCCTCACAACCTCCATCTTCCCCCTATTTTCCTCCAAATCAGGAACAGCACTTGAACCAGCGACAACCAACTAAGGCTCCGTCTTCTCAACAACCGCCTACCTCATACACCTCACGGTCGACGACCGCAAGTGAAGATGAGTGGGACGACACGCGCATGGAGCAAGAGATCCAGTGGCAAACAGTCAACGGTACGAAAAGAAAAAAAACACACTCACTACAGATCCCTCCTCCCAGGCTACACCCCTAGCTAATAGATACCACGTACTAACCGACCCTCGGAATACAGCTACAAACACAGGCACCGCGGATACGACAGTGAAACCTCCTATTTTCATCTACGGTGTCACCAATCTCCCAGAAATGAGGAAGAGTATCAATGAATTTTTCGATGAGACTTTACCACCAAAAGCTTAGCAAACAATACCATCAAATTAATCTGCCAGAACCCAGACACATTCAGGGAACTAGCCAAATACATGAAGGATAAAAACATAATCCACCACACTTTCCAGCCCAAAGAGGAGCGCTCCTTTCGCGTAGTAATCAAATACCTTCACCACTCAGTGGATGTTCAAGAACTGAAAGAGGAAATCTCAAGGATGGGACACACAGTTACAAAATATAATCAATGTCAGATACCGAATTACCGAGGACCCACAATCTCTTCTTTGTTGACCTAGAGCCATCCGGTAACAACAAAGATATCTATAAAATAACTAGACTACAAAATAGTGTAATCGAAATACAACCTCCACGGAAAGGGAAGCACATAGTACAATGCACAAGATGTCAACTATACAGGCCATACGTTTGCGTCAAATGCGGTGGGCAGCACAATACAGCCACCTGCAAAAAGGACACCACACCGGCCACTTGTGCTTTATGTGGACGCGGCCATCCTGCAAACTACAAAGGATGTGGATCTATCAAAAATACTATCACGCCAAGTTCTCTGCCCAAAGGCTGAATGATGTTCTACCCCTCACAACGGCCCCTCCCCCAACCACAGGCAATCCCTCGACCCCAATACAAAATCTATGCTCAGGCACTACGGGGCACTGAACCAACCCTTGCTTCCCCCAACGTGGATGAGCCCATGTCCCTATCCACATTTCTAGGAGAAT
>JGI20166J26741_11007781_pt1 | contig 14596 bp, 10 predicted proteins | sample TergutCu122P5_FD_26741 | JGI IMG/M metagenome (IMG submission 26741)
TATCGCGGCTTTGCGCTGCGCGTCCGAAAGGGCTTGCCGTTCCAACGCCATCGCGGCCTGTGAAACGATGAGCTGTAAAAAGAATTTGCTGTTTGTGCTGGGCTTTCCCCGTTCACAACTCAGCCCGATGACGCCGAAAGATTTTCCCTGTGAAACCACAGGCATATAATACGCTCCCGCGCCCATCAGCGTGTCCGTACCGGCGCCGGCTTGCTTTTGATTATTGTAGCACCAGGCTGCGACAGCCCTTTCTTCTTCTTTTAAGAGAAAACCCGACGATTCGCCTTCGGCTGTCAATACAGCCCCGTCGTCAGGAGTTTCGGGATTGGTGTAGAAAATTACGGAACGCTGAAATATTTTTACAATATATTCGTTGAGAAGGTTAACAATATTTTTTTTACCCCTCGTCACCAATAATTTACGGCTGATCTCATAGAGGGTTTCCGTGCGCTGTTCGCGCCTTACTGCCAGTTTCGCCTGCGTTTTCACCCTGGCGGTCAATGTGCTGGTGATTATGGCCGCGAGGAACATTATAAGAAACGTGATTGGGGAACCGGGCGAAAACGCCTGGAGTGATAAATATGGGGGAGAGAAGAAAAAGTTATACGCCAGCACACATATGACCGATGATATAATGCCGTAAATATGCCCTTTTGTGACCCGCGAAATAATAAGCACCGAAAGTATATAAACCATGATGATGTTTTGCCCGCCGTAATTCAGCGCCTCAAGCGCATAAGAAAACCCTGTGGTCAAAGCCAGCAGCAGCAAAGTCTTGAGCGTGTCCGTCATAGAAAAGTCAATGCTTAAATCCCGCAGGCGTGTTCTGACTTTTGTGCTGTTTGGCGCGTTGTCCGGCAAGATGTGTATTTCCACGTTCGGCAGCAGCTCGACAAGCCGATCCTCAAAATACTCTTTCAGCCATCTGCGCCTGCAGCTCTTTCCTATGACGATGTTGGTAATGCCGGACAGCTTCGCGTACTCGGCAATCACCGCCGCCGCGTCCAGGCCGGAGAGCGTCACAATTTCCGCGCCCAGCCTTTCAGCCAGCTCTAAGTTTGAGTGCTTGTATTTTTTTTGCTCTTCGTTTAAATCATCCTGATCGACAGTTTCCACATATACGGCTACCCAGGGAATAAAAAACGCTTCCGCCATTCTTGCGGCCCAGCGTATCAATCTGGCTGAGGTTGGCGCGGCGTTGACGCAAACCAGGAGCTTGGAACTGGCGTGTTTCTCCGAATGCTGCCTGACTTGCTGGTTATCGTGGCTTATTCTGTCCGCTGCTTTACGTATGGCGATTTCCCGAAGCTGCCGAAGGTTTTCCCTGGTAAAAAAATTGTTCATGGCGGCCGCGGCGCGTTCGGGGCTGTAAACCCTGCCCTCCTCAAAACGCCGCAGCAGATCATCCGGCTCCACGTCAATTATTTTTACACTGTCGGCGTGATCAAGGATATAGTCCGGCACGGTTTCGCTGACGGTAATCCTGGTAATATCGCCGACGATGTTGTTGAGGCTTTCAATATGCTGAACATTGACGGTGGTATAAACGTCAATGCCCGCCGCGAGCAGTTCTTCCACATCCTGGTACCGTTTTTTGTTGCGGGAACCGGCGGCGTTGGTGTGGGCAAGCTCGTCAACAAGGATAATCGCGGGTTTTCTCTGTAAAGCGGCGTCTATGTCGAACTCTTTGAGGGTGATGTTTTTATATTGAACGGTTTTGGGCGGCAAAGATGAAAGCCCTTCGAGCAGTTGCAATGTCTCGGGGCGGGTATGGGGTTCGATATAGCCGGCGAGTACGTCAACGCCATTTTTGCGCAGCTCTTGCGCTTCGTCCAGCATGGCGTAAGTTTTCCCCACGCCGGCCGCGTATCCAAAAAATATTTTTAATTTGCCCCGGGTTCTCTCGCTTTTTACCAATTCATCAAGCAAGCCCTCCGGGTTTGGGCGCTGTTCGTCCATAAAATCACCTGCCTGGCATGATTATATCAAATGCCGGTATATCAAATAAGCCCGTCAAGGGCGAGGTTGACCTTTAGCACATTCACGCCCGGTTCGCCGATAAATCCCAGGAAGCGCCCCACCGTATACTTTTTTATGACAGCCCGGACTTTGTCCGCGGCTATGTTTCTGGCTTTCGCTATGCGCGCCGCCTGATATTCCGCCGCCTGGGGGGATATATACGGGTCGGCGCCGCTGCCGGACGCGGTGACCAGGTCCGCCGGTATATCGGCCTTATTGCCCGGGTCAAGGCTGTGCCACCACTCTATTCTCTGCCGAACCGATTCGGCTTGTTCCGCGGATACGGGCGAACGGTTGGATACAGCCATCGGACGGCCTATCAGGTACTGCGGCGCCGTAAACTCCTGGGCAATCAACGCGGAGCCGTATTCCGCTTTTGCGCCGTCCTTTAAGGTAACGGTAATAACGCTCCCGTTCGCCTGATTCGGAAACGCCAGCTGCGCTATCCCGGTGATAACGCCCGTGTAGACTGCGCCGCAAATCACGGACATAACCAGCAGAATCATGATTGCCGGGCGAAATTGCCTTATAAAAGTTTTCATTATCTCACCCCGCAGGCAGTTAAAATTATATCTATCAGCTTAATGACAATAAACGGCGAAACAAGCCCGCCCAAACCGTAAACCAGCAAGTTGCGCGACAGCATTTTCCCGGCGGGCAGCTCGCGGTATTTGACCCCTCTTAACGCCAGCGGGATGAGGGCGATGATGATCAGCGCGTTATAGATAATAGCCGACAAAATAGCGGTGGCCGCGCTGGTGAGGCGCATAAAATTAAGCGCCGCGAGCTGTGGGAAAATCCCGAAAAACAGTACGGGTATTATGGCGAAATACTTCGCCACGTCGTTGGCGACGCTGAAAGTGGTAAGAGCTCCCCTGGTCATCAAAAGCTGCTTGCCTATTCGCACGATGTCAATCAGTTTTGTCGGGCTGGAGTCCAAATCCACCATATTTCCGGCCTCTTTGGCTGCCTGCGTGCCGGAGTTCATGGCTACCGCCACATCCGCCTGCGCCAGCGCGGGGGCGTCATTCGTCCCGTCGCCGGTCATGGCCACCAGATGCCCGCTGGCCTGGTATTTTCGGATGAGCGTCAGCTTGCCTTCCGGCGTGGCCTCCGCGAGGAAATCATCCACGCCCGCTTCGGCCGCGATAGCCGCGGCGGTCATGGGGTTATCCCCGGTAATCATGATCGTTTTGATACCCATTTTGCGTAAATCTTCAAACCGTTCTTTTACGCCGTTTTTCACAATGTCCTTGAGATAAATGACGCCCAATACAATACTGTTCCTTGCTACCACTAAGGGTGTGCCGCCTAACCCGGCTACCCGTTTCACTATAATGTCGCATTGTTCGGGGTACGCCCCGCCTTTTTGCAGTACATACGCCTTTACCGCGTCCGCCGCGCCCTTGCGGATTTCGTTCAGCCGCTGATTGCCGTCTTCCGTTGAGGTATAGTCAATTCCGCTCATTCTGGTTTTGGCTGTAAATTCAATAAACCTGGGGTTCAGCTTTTCCATGTCCCGGCCCCGGATACCGAAGCGTTGTTTGGCAAGCACGGCGATACTGCGCCCTTCGGCGGTTTCGTCGGCGATGGAGGAAAGCTGCGCGGCATCGGCCAAATCTTCCTCGCTCACGCCGGTCACCGGGATAAATTCGCTGGCCTGCCGGTTGCCGAGCGTTATCGTGCCGGTTTTATCGAGGAGAAGCACGTCCACGTCACCCGCGGCCTCAATCGCCCGCCCGCTCATGGCCAGCACATTGGCCTGGTTGAGCCTGCTCATTCCCGCGATGCCTATGGAGGACAGCAGCGCGCCAATGGTGGTCGGCGCGAGGCAGACCAGCAGCGCGACTATATTAGTGACGGAAATCGCGGCGCCGCTGCCGGACAGGCGGCTTACAAAGCCGGTAAACGGAAGCAAAGCAGCCGTTACCACCAGAAAAATGATCGTTAAAGTGACCAGCAGAATTTGCAGTGCTATTTCGTTTGGCGTCTTTTTCCGGGACGCGCCCTCGACCATAGCTATCATCTTATCCAGAAAGCTCTCCCCGGCCTCCGCTGTGATTCGGATAATCAACCAGTCGGAAACCAGCGCCGTACCGCCTGTCACCGCGCTGCGGTCGCCTCCGGACTCGCGTATTACCGGGGCCGATTCGCCCGTGATGGCGCTTTCGTCCACCGAAGCCGCGCCCTCGATCACTTCGCCGTCCATCGGAATCTGTTCCCCGGCGCAGACATAGACAATATCGTCTTTTTTAAGCGCGCTGGAAAGCACCTCGGTATAGGCGCCCGGTTCCGCAGCCGATTTGAGTTTTTTAGCCTTAACATCTTTTCGCGCGCCGCGCAGGCTGTCTGCCTGGGCGCGCCCGCGGCTCTCGGCGATAGCTTCCGCGAAGTTGGCGAACAGCACGGTAAACCACAGGATCAACGCGATGGAGAGCGTATAAGCGGAACTCTCGTCTTTTATCCCGCCCAGTGAAAAGAAAAACAAAACGGTTGTGAGAACCGCGCCGATATATACGACCAGCATTACCGGGTTTTTAATCTGCGTTTTGGGCGAGAGTTTGACTACAGATTGCTTCAGCGCGTCATTTATCAGATTGTTTTTTAGTTGCGGTTTCACCCTCATTCACCCCTCAATGCGTAAAATAGTCCGCTATCGGCCCGAGCGCCAAAGCGGGAAGAAAAGAGAGCGCGCCTATTATCAGGATTACGCCGATTAGAAGCCCCACAAACGTAACGTTGCAGGTTGACAGCGTCCCCTCCCCGGCGGCGACAGTCTTTTTCTTCGCCAGGTTGCCGGCCAGAAAAATTGTCGCCAATATCGGAATGAAGCGGACCAGCAGCATAATGACGCCGCCGGTTATATTTGTAAACGCCGTGTTCGCGTTAAACCCGGCGAAGGCGCTGCCGTTATTATTGGCCATTGAGGTAAAAGCGTACAGGATTTCGGAAAAGCCGTGAGCGCCGGTATTGTTAAGCCAATTTCCTGCCGCCGGCATAACCGCCGCGGCGGCTGTGCCGAGCAAAGTGAGCAGAGGCGGGGCCAGGATCAGCAGGCAAACCATTTTCATATCGAACGGTTCTATTTTTTTTCCGAGGTATTCCGGCGTCCGTCCGACCATTAACCCGGCAATGAATACCGTCAGCATGATAAACGCAACCATACCGTATAAACCGCTGCCCACGCCCCCAAAAACAACTTCCCCAAGCTGCATGAGAAACATCATCATCATGCCGCCGATGGGGGTAAAGCTGTCCGGTGTGGCGTTGACCGCGCCGTTGGAGGCCGCCGTGGTGGAAGCGCCCCATAATGACGAGGCGCCGACACCGTTTAATACCTCTTTGCCCTCCATATTGCCGGAGGCCGCGACGCCTGCCGTTTGCGGCGCAAGGTATTGCTCGCTGAGCGTTATAACGGACAAAGACAGAACAAACAGGATCAGCATGGCAGCGTAAACGGAACGCCCCTGCCGGTGATCTTTTACGGCCTTGCCAAATGTCACGCAAAGGGAGGCGGGGATTATAAGCAGGCTAAGCATTTCTATAAAATTTGAGAAGGATGTCGGATTTTCCAGCGGGAACGCCGAGTTTGCGCCGAAGAACCCGCCGCCGTTTGTGCCGAGCTGTTTGATGGCAATCTGGCTTGCCGCAGGCCCGAGGGGTATTATCTGCTGTGTTCCGCCTTGCAAAGCGGTTACGGCATGATAAGGGGCAAGCGTTTGAACCGCGCCCTGTGAAATGAGCAGCAGGGCGGAAACAAAAGACAGCGGAATCAGGACATAGAGCGTAACCCTGGTCAGGTCAGCCCAGAAATTGCCCAGCGTCTCCTTTTCTTTTATGATGAAACCGCGTATCAGGACAAACAGCACGGCAATTCCGGTGGCGGCAGATACGAAATTCTGCACTGTCAACCCAAGCGCTTGCGTAAGATAGCTCATTGTGGATTCGCCCGCGTAAGCCTGCCAGTTGGTATTGGATACAAAACTTGCCGCCGTATTGAAGGCGAGCTGCCAGTTTACGCCTTTTAACCCCTGCGGGTTGAGCGGAAGCCAGTACTGTAAAAGCTGGAGCAGAAACAGAAACACAAACCCGGCGATGCTGAAAGCGAGCACGGCAAAGGCGTATTTTGCGGGCCGCATTTCTTCGTTTGATTTTATGCCGCAAACCTTATAAACGCTTCGCTCAACCGGCGAGAGGGCGCGGGATAAAAAAACCTTCTGCCCGTTCATAACTCTGTATATGTACAGACCGAGCGGAACCGACAGCGCAACCAAAATTGCGATAAAAAATATGTCCTGCAGCACAATAACGCTCATTGCCTGTCACCTCTGAATAGGATGTAAAATAAGTAGACCAGCAGCGCAAGGCCGATTATGCCTGCCGCTATCAATAGAATACCCAAAAAACTCAACTCCCTGGTAAAATTTTAGCAGAAAAAATGTGAAGGCGGCGTTTAGATTCTTCGCTTACATGTTAATATTTTGTTAAGAAGGATATTTATTTATTCTATGCGCTTAGGATATGATATACGTTGTACCATGCCATTTCGGATGATATAATCTAGATATATTCAAATAAAGCGATAAACAGAGGCATATATGAGCGAAAATCATATCCGTAAAAGCATGTGCAGGGCGAAAGACGATATTATTATGCCCGTAGCGCCAGGCATGTCCGAGATCCCTGACGGTTACTCCGATATGCGCGACGCAATTATCACAAAGATTACCGACAGCCGTATCCGGTTTGCCGTTCAGGCGAACAGCGGGATGATTGAATTATACTGGGAAATCGGCAATGAAATTCTTCGCCGTCAGCAAAGCGGCGGCTGGGGCGCGAAAGTAATCGACCGGCTTTCAAAGGATCTTAAAGACACATTCCCGGAGATGAACGGTTTCTCGCCGCGTAATCTCGGAAATATGAAAAAATTCGCCGCCGGTTGGTCCGATCATTCAATTTTGCAACAGGTTGTTGCAAAAATTCCATGGCGCAGCAATATTATTTTAATGGATAAACTGGGCGACGAACAAACGCGTTTATGGTATGCCGCAAAATTACTTGAAAACGGGTGGAGCAGCAGCGTACTGGACATCATGATATCAACGCGTTTGTTAGAACGCCAGGGCAAGGCGATAAATAATTTCGACATATCCCTGCCTTCGCCGGATTCTGATTTAGCGCGTGAAATATTTAAGGATCCCTATCTATTCGATTACATCGGAACGGACGCGCCGCGCAGGGAAATAGAGATTGAACGCTCGCTGACTGCGCATATAGAAAAATTTCTGCTCGAACTTGGGCAGGGTTTCGCCTTTGTCGGACGGCAGGTACACTTGGAATTGGGCGATGAGGACTTTTATATCGACATTTTGTTCTATCATTTGAAGCTGCGGTGTTTTATTGTAATTGAACTGAAAGCCTGCGAATTTGAACCGGGGTTTGTCGGCCAGCTTAATCTTTATCAGAATGTGGTGAACGATGTGCTCCGGCACCCTGACGACAAACCGACTATCGGGCTGCTTTTAGTCAAGGGAAAGAATAAAACGGTTGTGGAATACTCGCTTGCGGGGTTCAGAAATCCGATAGGAGTGGCTGACTGGCAGGAGAGGCTTACAAAGGAATTACCGGAAGACATGAAATCAAGCCTGCCGACGATAGAGGAAATTGAAACAGAATTGGAAAACGGAAACGCTTAAAACAATAACTATATAATATTCAATACGAATTCAATGATTAAAAAGAGGGATAAAATGGTTAATTTTGAAAAAATGTTTTCCCTTAAGGGCAAGTCCTGTATAGTAACAGGAGGCTCTCGCGGAATCGGGCGGGGTTTATTGAATTCCCTGGCAGCCGCCGGATCCAATTTGTTTGTGGTTTCTACCAAAGAGGAGGAAGCCGGCCAAGCAGCAAAAGAGGTTGCTGCCGAATACTCTGTGCGCGCTTACGGATTCGGCTGCGATGTCCGAAACTCCGCGGAGGTTGAAAAGACGCTCGATCGTTGCTGCGAGATCGAAATACCGCAGCTGCTGCTCAACAACGCGGGGATCACCATACACAAACCGGCGATTGAGGTCAGCGATGAGGAATGGGAACGGGTTATCGACACAAATTTATCGGGGCCTTTCTGGTTTTGCCGGGGGCTAGCCCGAAGGCTCATTGAGAAAGGGCTGCCCGGCTCCTTTGTCAACCTGGCTTCCAATGCCGCCGTCATGGCGCCGACGCCCCAGCCGCAGGCCTCTTACAATGCGTCAAAGGCCGGCCTTGTGATGATGACGAAATCGCTTGCGTATGAGTGGATATCGCATGGCATTAGGGTAAATTCCCTATCCCCCGGTTATATCCTGACCGATATGACGGCGCATGTAAGGCCCGATTGGATAGAAAAATGGATCTCAAGCATACCAAAGGGCCGGATGGGGACGCCGGATGAACTGGCGCCCGCGCTTATATACCTGTTTTCCGACGCGTCGCAATTTACAGTCGGATCTGATATTATAGTGGACGGAGGCGCCTCGGGGATTTAAATGAGGAAATGTTTGGGCTTGGCCTCTGATCAATCCCGAGACAGCGGGGAGGGGAAGGAGGTAACGGTATTAAGATTGATATCTTGCATTATATAGAAGGCGCAAAAAAAGCGCGCGGCATTGCAGTTATTATTGACGTTTTCCGTGCGTTTTCTTTTGAATGCTATGCGATTCATAATAATGCGAAGAAAATAATACCCGTGGCGTCAAAAGACCTTGCTTATGAACTAAAAAAAACAAACCCCTGTTATCTTTTAGCAGGGGAACGCAGGGGGATAATGCTGCCGGGCTTTGATTACGGGAACTCGCCGTCTCAAATAGAACATGTGAATTTGTCAAATAAAGTTATCATACATACGACAAGCGCGGGCACGCAGGGCCTTGAAAATGCCCGCGGCGCTGATGAAATCTTAACGGGAAGCCTTGTTAACGCAAAGGCTGTAGCAAATTATATAGGAGCGAATCCGTTCGATCAGGTTTCTCTTGTTTGTATGGGCAATGACGGCGTAAGCCCGGCTAAAGAAGATGAATTATGCGCCGAATATATCAAAGCATTGCTGGAAAACAAAAAACCGGACATTACCGAACAAATTGAAAACTTAAAAACATATGGCGGGCATAGATTTTTTGATATTACGTTAAATGACATATTCCCTGAACGCGACTTTTATTTATGCACGCAATTGAATATATTTGATTTCGTGTTAAAATTTTCATATGACTGCAATGGCGTTGGCTATATAACAAAAACATAGCGATAAAGGGTGGATCTATGGCTGACATTGTTGGATTGGGTACGCCGGTAATGGATCTGTTGATAAACCTGCCTTCCATGCCCCAGGGCGACGGATTTTTAAGAGCGGAAGGCATATTCCATCAGGGGGGCGGCAAGGCGGCCACCGGCATGGCGGCCGCCGCGCGGTTAGGCGCTTCCGCGGGCATGATGGCGAAAGTCGGAGGGGATTACACCGGGGATTTTATTATCGGGGATTTTGTTTATAACGGCGTGGACGTATCCCGCGTTATCCGGGGGGATCCTCATACCGGCAGCCCTTACTGCATATCGGTGTCGGCAAGGGATACGGGATCGCGCTGCTTCATCTCTAAATACAGGCAAAACGCGGTATCTCATATGAGCGCGGACGAATTGGACTATTCGTATTTGGCCGCTGCAAAGGCGCTGCTGATAGAATCCGGCGATCCGGCTCCGGCTGCCGCGGCCAAATATTGTAAAGATAACCATATCCCGGTTTGCATCGACGCCGACGGCTATTCCCGCGAAATAGAGGATCTGCTGCCCTGCATAGATATCTTTATAGGCTCGGAGTTTTATTTTAAAAAGCGGTTTGAAGGGTGTTCTTTGATTTCGGCCTGCGAATCCGTACGTGAGGCAGGCCCGGAAACAGTATGGTTTACCCTTGGCGCGGAAGGCTGCTTTGGCTTGATATGCGGCAAGCAGACGGTGATTCCCGCTTACAGCGTTCCGGTAAAAGACACGACCGGCGCCGGCGACGTATTCCACGGCGCGTATCTGGCGGAAATGTTAACGGGAGCGCCCCCTGAAGAGTGCGCGCGGTTCGCGAGCGCGGCCGCGGCGATAAAGTGCATGTTTGTCGGCGGGCGCACAGGTATCCCGACCCGTGAGATTGCCGAGCGCTTTATCCGGGAGAAAACCGTAGATATGAACGCGTATGAGGAACGGATTAGGTATTATCAAAATAACGTTTAAGGAGAGCGCATATGACGAAAAAGGAACTGCGAATCGGTATTATCCCGACACGCCGGGAAATGTTTGCGCATAAAATGGCGTATGAACAAAAGAATAAGATATTAAAGAAAATAAAGGATTTTGAGCCAAAATATAACTTTAAGGGCATCTATATTGACGATATAAACGAAGAGGGGCTCCTCATGCGTTACCGGGAGGCTGAGGCTGTTACGGAACGCATGAAACAGGAAAAGGCGGACGCCATATTCTTCCCTTTCTGCAATTTCGGGCAGGAGGAAGCAATCGCAAGGGTGGCAAAGAACCTGAATGTGCCGGTATTGATATGGGGGCCGCGCGACGGGGCGCCGAACGGGTTGGAATGGCGGCCTACGGACAGCCAGTGCGGTATGTTCGCGGCTACAAAGGTGCTCAGCCGCTATGGGGTTACGTTCTCCTATATTGAGAACTGCGCGCTTGACGACCCCATATTCGAGAGGGAATTTGCGGCATTTTTGGCTGTAACTGACGCCGTGAAGGCGTTCAGGCATATGCGCGTGGCGGTTATCAGCGACAGGCCTAAAGAGTTTTTGAGCGTTATATCCAATGAAGGCGAATTACTGGAGAAATTCGGCATAGAGCTGGCGCCGTGCGAATCCACGCTCATGATCGAAATGGTTAATAAGCAGCTTGAAAACAACCGCGAAGGCCTGGACGCCCTGCTATTGTCCCTAAATGACGCCGGTTTGGATCTATCGCGCCTCGGCGAAAAAAAATACGCCTTAGCCGCCATAGAATTGGCGATGAACGAATTCGCTGAAAAAAATCAGTGTTCGGCAATTTCGAGCGAATGCTGGCGCATGTTTAGAAGCATTTTCGGCATCAGCCCATGTTTTGTGTTCGGCGATTTATGCGACAGGGGAATGCCTGCGGCATGCGAAAACGACGTACACGCGGCCATCATGTCCGTTTTGGCCATGGCGGCGGCGCGGTATGAAACGCCGCCTTTTGTGGCGGATTTGACAATCAGGCATCCGGAAAACAACAACGCCGAACTCTTATGGCACTGCGGCCCGTTCGCCAAGACGCTTAAACGCGGCGGTACGGGCGGGTATGTGGCGGAAGGCGGCCAGGGGTTTTATGAGATAGAGCACGGGGTTCATACGATTATGCGCTTTGACGGGCTGAAAGGCGAGTATTTCATTTTCACGGGCGTCGGAAAAGGCATTGACGGCCCGGTCACAAACGGCAATTATCTATGGCTGGAAACGGACGACTGGGTCCGGTGGGAAAAAAAGCTTATGTTCGGCCCGTATATTCATCATGTGGTGGGCATTCCGGGCGATATTTCGGCAGTGATACGCGAAACCTGCAGGTATATCGGCGTTACGTTTGACGACGCGCGGTCCGACAGGTTTGTATATAGTTTGAGTTAAATGGAAAATGGGGCTGTTGCAATACGCAGCTGAACCATCCCGCCGCCTTACAGCGGCGCCCCTCCCAGGAGGGGAATATGCGGCTAACACATATAGCGTAAGCGGCAATTCCCCTCCTTGGAGGGGTGCCCGAAGGGCGGGGTGGTTATTGCCGGCGTTACGCAACAGCCCCGTTTTAATGCGCTTACACGCTCAAGTTCCCACGCTTCTCCGCACCACGCTTCTGTATGTAGATTTCCAATTATCAAAACTCCATGTCCTTATGAATAATTTAGCCGCTTTTAAACCGTTGTTAAACAGCTCTTCCTGTTCCTGCGGGCTGATGGCGAAATCGACCGCGTTTACTAATTCCTGTTTCCCGTTTCTCGTTATTAAGGAAGATATGGGAATTGTACGTTTAAAATCGCCGTTGCCGATATTGATATAATGTTTGTCATGGGCGTCCATACTGGTGCGCACCAATGCCTTCAGCAGCCCGGGCAGTTTTCCGATATCAACGTAATCGTCCGCTTCGGGCTCCCCCGTTTCCGACGAACAGAACTTAAACCCGAACGTGGGGCAGTCTGAGCCGTGTTTGCGCTGATCCATAAGCCACATGGGATAATTGCTTAACAGCCCGCCGTCTACGATTACATGTTTACGCCCGTCCACATCCGTTAGAATGAACGGCTCGTAAAATAGCGGTATGCTCATGCTCATCCGCACGGCGCGCGTAATGCTGAATTGATCCGGATCTATGCCGAACAGGGCCAAATCGCGGGGCAGAATCAGCATGCGGCTGGAAGACAGATCGGAGGCTATAGCCTGAAACCTGTGCTTAATTTTTTCTTTGGGCGCGTCCGGATCGCGGATGTCCCCAAAGCGCGTCTTCCCTTTCCGTTTAAACAGCTCTTCCAGCCATGAATCCAGGTAATCCGCATTGTATACGCCGTTTTTAAAAAGCAGTTTTGCCGCTTTACCCAGTATCCCCTGTTTAGTCAGCCAGTCTTCCCCCTGGAATTTTAGGAAGTCCAGCTTGATCATTTCCGCCTTAATTTCCGCGCCGGTGTAACCGACGCCCAGCAATGAGGCAACAATGGCGCCGGCTGAGGTCCCCGCGACGTTTCTGAACGAATATCCCGCGTTTTCTACGCCGCAGACCGCGCCGACCAGCCCTATGCCCTTAACCCCGCCGCCTTCAAAAACCGCGTCGCATATTAACTGCATAAAAAAACCTCCCTCATATTTCCATTGTATTGATATGCGCCGTAACCGGTTTGTGCGCATAAATGAATTGCCCGCCTCCTGTCCGCAGACCGGTTGTTTGCCTTGCGAGTATCATTATAGGGCATGGTTTGCGCACCAAACATATGAACCGTTCAATAAAAAAGCGGCGTATCCTCTCGTGAGCAGGAATAAAAAAAGAAAAGGGCCGGGATTACGGGCTCTTTTCTTATGAAGGTCTAATATTTTCCATATTCGTCGCAGATAGCCGACACTTTTTTTACCCGTTCCATGATTCCGTTCGGTGGGACTTGATCGGCTACGCCCAGAACAAAACGCGGGCTTGTTATCATTATGTCCAGCATACTTTTAATATGCCGGATAAACTCAGCCTCCGGCACATTGGGCGTGAACATGATCCCCGGCGCACCTCCCCAAATGATGGTCCTTTCGGGAATACACGAGACTATTTCCTCCATTGTCATATCCCCAACAGGCGCAGGGGTAACCGCCTCAATCACGTCAAACCCGGTTTCGGCCACCTGGCGGATGAGGCCTCGCAGCGTACCGTCCATATGGATAAATGAAATTTTACCGGCTTTTTTTATTTCGCTGATCCATTTCTGCTCATAAGGCCTCAGATATTGCGTGTAATAACCTCCGACCACTTCGCTGGACAGGTTTTCGGGTATCATGATCATTTCGGCCGGGGAATCAATCGCCAGCCGAGCCGCCAGATCGTATTTGCTTTCCATTAACCGCAGAATCTGCTCGATACGTTCCGGAATGTCAGCCAGCATCAGCATAAGTGGCTCCACGCCGAAAAAAGTGGTCGCGCATTGCATAAACGGGCTTCTCGGCGTGTAACAAAGTACCCCGCCGTTATCGTTTATTATGCTTTTACGCCTTTCGGCTTCCCCGTAATTTGCTTTGAAGCTCAGGCTTTCTATGTAATATTGAAAAGCCGGCAGATCTTCTTCGCTTTCAACAAAATGCTTCACAAACGCGCTTGAACTGGACACGGGCAGAAACCTGCTGACTTCCGTGAGCGATCCCAAAGGCGTCGCCATTGTCGTAACTGTGTCATTGCCTTTCCTGGTTTTTTGAAAACGGACCGATCCGGTATCCTCCTCGAACGGGAAATACCCCTGTAAGTAAAAACCGCAACCGTTATCCCGGTTAAGCTCAAAATATCCGTCGCCTTGATATTTGTCGGGAAGCGTACCGGCTAATTTATGCGCGCCGTACCAGTAGTCCAAATCCGCGAACCACGGCACCCGATCCGGCTTTTCATATGAAAATATTTTTATCAAACGCTCTCTGTTTGTCATACGAAGGCTCCGTTTGCTTGTTTTTTCCCTAAATAATACCTGTACTTATTTAATAATCTTGTATAATATATAAATATAACATTAATGACAGGAATATTCAATACGAAAGGGAGAAAAATTATGACGGATTACGGGTTACGCGGAAAAACAGCCATCATTACCGGCGTCAGCAATCCTAAAGGCATCGGCGCGGCAACCGCCCTGGCTTTTGCCAAAGAAGGCGCCAAATTGGCCATGACATATAAGCGGTTGGATTTTCCGTACGACGACGCAAAAACCGCCAGCAACGGCATTGACAGTTACCACAAAGCGCTGGCGGGCGATTGCGCTGAAATAGAAGCCGAACTAAGAAAAATAACCCCGGATATTTTGTTTGCA
>JGI20166J26741_11008892_pt1 | contig 14594 bp, 8 predicted proteins | sample TergutCu122P5_FD_26741 | JGI IMG/M metagenome (IMG submission 26741)
CCGTCGTCAAGGGGAAGTTCGATGCCCGGGAGCGGCAGGATGCAGGCACGAGCAGCAGATAAATCCGTGCAGTTCGGATTTATCTGCGACCAGTGCCGCGTTTTCGCCTCGGGATCCTCATAAGCCTCATAAGCCTCCTCCGCGCGCTCGTAACTGCCCCCCCCGAACACCACTTCCGCGCCGAGCGGCTCGAAAGCGCCCCGCCTGATGTGCTCCGCCAACGCCCATACGGACTTCCCGCATATGCGCTTCACCTTCGTCAGCATGTACCTTCGCCGCTCCGTCGAGTAGAAAAGCCTGTCGCCTACCGCCGGGGCCAGCTCCTCCACGGCCCCGTCCACCAAGGCCGCTATGTCGGAGCGCCCGAGGTTCCGCCAGGTAAGGAACCGTTCAACATCAACCTGCGAATTTTCCTTGTCTTTTAATATATCACGGTTACTAAGCCCGTTCCCCGGCTCCGCGAGCGCCCGCGACACTTTCTCCAGCACCGCGTGGAACAGGCTTCCGACGTCCACGCTCTCCACCTCGTATATTTTCCGCTCCGCGGCCTTCAGGTTGTAGGTCATAAAGTACGAGAACGGGCACTCCGCGTACTTTTCCAGGCGGGACACCCCCGCGTTCAGCACTTTGCCGTAGAGTGCCGCCACGGCCTCCCGCCCCAGAGCGACGCGCCTGCCGGCGGCCCGGTCGAGGATCAGCCGCTCCAGGCGGGCCAGAAATGCCGCCTGTTCCGGCCTTTGCCTAAGAAGCCCGTACGCCCGGGCGTAGTCCTCCGGCATTTCCGCGCCGCGCGCGTACGCGCCCAGCATGGCGCAAAGCCGCTCCGTAAGCGGCCCGGCGGGCGGCATGGCCCCGGCGTATGCGGGGGCGGCCAGGCCGGGGAACATGCGCCTGAGGTTCCCGACCGCCGCGGCGGCCTCCTTTTCCCGGTAAATCAGGATAAGCCCCTGCAGCGGCTTCGCCAGCCCGCAGTATATCCTCATCCGCTCGTCGAAGGCCCTCCGCCTGCCGTCCGGCGCGATTTCCAGGTCTTTCGCCCGGAACTCCCGGCGCTCCTCGTCCGACAGGACGCCGCCGTCTTTTATCGGCGGCGGCAAAGAATCCGCGTTCGCGCCCAGGACGCAGAGCGTCTTTATCTCCGGGAAGCGGGAGCGCTCGAAGTCCCCGGCCAGCACCTGATCCGCCGACGGCGGGATCACGCCGAGGTCGGCGCTCTCCAGGCCCGCGTCGAGGATCCTGCCGAATTCGCCTACGGTCACCGCCTCGCCGCCGAGGATTTCGGCCATTCTGTCCAGAATGCCGGTCACCTTGCCCAATACCTGCCCGTAACCGCGCGCGTCCTCCGCGCCGCCGGCCGCCTCTATCCGCTCCAGCTTCCGTTCCAGAACGGCCTGGACGTCCAACCGGCCCAGCATGTCGAACAGGGCTTCGCAAACCGCCCGGACCGGGTATCGCCTGTCCCCGCCGAAAACGCCCTTTCCCAGGGCTTCGGCCAGCGGCGCGACGGCGGCGAAAAAGCGCTCCCGCGCGCGCAGGACCTCCTCCGGGGCGTCCCAGTCCAGGTCCCACTTGTAGCCCGCGACCCCGCGCGCCAGGACGTAGTTCTCCAGGACGTCCGTCTCGTCTCTGGAAAGGCCCGCCAGGCCGGTTTTAAGGAAGCGGAACACGCTCTCGCGGCCGCGGTTGTACGCGCAGATTTCCACGGCGGAGCGCACGAGCTCCGTCAGGGGGTGGCAGAACACGTCCGTCTTTTCGTCCATGAACAGCGGTATGCCGTATCGGCGGAACGTCCCGCGGAGCTCTTTCCCGTATTCCGGGCCGCAGGCGATGACGCCGATGTCGCGGTAGCGATGCCCCTCGCGGCACAGGCGGAGTATCTCGTCCGCCAGGACGCGGACTTCCTCGCGCCGGCTTTCGGCGGCCGCCAGGCGGATGTTTTTGACCTCCCCGCGGTATACCCGGCGGTTTTGCCAGTTATTGACGAAGAAATCCAGCTCCGGCGAGGGATGCGCCCTTTTCAGCAAAAGCGGCGGCTCGGCGGCGGCCCCGGCCTCATTCGCCAGCGCGGCCAGGCGGAAGGCGGTGTCCTTCGTCTCGCGGAAAAAGTCGCTTTCCGCGGGCTCATAGGGGAATTGTTCGACATTATCTCCAAAATCCGGCGCGGCGGCGTCCATCGTGAGCGAGACGCTGACCCGCGCGCATCTTTTGAGCAAGGCGCGGATCACCCCCCGCTCCTGGGGCGTAAAGCCGAAGAAGCCGTCTATCCAGACTTCCGCTCCGTCGTAGAACCCGGATTCCTCGATCTTTTGGGGGACAAATGACAAAGCGTCGTCGTTCGAGTAGAACCTCGCGCGGGCGTCGGCGTAGCTCTCGAAGATCAGGCGGATGTCCGCGAACTTGGAGCTTTCGGGAAAAGCCCGCGCGATGGCCTCCGGCCCGACGCCGTATTGGCGGAACTCCGCTATCTGCTCCTGCATCAGGCCCGCGAAACCGGGCTTGTCCGCCGCGCGTTTATAGAACCCGAGGCCGCCGCGTATGTCCAGGAGGACCTTCCGCATCAGCATCGCCTTGCCCGCGTCGTCCAGGAACGCGCCGCCCGCGGCCCCCGTCCGCGCAAACAGGTGATAGGCCAGGCGCCGGAAGCTCAGGACCTGCGCGCGGGTGACGGCCGGCTCCGGAAGCATGGAAACGAGCTTTTTTTCGGCGGACATGGAGAACTGCTCCGGAACGATAAGGAGCAGCGGCGGAAGCGGGCCGTCCGGCCCCTGCGCGCCCCGCGCGAGCTCTTTCGCGATTTCGGTAAAAATCCGGTGCGTCTTGCCGCTCTGCGGCAGCCCGAGGATGAAGCGAAGGGACATATTTCCGACCAACACCTTCTGCAAGCAGTCTTCAAAAACAAATCTATTCTTCCCCACGTAAAATTTCCGCGCCCAAAGTGTTTTATTAAGTTGAAACGCTATAGCCTGGAATATTTATCGGCCGTTTGTAATAGATTATAAGGAATTTGTTATAAGGAGGCAAGCAAAATGGGCGGGACGAGAATCATTGTGCTGCAGCTTAGGGAAATCATCAAGACAGCCGTGTTTGTGCTGCTGGGCCTGGCGGTGATCCTATTGCTCATTTACCTGTTCATTCCGCGGAACAAGCCGGAAGTAAGCGGCGATCTCTACATTCCGGGCACATATACGGCGGAAATCATATTACATAACAGTCCCGTGAACGTGGACGTGACGGTCTCCAAAGATAAAATTCTGGACGTGACGATGACGAACATGGCCGAGACCCAGCAGGTGTTCTATCCCCTGTTCCAGCCGGCCATGGCCGACCTGTCGAAGGAGATAGTGGCCAACCAGACCACGGACCTGATCCCGTCCTCGGATTACCCGGTAACCGGGCAGATCATCCTGGACGCGGTCAACAACGCGCTTTCGCAGGCGGCTGTAAAGCAGTGAATGAAGAACAGAGAACAATGAAAAATGAACAATGAAAAATGAAAGTACAGAGTGTGAAGATTTTATCGGGATTCGTATAAGCGGGCGGGAAATTGACGGGGCTGCGGGGGCGGTTCGCCGGAGGGCGGGCCGCCTTTGCCGCGCGGGCGCATAGTCGTTCAGCCTGAAAATAACCGTTGCTACGCCCTCTCCAGCGTGATCCTCCCGAGTTTCCCGCCGCGGAATTCGTCCAGTAGCACGGCGGCGGTCCTGTCAATGTCCGCCCCGCCGCCCTTCAGGATATGCCCTCTGGCCCTGCCGATCGCTTCCAGCGTCCCGTCGGGGCTTCTGTTTTCGTCCGGCCCGAGCTTGTAGCGGCGGGGGATCGCCTCCGGCGCTATGTACGCGAGCTTTTCGATCAAAATCCGGGCGAGCTGCGCGGCGTCTAGCAGGTCGTCCTTTATCGCGCCGGTCAGCGCCAGGTTCACGCCCGTCTCCCTGTCGTTTTGCTTCGGCCAGAGGATCCCCGGCGTGTCCAGGAGGAAGAAATCCCGCCTGAGCCTGATCCACTGCTTCCCGCGCGTGACGCCGGGCCTGTCCTCCGCCTTCGCGGGGGCTTTGCCGACTATCCGGTTTATCAGCGTGGACTTGCCGACGTTCGGGATGCCCGTCACCATGGCCTTTACCGGCGTGCACAACCGCCCGCGCAGCTTCTCGCGCCGGAGCCTGTCGGCCATAAGGGCGCAGGCGGCGTCGACGATGCGTTCCGGCCCCTTCGGCGAGGCCGTGTCCGCGGCCACCGCGCGAAGGCCCAGGCTTTCGAACAGCGCGATCCACTCTTCCGTCGCCCCGGCGTCGGCCAGGTCGGCCTTGTTCAGCACGACGACGCGCCTCTTGCCCGCGGCCATGCGGTCGATGTCGGGGTTGCGGCTGCTTCGCGGGATCCGCGCGTCCACAAGCTCGATTATCACGTCCGCCAGCGACAGGCTCTCCTCGATCAGTCTGCGGGATTTCGCCATGTGCCCGGGGTACCATTGGATGTCCATTGAATGCGCCTTTCGGGGGGGCCGGTGAGGGCAAACCACTCCCTGCTTTTTTAGCTCAGAATGACATCTCTTATACGGTGTTCGAGTTTCCGAGGGAACTGTTTCAGTTCAGCCCTATTCCGACAACGCCTCCTGTATTCGTATCAGCCCAGCCTCAGCATAGCCTGATGCGCGGCCGCCGCGCCGTCGGCCGCGGCCGTCACCGCCTGGCGGAGGGCCTTTTTCCTGACGTCGCCCGCCGCGTATACGCCGTCCAGGTTTGTCCGCGTCTCCGCGTCGGTGAGGATGTAGCCCTCGTCGTCCATGTCCAGGAAACCCCTGTAGAGCTCCGTGTCCGGAACCGAGCCGACCGCGATGAACAGGCCGTCGACCGGGATTTCGTCCGTAAGGGGTCGCCCGGCGTCAGCCCGCGGATTTTCCTTGTCTTTTCCACGGTTTCCGTCCGTAAGGGGCCGTCCGGCGTCAGCCCGGGGATTTTCCTTGTCTTTTCCACGGTTCCCGTCCGTAAGGGGCCGCCCGGCGTCAGCCCGGGGATTTTCCTTGTCTTTTCCACGGTTCCCGGGGGGCGGAGCCCCGCCGGCGCGCCGCTCGACTGTGACGGCCGTCAGTTTCCCCTCGCCGATAAGCCCGGTGACGGAGGCGTTCATGACGGGCTCGATGTTCGCGCGGGCGGCCAGCTTGCGCACCTCGGCCTCCGCCGCGCGGAACTCGCCGCGTCTGTGGATCAGAAAGACCTTTTCGCATATCCGGCTCAAAAACAGGGCGTCCGTCACGGCGGTGTCGCCGCCGCCGACGACCGCCGCGCGCATGCCGCGATAAAAGTTTCCGTCGCAGGTCGCGCAGTAGGACACGCCCCGGCCCCGCAATTCGTCCTCTCGCCCGAGCCCCAGCCTGCGGGGCGTCCGGCCGGCGGCGATTATCAGCGTCCTGGCTTCGTAGGCGCCGTTCGCCGTGACGACGCGTTTAACCGGCCCCTCGGGCGACACGGCGGCGGCGGCCTCGTTTATCACCGGGACTTCCAGCCGCCTCACCTGCGAGAGCATGATCTCCGTCAGGTCGGCGCCCGATATGGAAAGCTGGCCGGGGTAGTTCTCGATCTCGGCGGCGTTGACGATCTGCCCGCCGGGATAGAGCTTTTCGAGCACGAGCGCGCGCAGGCCGTATCTGGCCGCGTACAGCGCCGCGGTTAGGCCCGCCGGGCCGCCGCCGATGATTATGGCGTCATACATGGGGATTCTCCTTTTGGATGTTTATCGTAATATTATAACAATTTTAGCTTGAAAATAAAACGGGTATAATTTATAATATAGCGGAGATTCGCATAAGCGCGCATTTGTAGCTCAGAGGATAGAGCGACCGCCTCCTAAGCGGTAGGTCGTGGGTTCGAGTCCCGCCAAGTGCAGGATGCAGGCGCGAGCGGCAGATAAATCCGCGCAGTTCGGATTTATCTGCGACCAGTGCACATAATACGAATCTCAGATTAAAACTTCACAGGCGGAGCCGAAACGCCAAACGCTTCTACGGCGTTCTCGGCGACAGACTGTGAAGATTTTAATCGAGATTCGTATAAACCCCGGTGTCAAGCCATTTGGCGGCACCGGGGTTTTGGCGGAGAGCAAGAAACCTGACTATACCGAAGTGCGAAAACATTAACCTCCTCTGTCTACGTCATCGGCAAATGTTTTCTGCATCCGGTATAACTCTTTGAAAGGATGATCCAAAATGACAACCCTCCAAGAATGCAATGCCCTTCTAGACACTCTCTCGGAAGGACAACTCTTGCTTATCCGAAAAATCATTGAGAGTATCCGCGAGGTCGAAGATGATGTTTTTTGCGTGAATCTTTACGATCAGGCTATCGCTGAGAACGACGATGAGCGCGTATCCTCCGAAGATTTGAGGGCCGGATATGGGTTATAAAGTTTCGTACAGGAAAGCCGCGATAAAGTTTCTCGACGCGCAGAATAATGACACGCGCCGGCGAATCATGGACGCGGTCGACAAACTGCCGGATGGTGATGTTAAGAGCCTTACCGGCCGCAATGCATACAGACTGCGCGTCGGACAGTTCCGGGTGATATATGAGTTTGACGGAATAAATAATGAATTTGACATTGTGACAATCGCTTCTCGCGGAGACGTCTATAAAAAATAGGGAGACAACCTCATGCACGCAAAACGAACACGACGATTAACTTAATCGTCGGGCTCTAATTATTACCGCGTCATGAAATGACAGCGCGCAGGGAACTTTATGGCAAAGCTATTATTTAGGCTCACATTCGTCCCCGTCGTTGTCTGGCGCAGGCGATGTTCCATCATGCCGCTTTTCGCGCGCAAGCGTCTTGTTCCAGGTTTTTTCCGCCTGCCGCCGGAGGAAATCATACATGGGCGCGATGTCCTCCGTTTTATCGTAAGCCTCCAGCGCGGCGTAATAGGCCGCCTTGTCCTCATCGTAAATAATCACCGGCGGGTGATCGCGCGTCATCAGGAAATAGTTCAGCAGCGTCCGGCCTGCGCGCCCGTTTCCGTCCGCGAACGGGTGAATGTGCTCAAACCGGGCGTGAAAATACGCGGCGGCCTGAAGGACATCGCCATCCGTAAACTCTCCGATTTCGTTAAGCAGGCTGTTTATATCTCCCGGCACATCCTCCGGCATTGAGCCGACTTCTTCCCGTCCGGTCACGTAATCGCGCTTCTTGAAAGCGCCTGGCCGTTCCTCCCGTTCCACAAACCGCCTTTCGTCATAAGTCCCGCTTGTTAAAACGGAATGGATTTCAAGCAGAAACTGTATAGTGAGGGGTTCGCGGCCGGCGATTTTATTTTTCAGGAACTCGTAACATAGTTTTTGGTTTTTTTGCTCAAACAACGCGCGGGGGTCGCCCGTAAAATTGACGGCCCGCCCGTTCTCGAATATCTCCCGCGTGTCGTGGTAGGTAACGCCGTCGTTTTCTATTTTGCCCGAATTGTACGCGAAAAGGATTCTGAAATTGTACAGGCGGGCGTCGATTTCGGAAGCCGTTTCAACGCGCCAGCCGCGCCACATATCAATTATTTCAGCATATTTGCTCATGTCAAACACCGCATCCTTTCGGTAAGTCTGATATGCATTATAACACATTCCTTCGGGTTACGGGAATTTATAACATAAAATCGCCCTTTGTATTGGTTCGCTGTTGCCAATCCCGCCCCGGATATGTTACAATAAACCCCGACGAGTAAGCCGGACAGCCGCGCGGAGCGTATCCGTGAGGAAAGTCCGAGCTCCAGCGGGCAGGACGCCGGCTAACGGCCGGTGGAGGCGACTCCAAGGAAAGTGCAACAGAAACAGACCGCCCCGGACGCAGGCGAAGCAAGCCGTCCGGGGTAAGGGTGGAAAGGCGAGGCAAGAGCTCACCGCCTCCCCGGTAACGGGGAGGGCTCTGCAAACCCCGTCCGGAGCAAGATCGAAAAAAGCCGGCGTTCCGGAGCGATCCGGGCTCAGCGCGTAGGCGGCCCGTCTATCGGGAGCGGCCGTTTCAAAACCGGCCCCCGCGGCTTTGGTATGATCGCAGGAACGCGCCGGCGACGGCGCGTCCAGACAGATGGCTGTTCAAGACAGAACTCGGCTTACAGGCTTGCTCGTCAGAAGGATAATTTTCCTAAAGGATAACGGGAGTTTCAGTTTCCCCGTTATCCTTTATTTTTGCCGTTTTTATTTTTGGAAATAATCCTTCCGGCATATTGACCAAACCGTTTTATCGTTTATAATAAAAGAGGCTACAAAATTTAAGAGAGGATGAGGCTCAAATGAGAAAACTTAGGAAGTCCGCCGCGATTTTGCTGACGATGGCGCTGATCGCAACGTCCGTGTCCTTCGCGGCGTTTACGCAGGCGTTCGCGGCGCCGACGCCCGGCGGGAGGGTCGTCACGTTTAACATGTACGACGACCTGGCCGGCCTCGCGGGCGGCGACGCCGTGCCGGCCGCGGCGCCGGGCCAATTCGGCCGCGTCAACGGCAACGACGTGAAGTACATGGACGACGGGACCGACCGGTTCGTGCGGGTCACGCTGGACAGCGGGAACACCCACAGCGACACCTATGGCTTCCAGTTCCCGGCGGGCCTGGACGCCTATCCCGTCATAACCGCCAGGTATGAGGTCCGCTTCAACGGCAAGTCCGACTGCGCGGACCAGGGCTTCGGCCAGCTTAACGGCGCGGGGGGCTACGCGCCCTATAACGACGCCGGCTACGCCCTTTACAGGTACAACGGCGACGTCCTCGCCACTCTGGACGGAACTTACTCCACGTATCACTTCATCGACGCGGGCAGTTTCGCCGGGCCGTGGCAAAACGTGGAGGTCGAGTGGGACAGGACGACCAACCGGCACACCCTCTATGTCAACGGCGTTAAGTGGTACAGCGACATCGTGCCCCCGACGCGCGCCATAGACCTCTTCTTCTTCTCCTACATAAACTGGAGCGCGGACGGTTCCACCGACATCAAGAATCTGACCATGACCTTCGAAAAGGAGATCACCTACAGCCTGAACGACGCTCTGGCCGGGCTTTCAAGCGGCCAAACCGTGCCGGACATAGCGCCGGGCCAATTCGGCCGCGTCAACGGCAACGACGTGAAGTACATAAACGACGGGACCGACCGGTTCGTGCGGGTCACGCTGGACAGCGGAAACACCCACAGCGACACCTTCGGCTTCCAGTTCCCGGCAAACATGGACAAATCCATGATCACCGCGGAATACAAGGTCCGCTTCAACGGCAAGTCCGACTGCGCGGACCAGGGCTTCGGCCAGCTTAACGGCGCGGGGGGCTACGCGCCCTATAACGACGCCGGCTATGCCCTTTACAGGTACAACGGCGACGTCCTCGCCACTCTGGACGGAACTTATTCCACGTATCACTTCATCGACGCGGGCAGTTTCGCCGGGCCGTGGCAAACAGTAAAGGTGGAGTGGGACCAGACGACCAACCGGCACACGCTGTATGTCAACGGCGTTCAGTGGTACAGCGACATCGTGCCCCCGACGCGCGCCATAGACCTCTTCTTCTTCTCCTACATAAACTGGAGCGCCGACGGTTCCACCGACATCAAGGACCTGACGGTGACCTTCGGCAAGGCCAGGCCGGTCGAGCAGAAAGAGGACCAGGACGCCGACGCCGCCAACCCCTATACGCCTACGGCTACCTCCACGGAGTGGACAGGCATCCCGGACCAGACCGGCGCGTTTGACTATACGCTTCCGGGCGGGCCGTACACCTCCGGCAGGCTGTACGCTTTCTTCAGGCTTAAAGCGGACAGCATGGTTAATTATCGCACGGCCGGCTTCGCAAACGGCGCGAACGCCGTGTCCGCCGGCGTCAGGCTGGGCAGCGGCGGAAGCGCCTTCGCGCTTACCGGCAAAAGCGCCCCCGGCGACTCCGAGGCGCTTTCGGCCGTCGGCGTGGACCGCTGGTATTCGTATTACCTTATCGTAGACTTCAGCGTCGGCAAAATGTTCCTGTGGGAATGGGACCCGGCCAAACCGGACGAGCCGATGAAGTATTCCTTCAACCTGCAGGGCCTCTCGTCTCTGGACAGGTTCCGCGTCACGTCCGACACGCCGGTGAACGTTAGGGACGTCATGCTCGCGCATGACATAAGGAACAGGAATCAGGCCCTTATCAGCCCGGCCGACGGCCTGTATTACACCAACGACCTCAGGCCGGCGTTCAGCTGGAAAACCACGGAGGCCGTAAGCTACGTGTTCCAGCTTTCCAAAACGGCGGATTTCGCCGTTCTCGCCGATTCCTACCAGGCGCCGGCCTCCGGCGCGGCCAGCCTCTCCTACAGGCCCGCCGTTGCCCTGGAAAACGACTCGACCTATTACTGGCGCGTCCTGTACGTTTACAACCAGGACGGGACCGACACCAGCCCGAGCGACGTCTACAGCCTTACCACGGAGCCGAGCGCGCCGCCGCAGCCGATAGTTTTCGACCTGGCGGCAGACAGCCACGGCCTTATAGAGGGCGAATGGATCGACAGGGCCCACTATACGGCGCGCAACGAGGACGACATCGCCGCCGTTAAGAACGCCCAGATCCTTCAGGGGCTGCTGGACTACGCCGGACGCAACGGCGGCGGCAAGATAATCCTGCCGGAAGGCTCCTTCCGCCTCAGGTCGAACGTCGCCAGCTCCGGCCAGCCGGTCCTGCGCATCCAATGGGACAACCTGACCTTGACGGGCCGGGGCGGCCCCGAATGGAGCATCGGCACGGGGCCTCACGGAACGAACGAGAACATCGCCACGGCCGGCAAGACAAGGCTTTTGCCGAGCAGCGCCTGGGATCCGTACAACGGGGTGTTCCGCAACAGCGGCATCAGGATCATCGGGACGCAGTTCAGCTCCAAAGAGCCGCGCAAGAACATCGAGCTGTCCTATTTTGAGCTGGAAGGCGGGCGCGGCTTCACCAGCGCCGCCGGCGACTGGGGATACAACCCCAACGTCGACTACAGCTGGGACATCGGCCATCAGGGCATCGTCGCCGTCCAGGACCTCCAGGCGACCCACCTGCTGCTCGACCACCTGTGGATACACAGGTTCTCCGGCGAACAGCTGTATCAGGGCGGCCTGAACTACGGTTACCTGGAGATGAGGTGGAACGTCAGCGAGGACACCAACGCCTCCTGTTTCAACCTGTTCGGCCAGAACATGTGGATCTACAACAACCAGTTCGGCGGGCCGAACACACAGTCCCGCTTCTGGGTAGAATACTGCAACCGCAGCTCCCACACCGGGTACAACATGCCCCCGCTTCCGGTAAACAGGCCCGGCAGGCCCGAGCAGTGGCCCGTTGAGCTGAACACGCCGGACACGAGCGTCTGGGAAAACAACACCTTCTACAACGCGGTCGCCGGCGACGGCATCGCTTTGGCGCAGGGCGACGCGACCCGTTCCGGCCACTACTTCCGCAACAACTATTTCAACAACGCGGGCGGCGGCAGCACGACCGTGTCATTCCTTATCGAGGGCGGCGTTTACGGGCCGATCTGCATCCAGAACAACATCTTCGAGAACATGCCGGCCGACATCTTCAGCTTCGGCTACGGCGGGAACACCGTGAACGAGCAGGGCCAGAACGTCACCTTCAACTGGAACAAGAACTTCTGCATCGAGGACAACGTCCTCACCAACATCGGCGGGGCCCTGTTCAAGTACCAGCGCGGAGGCGACGCCCTGACTGAGAACGTGCTGATAAGCGGGAACAGCTTCACCGGCACGGGCAACTCGGACAGCATAGTGGTCTCCGGCACCGGCCGGCTTATCAACATGACCGTGACCGGCAACATCTTCACCGACACCGCCGCGCCGAGCATCGGAACCGGCTTCGTCGGAAACGTACCGCTGTTTGAGGGCAACACATACAGCGCCGCGCCGCTGGTGAGCAGCCTGACGGCGGCCAACCCCGTCATCGCCCCCACCTATGAGTACAGGGAGATCCGCGCCAACGCCGACATACCAGCCGCCGTCATGAGCACCGGCAGGTACGAGGACGGGCAGACCGTGACCTTGTTCATGACCGGCCCGAACAGCGTGACCTTCCCCGCCGGCCAGGCGACCTACGACTCGCTCGCCGCCTATACGCTAAAGGACGGCGACAGCCTGGTCCTGCAATACGACGCGGCCGCCGGGAAGTGGGCCGTGACAGGCGGGCACCAAACCGTGGATAAGACGAAGCTGGCCGAAGCGCTCTCGGAAGGCGCCGGGAAAGACCGCAGCCTATACACCGCAGCGAGCCTCGCCGCGCTGGACGCAGCCATCGCCGATGGGACCGCGGTTTACGACAACCCCGACGCGTCCCAGGCGGAAGTGGACGCCGCGGCCGCGGCAATCGCAGCCGCGATGGAGAGTCTCGCGCCGGCGAATTTGTCCTGCCCGGTCAAGTCCATGTTGGCCAAGATCGCGAAGCCGCAGCTGATACCCGTCGTCTGGGACGGCGAACCCGGCCTGCTGACCTTCACGAGCTCGAACCCGGCCGTCTGCGGCGTGACCCAGCAGGGTGCGCTGACGCCGATGAAGGCGGGCGTCGCCGTGATAACGATTTCCGCGCCGAATCAGACCAAAATCGTGTTTGCGGTCACGGTGACCGCGTGACGAGTAGCCGTTTTGATTTGAACATTGCGGGTTATAACAAAGAAGTTTATCATTAAAGAAGTTTATCATTAAAGAAGCTTATCATTAAAGAAGCTTATCATGGAGAAGCGCCCCCGGGAGCCGTAAAACCGGCTTCCGGGGGCGCTTCGGGCGCTTGGGGGCATGAGTCACTCGGGATTCGAACCCGAGACGCCTGGAATAAAAGTTCATTTCTTTTTTCAAATGTTTGTCCATGACGAAACGCATAAAAATAACCACCGAATTTACTGGGTGAAATGCCTGCCCTAAATTTCTTACTACCTGACAACTCTGGATTATTTGCCTTTCAACACCTGGATTACATCGGACTGGCTCACTACACATCAATCCTATACGCATTCGGCCCAATTGTCAATCAGAATAATTATAAATATTACCTAATATATATGCAAAATGATCTGTTTATTTTTTCCCCTGACCCGCTGTTTTTTAGCTTCAATGCCAATGGACACCTTTAAGCACTAGGAACCCCTAAAGGGGTTGAGAACCTTATTACTCTATCAAAACGTAGACCCGATTCCTCCCGGCGTTTTTGCACCCTGACGGCTATCTCACCTCCCGGATACTCCGTGAGTAGGGAACGACCGTCCGTGCGGTAGCGGTGGCTGTTCCTCTATTGAGCTTGCTTTATCCTGCCAATGGCGTACCTAAAGCATGAGGCCCATCAAGTCGGGTTTTCCGTCTTTTTTTCTATCCCGCTGAGTATTGCGGTCTGCTTTTTATCTAAAACCGCTGCGGAAAAAGGGACTTGATGACCCGGTTGACTTTATCCCAAGCTGTGATATAGTCAATGTCAGCGTTTTTAGGCATTAAAAACCAACGCCCCCTGACTGGCAAAAGTAAGGGGGGCTTTTTTTAGCTTTCAGGCACTAAAAAAGCCCTTTTGTTGGTGGCAAGATGCTTACATGAAAGCAATATTTGGCAAAATGTCCTTCGACACCTTGCCGCCCACAAAAAGGCTCTACTAATGTTGTAGTATATTGCTTTCTGCTAGTTTTACAACCCCCATTTTGCCAAAAGGGTTGGTACAAAATTACGAGTATTAAGTTATATCAGCCGTGAGAGCTTGTCAATAGGTAAAAGCGGCGCAACCTCGTCCAATTCTTTCCCTGTGTTTCGTACCATTAAATCGCCATTACTGCTCATATTAACCCAATTCGATCCTGTGGTTGACAGAGCTTCATCGTTCATCGCTTCTTGATGTTGTACCTCATAAAATCCCGATAAACAAGGGTAAATAAACGCTACGCGCCCTTGTTTTTCTGGATTTCTCTGAGGTTTGGCTTGGTTAAGCGATGGACGACATCGCGAATTATCAAATAGTGCTAGAAAGGCACTTATGTCAGCATTTATCTTTAGTCATGAGGAGATGCAACAGATTGGGTCAGGTTTATATACCTACGCACGGAGTGGTATTGATGCACCCTATTTTGGGAACACTTGGACTTTCCTTGGTTCAGGCTTTGGCGGCGATGATTTGAGACATACAGCTACACCAGAGCAAATTAAAGCACAAGTAATGAAAAAACTCCAGGAGCTTTACAGGATGAACATTAAAGCCGTTAATCAACGCTATGACGAGAATACCGTCGTCCAGTTACCGCATTTATATCTAGGTCTATCCGACATCGACCCTTACGAATTTGTCATGTTGCTCAGGTCATTTCGCTACCAATGTCATGAAGGTGACGTCCCCGAAACCAAACTCTACAAAGAACTGGACTGGTACATCGGGAAAGTCTGTGAAGCTTATGTTGCAGGAGATTGAGCTTTTTATGGCTATCCCCAGAGTAAAATCTGGGGATAGCTTTTTATACTTATTCCCAGATCTCCACTGGGGCGTCTGCCCCATATGCACTAACATAAATTGACAACATGCAAAAAAAGTTATATACTAATCAAGGGCGATAGAAATGGAAAACATAGCATATTTGATGGCAGGATT
>JGI20166J26741_11010003_pt1 | contig 14591 bp, 5 predicted proteins | sample TergutCu122P5_FD_26741 | JGI IMG/M metagenome (IMG submission 26741)
AGCAATAAGATCTGCAATAAAAACCTCTGTTGCATCTAGTTGGCATTTTATTTCCACATATTAACGACGATGCACGGTCAAAATCACATCAAATTAGATCATAACAGTTTGGAAAGTACACAAACCCTCTGCTTCTAGTAGTGAGAATAATTTAGATCATGATTACAGTAAAAGCTCCTTAATTGATTGTGCTCAGACAGCATAATATAGGGTTATTCAAAATGATTGTCGGGGTATAGTATATAGTTGCACCGATGGATCAAGAAATTCTCAAAGTTTTCTTTTGTGATGTGCGGTGTGCAGTAGTTATGCATTTCTCCCGTAACTGAAGGTACGAATCAGAACCACCATTGAAACCATCACCGCTGACATGCTACAGACAGTTTGGAATGAACTCAATTTTCGTGTTGATGTTTGTAGAATCACAAAGGGTGCACATATAGAGCACCTGTAACGTATGTCACAAAAACTTGGGGTGTTGTTCTATTAAATAAAAAAATACATATATACCTATCTCAAGTGTATTGTGTATGACAAGTTGTTAAAACCCCGACAATCATTTTGGATAACCCTGTATTTGGTTTTGAATTGTACAGTTGAATTATCCAGTTTTTTCAATTCATGGTTACCTGCTGCATGGTTGATTGAAGCCCAGATATAAGATTTTACACTGGGATTTTTTTTTTTACATAATTGAATAATAAGAAGAATCCCTTCTTGTTTTTATTTTTAAGCGACTAGTAAGTAATTTTATACAATTTACATCAGAATGCAAGCCAGGAAACAATAATTCACGTTTGCCAAATATTGATCTTAGTTTATTCATTCATTCATTCCATTGGCATGTGCAGAGTTCGACGATTCCTCGCCGTTCTCAGGAGCTTCTTCCATTCCTCTCTGTTATGTACTTTTTCCTGCCACCTTTCCCCACCAACTACTCTTCCATCCTTTCTCACCCCATCTTGCCATCTGTTTCTTGCTCTAACTCTCAATCTTGTTGTTCCCAAATTCATATATAATACTCTTTTTTTATTTCTATTTTCTTCCATTCTCTGTACATGTCCAAACCAACGTAACCTATTTAACCTTATTGTCTCTATTATAGTAGGTTTTTTAACAATTGCATAAATTTCTTAGTTCATTGCTTCCAAAAATACAGTTCAGCATATTTGATTTAGTGTTCTTACACTGTTTCAACACAGAATCTTGAAATTTATCCATGGCTTTGACACATCTGGCATTGGTGTCGCTGGAACTTACAACAGAGTCAAGCACTGATAGTGCTTTTATAGACACTGTCAGTGCATCTTTATGAGCTGGTCAGAGAAGAAGTGACTGATTTTTTCTTTCTTTCTCTGCCCCATCAAATGCATCCTACTCACAGCTTGGATAATAAAAAATTCTGTTCTTATTGTTGTTTGTTTGAATCAGCTGGTCAACATAGAAAAAAAAAAGCTGATACAAAAATCCATATGTCTCCTCAGTTCCTCCCAATCATCATTTGACAGCACTATACAATGTACATGGCACTGCTGTTCTTACAGCATGGCAACAAGTCTGTAACAGTGTCAGGATATCAGTCAGGTTTCTCCTTACTACATTATGACCATCAAAGAGGTAACCATAATTCACCTAGATATACATTCAACACTATGCATATACATCTGAATTTTGGTTGTCTTTGTAAAGGTCATGTTGGAGGAGTGTGGAGTTGATTGTTTTGTGTCATGAACATACCCTGTCAGTAGCCAAATATTTGCTGCTCTTATAGACTGACTGCCTTCACATTTCTGTGGGCATTCTTTGGGTACCAGAAATTAAAAAAAGGCATTTTGTTCCTTTAATTGTCCAGAAAATAATATAATAGTTTGTATTATTCAGTTTTTTATAACCAGAGAGCTGCAGTATAGCTTTAGGTTACAAATTAACCATATTTCAAGTTACACGAATGAAAAAGAACTCAAAATTCTATGTTGAAAGCCAGGGAACATCATGTGAATCAAATTACATGGTATTCATAATTAAATGATTTAGAATCAACTAGGTTTCACTGTGTGGAGATTAAACTCCTAGATTAGTTCCTATCTTTCGATTCAGAATATTTTGTCTTCCTGCCTGCCATCTAAAACATAAAGAATGAAATATGCAAAATTTTTAATTTTACGTGTCATTTTGTATTTGTGTGAACATTTTATCTCTGACTTTAGTGGAAGAACATAGATTGTGGGCATGTAATAACTGGGTGAAGATAGGACATAAGAGGGGAAGAGCAACAGGAGGATGGAGAAAAATGCATAATGAGAAGATGAATAACTTATACTCATTGCTAGATACTAATAGAAAGTAAGGTGGAGGAGGATGAATTGGGCCAGGCACATAGTGTGCATGGGAGCAAAGCAAAATTCATTTAAAGTTGTCTTGATAGTGAGCTTGAAGGAAAGAGACCACTTGGAAGACTTGGGTATGGATGGAAGGATAATACTAAAATAGTTTTGAAGAAGTAGAATGGGAGGCATGGACTGGATTAATTTGGTTTTGAATAGATACATGTGGCTGGCTCCTTTGAACAATATAATGAGCTTTTGTTTTCCATAAAGTGTAAACGCATTGGTTAGTTGGGCATCTAAATCTATGGAGTTACTTACAGATAGTCAGTTCTGAATTATCACACTCCTTTGAGTATCATGTGTTTATCAGTTTATTTGTCCATCACACCATTGTTATGGGTAACAACATGAAAAATGTATGCTGTCACATGTAGAAGGGGATGTTATACTAGAAAAATAGCCCATAAGATTTGAGAAGTCACAGGAGACAATGGAGTAAATGCTGAACTTTATGAGTAGAGATTATAAGAATTTAAGGAAATATTTAGCCATTTTCATAAATAAGGTTGACAGAGTAGTGAAATATCTTACGATGAAAGAATGGCTGTAGTATTAAATATTAATGACATAAGAACTGTAAGAAATATACATTGGTATCTGCCTTGTTTACAACATATAAAAAAATATCTTAAATTCTTACATATTTAACCTTGTACACATCGGGAAATGAACTGGTAACTAAGTACTTTATGCGTGCAAATTACAACTAAATTATTTCATTCACCTCCAACATAATTTGGTTTAAATGACATTATCAAGGAAATCTACATGAATTGACCATAGGAATTGCCAAAAGTATACACAGTTTATAAATGTGAATGACACAATTCTATAATATTGAGTAAAGTAGGGTGATGTCAAAAATATGTTAACAAGATATGAATCCTAATATTGGATCATTGTCCTAGAGAATGAATTGTATATCATGGTATCTCTACACTTTATGTATGTTCAGTTTTAATCTTCTTATCAGGCATTCTTGTCTAAATAGGATTGATGATTATACATTATCTAGTGTTCTTCCACCATTTTGTAAATGAAGATGCTGTGTTGGCATGTATACAGTTCCCCAGCCACGTAATCTGTTGCATCTTGGAGGAATATGGAAAGAATACTATAAATCCTGGTGCAAGCAAGAGTGGAGCATAGTAGTTAAGATGGATCAAATATTCATTATGATTCTAATTAACAATACTGACATGAACAAAACAGATTTCCAACAGGCAGATCACATGCAGACCCCATCTTTACAATAAAATGTAACTGTGGATGCAATTTAAAGTTCAACCAATATACACTATTGGTTTGGATTATGAAGGAGCATGGGCTTGCGTAAACAGACCAGAACTAACAGACACTTTAAATGAATTACAGTTCTTAAATAATAGAGAGGCAATGGAAGGCATATAGTACTCACACAGTAGTATGAAGGTTCAAATGGTAGAGAGATACGCATGTGATCTTAAAGCAAGGAAAATGTACATTGCCTTGACTTAGCAACAGCTTTAAATATATAGTTATACATGAAAATGCCTAATTATACTTGTTCCAGAGTTCTTGGGTCGAACAGAAGTTCGTATAGCAGATATATTGCGAGCAACACAAAGCCATGATGGGCCCATCATTAAAAAGCTCATGCTTCGTCTTGTTAAAACTGGTGAAATAACCCTCAAACTGGATCTGCGATTATTCAACAAGTCTATTTGATTGTGGTAAGAATTCTAAGTTAACTTCAAAGTTACACATGCTATCTTGTGTTTTAGTATAACTTTGGTATAATATACAGTAGAGTTTTGAATTACTGTGTGTCCCCTGATATTTGGGATATCAGCCTTGAAATGTAACCCATTTTAATAGCCCTATTTTGATCTTTGTGATTGGTGCCAGTGAATCAGGATGAGATCATGTGACAGGTGAATCAGCTTCACCCCCTCTCCCTCCCTTCCTGCTATTGCACAGAATAGTTTTGACTCAGTTAAGCTTTAATTAAGTGAGGTTGAGTGCTTTCTTGCTTTGTGTAATTACTCTCCTTCAGTCATAAATGTATTTTGTACTTCTAATGAGTATCTCTATTATATTAAAAACTTTAATGGTTTTTATGCTTTTGAGGTTATATTGTGAGTTCTTGGAACTAAATGGGTGTGTTAAAGAAAATGGTTCCTTATGTTCATGACAGTTTTATCAGTCCAAAGTGATCACAGACATCAAGACTGCTGTACTGTGTTATGAGAATTCACATTTCACATCTTTAAGTTCAGCACTACTCATGTTACACATAAAATGTGTAATGATAGATTACCATCTTTTGAGATGTGGTGCCATGTAATCTGATAGAAATTCAACGTTTTGTAGAGACATATGCCTTCATCTTCAAGTAAAAGTCAAATTTCACAAAGATGTATAATTTTAAAACAAATCCTTCATCCCTGTACATCTTTGATGTGTGACATCATTTGAAAGCAATCAGTCCTTCCCTTCTTGATACTTGAAGCAAACCCTCTGGGTGAGTAGAATCTTCTGGGATAGTCAGCTGCGCCATGGTTGAGTCATACCACACGTGTTAGCATTAAAGGGTGCAACATTTTGTCTGTTGAGAATTTATTTGTTTCAGCTAGTTCTGGATATTAACAGTGATAATTTTTCTGACATTCATCAATTTAACCTCACATTTGATGTTTTGGTACCTTTTTATAAAGTAAGAATAACATTGTTATATATTATTCAGACAAGCTTTGTTCTTTGAAGTCTTAAAGGCTTACTTCTGTTGCATGTAATTATGTATGCTAATAGATGGCAGAGTCATGCTACATAATAATCAAAACTTCTTGCTTATTTTAAGCACTGTGATTTTTGTTGTGGTAGTCAGGTTTTATGAAATGGTTTGTAGTTCAGGCCAAGCAGTAAGGGAGTTAATTATTTAGCTATATATTAATTGGCACATTGTTTGATGTGTTCACAGATAGAAAAAATTGGATCGCCTCTTCTTTCTTCTTCTAACCAACTTAAGAGGAGACATGGAGCAGTTGTTCTCTTCATAGTACAATAAAATTGCAGCATTGTTGCATAGCATTTATAAAACCAGTATTTGCTATTACATAAGAAAATGCAACTGTATCATTTGCCTTTAATTTCATGCAAACAGTGTAGGGAATTTATTACATTTTGTTAGTAAAGTATATAGACTGTTATTATAGGTATTTTTATAATTGTCAATATTATTCTTTTAAACATTTTGTACAAGTCAGTTATTACATCTCAAAGTATTTATATTGTAATAAATTTTGAGCCTTTTGGTATTGTTTATATATGTATAAATATATATATATGATGAATTGTTGAAGCTTAACATTTTGTGCAGTCGTGTTGGTTATAAATGCTTGTATAATGTGTTTAACAATTTTTACTTCTGTGATCCAGAGAATGTAAGCTGTATATTTTCTGAATGTCCAGCAGATATCAATGCAATAAGTGTGGCACAACACAACACATTTCTTGGAAACATAGAATTCCTTTTGTTCTTTTATGGTGAAGATAGTTCACTAATAACACTGTGTACATGGTGTACAACTAGAGTCAATTAAGTGTCAACAGGGTTTGTTCTCTTTGTGCTTATACACTGATTAGCTGTGTGTTCTACCCAGCCTGTGCAGTGCAATGCATTATGCTATTTCTTTCCATCAAGTGCCAAGTTTTAGCATGTGTAAAGCTGCATCACCATACCTCAGCAGCATGGTGCTTAGGCACAGGGGCAGCTTTTTCTCTTTTTTTCATTGAGGCCTATATCACACTGTAGGATGAGTAATGCTGCAGATTCTGATGCCACTGCAATATTCACCTTGATGACAGACACACTATAGGATTTTAGCTCTTGTTGCCACAATCTTAAGGTGTATGAAGTCTTGACAGATGTTTGTGCAGGTGTAGTGTTAGTAAGAACTCCCAAAGCTAACCATAAACCACATGAACTCTCTGAATGTACATCTACCCACCTTTCCATTCAGCACAGTGGTAACACATGTGCCTTATTCTTGGCAAGAGTTAAAGTATGTTGGAAAATTGGTTGGTATGAACAATGACACTTGATTTTCCTCAGTCCTGTTAGGACAGTTCCTTGAACTAGGCTGTAAATACTATATGCTTTACAGTTTCATTAAATGACAGTCGTGTATCAAGGCTGTCATTATTTTGTCCCTTTGAACCAAGTCATTTTTAGCCGCATTTGAAAAATTGCGAAAAGCTACTGTTTAGCTTCATCATGTCTGTCTGCATAGAACAACTTGGATCCTACTGGATAGACTTTCATGAAATTTGATATTTGAGTATCTTTTGAAAATCAGTGAAGAACATTCAAGGATTAGAATCTGACAAAATGATGGGTGCTTTGCATGAAGACCTATGTACACATGTATCTTGCTGAATTCTTAGAATGTGAAATGTTTCAGACAAAAGTAGTAGAGAAAAGCAAAACATACATTTTATGTTCACTGATTGTTTTCCTGAAAATCGTGCCGTTTATGGGATTAAGTGGAAAAATACTGTAGAACAAGACAGACTACAGATGACAGTATAATACACTTTGCATGTTGGATAACTAAGGCTACAGACACATGCTCACATTGCTTTGCCACTTCTACAATGGTTATGTAAATTCACCTCAGTGTTACATTATACATACATTTACTGCAATGTTATAGTTACAGATACAAATGCTAGGAGGCAGTAGTGATCAAAGAGTCTTTCTGTAAAACTGTTTTTTAGTGGCTAGGGATGGAGACAAAAGGGGGCAGAACAAAGTGGCAGTGATTGTCAAATACATATTTGCATAACTGATAGTGTCATGTTCAGGGAAATAGTGATTCATTGAGGTTGGGGTAATCTGTAGAAAATATAGCAGAGATAAGAACTGGTTTTGAAAGTATGGCATACTACTGGAGGATGCAGGTCAGTATAATGTGCTGTAAGGTATACAGTACATTCCACACATTTGTGGCACTTTTTAGTTCATTCACAATAATGGTCAGGCAAATATTGTAAAAGTATTTGGGAAGAAATGGAATTTAGGATTGTAATGTCAAAATTATAATTATTAATGTAATGTATAAATGTCTGTTAGTGTTTATTTTGTATGAGGTGCAAATCACTCTAACACAAAACTGTCAAGTTGGGACTCAAAAAAAAATTATCACCATTATTTAAATGTATATTGAGGGTAGACGTTACATTTTTTGAACACACTTCCCTGAAGTTCAACAGGCCCTATGCAAGTACAAAGTATCAGATCACCTGCTGTTTTCTCTGTTTCCCATGAGAGCAGATACCTTCATTATTTCATGTGTGTCATTGGCAATCACATGTAATTAGTTACTGGAATCAGGATACAGGGGAACAGCAACTGAAGAGATCAGTTATGGCTAAACGCTTAGCAGATGTGCAGCATATAATCAGCTGTTCGCAGTCTGATTACTCATATGGTTATTATGTGTGAAGCCATACAGATATTTAAAAAAATCTAAATATTATCACCAACAAAAATCACTTTAAACTAAGACAAATGTTACAGACAGTCATGCTTCTCTAAAAAATGAATGTATATCTGCAGCAGTGTTAACTGGTCCACAGTGCGAACATGCAGTTACATGCAGCCACTGACAACAGTTCACGCAGTCACTTTGGTCACAATTATGCAGACCTGTAACTGTACAGTGCAATATCCAGTAGCCATACAAACCTGTATATGGATCCTGCATCACACTTGCAATATAGCAATTTTCAGTAAGGGATCCTGAAAGTCAGTACCAGTGTTGTTTATGATAAGGATGTTTATTAACAACAGTAGTAACAACATATAAAATTATGTGGATTCTGTTGCAATGGTCTTGTTGAAACACTGAAAATGTCTGCATAGTGACAAAGCAAGATATGTTGGTATAATGAAAATGGGTAATCAGCTATCACAGTAGCTTGAGACAACGTATAGGGTCGGAGATAATATGCATGCCCACAAATTCTGTATAATTAATTTACTGTGTGTTGATAAGCAGAGACACAGTAACAGTACAAACCATTAAGGTTATATGGAACTCATCTTTTACTCATTCTGTTCCTTCCCATCATATGTTCAACATTTTTAGTGACATATTTTTGAGACTACGTAACTTACATGTACAAAATCTCAGCATTCTGTTGTTTCACAGCTCTATCACTCTTACATTTCACAGAACTTGCTCCTGCAGCAGTCAATACATTCATTCTTGTATAAAGAACTTGTTAATCCATTACGCTTTGTGTTCATCTTAATATTACTGCATGTTTGGCAATACTAGAAAAAAAAATCCTGCAACTTTCATCCCACTTTCCTTACTGAAAAGGGACAGAAAAAAAACAGCATTATAAGAGCAGCAACCAGTGTCTCTCCACCCCATCTTAACTTCTGACCAAGTTGACAAAATCAAGTGAAAACTTGAATACACCATTCACAGGTACCGAACGCCATTTATTTCTAATTTCCTACACTAATTGATAAACAGACTGTGCTTCCTTCTACTAGTGAGGAAAGCAAACTGCCACCATGAACAGATTCATTTCTCACTGTTTCATATTCCGTAGCATTCACAAAACAATTATAGGTACATAAAATGCTAACATATTTAATAAACAACCAGGAGCAAAAGCTTGACCTTTAATTACATTACCAAAATAATGCTATACACAATTAAGATGTCACTTCCAAAACTTGTTTATTACAACATGAAACATAAATATACAGATTATATGAAATCAATTATGTTTCTTTGTTAAAGGGATAATGAAAATGCCATTTTTTGCTTCTTTTATCTTCCACCATCTACCAAGTCTATGCTCCTGACCAACACCCACAATAAGGAAATTACCATCAGAAGTGAAAGACATTGCATTAACAAAACCTGTGACAGGAATGTTTAAGACAGCACTGAGTGATCGAAAGCCATTGTCGCATTTCCAGAGTTTAATGTGTCCATCCTGTGAACCAGAAGCAACCAAGTCAGTGTTTATTAGAGTGGCAATACTAGAGATCCAATTTGGTTCTTCATTTTGTGCAGCTATACCATGAGCAAAATCTACTGTGCATAGTGGCTTCTTCTTCTTGGTTCCCCAGAGACACAGCTGTCCATCATCACCGCAGGAGAGAAAATGTTCTTCATTAATCAGTTTCACTGCATCAATACTACCTACATGTCCATTGTAAATCAACTGTGATTCTTCCACTACTTTCCATATCCTAACTGTATGGTCCCTGCCTCCCGATGTTACAGCTCGTTCTCGTGACAAAACATCCACGCTTGTGATTCCTGTCTGGTGACCAAACAAACTCTCTATATACGCCATCTCATCCAAGCTCCATATTTTGACTACTTTGTCAGCAGACACACTGAACAGCTGATGAGTCCCTTTTCTAAAAGCCAGGCCAGTAACAGCACCATTGTGCCCCTTAAATGAATGTAGATGAACTAGGGTGTCAGGGTTCCAAATGTGAATTACTTTGTTTTCATCACCTGAAGCAAGAAACTGGCTATCTGAAGATATAGCAAGAGATAACACAGTTGCAGTGTGGCCATTATCAGAGTCTGTGGATCCTTTCTGAATCCTTGGTCTACAGTTCACTTTACGTCTATCCGTTAGAGACCATTTCACAATTCCACAATCCTTGGACCCTGAATAAATATATTTATTGTCTGATGATATAACAAGGCATGTGACGGCAAGCTTATGCTCCTTACACCGCAAAAACTGCACGCCATCACTGTCAAACCCCACATAACTGTCCGCAACAGTCTTTCTTAGCTTACCACTTTGTTCTAAGTAGTCTTCTTTCAAACGGTGGGCAATTACATCTTTGTCAATAACCTCAGTCTCTGCTCGTTCGCGCTCTTCTCTCTCTATTTCAGCAAGATAAAGCTTAGCCAAACGAACTTTCTTATCCTGTGCTGTTTCTCCTGCATCATCGTCCGATTCGAACTGTACACTTTTACCCAATCTGTTACTCTCAGCCTCATCTTCTACCTCGCTTTCTATCTCTTCGCTTCTTAATGATGAATGATGACTTAAATCAGCGCTTTCAGCTGCCTTCTTCTTCCTTTGGCGTTGACCTGATTCACTTTTCTTCCGTTTATCTCTCCTTTTAACAAACTTTCCATTATGTCCCTCGTTTGATTTTACACTAATGCCCTGTCTTATGAAAAACGACATAACCAATACAATTACACAACACGTGCTTACGACTTGAAACACCATAGACCAACCGTGCCTTTGCTTAATTAACTGTTCCCAACATTACCTCACCTCAGGATTAAATACCAATGCTGATCTGTCGTTGACACTAAAGCTTGACAATCATATCAGGTGTTCTAAGTGAATAGGTTCAGTCCGAGATTCCTTATAAACTGCTACCATGTAATTCGGACAATTATTGGTTGATTAATTTATTTCACCTTCCGTCAGATCTTTACAGATATAGAAGCAGTCATAGATTTCATTAGATTTCAGCCCTAAAGCTTACAAGATCATATAGGGAAATTACTCCCATGTGGTTCGTAAAAATTCCCTTCTACGCAATGCGGCTATCATATGAATTGCCAACATTGCAAAGAGCGCTCTAGAAAGACAAATTTTGGTCCGTGTCATTAACAACATACAGCCACATAAAAAGTATGTTCACAGATACGGTGCACCTTCCCCCTTGGTTTCTTTCTCTCTCTCTTTCACACACACACACACACACATACTTTTTTTTTAATAGTTCTCACAAACAGGGACGAGGTAACCTGCGGTCGACATTGTCTTTCTAGTTTTTAAGAAGGCAGGATATTTTAAATCAGTACTTGTGTTCACGCATATACTCAAATGGCTTTGCCAGTAGAATGAATGCCTGTGGGCTTCCAGGAACGTGGTTCGGTGGCTTGCAGAAGTAGTCATTTTTACTTCCTGCTGCTCTGCCAAGGCAGGCTACGGGGCCGACCAAAATTTCCTGCACAGCTATTGACACGTTGACACGAAAAACAGACAATGATATTGTGTTCTTGCATATAACTACGTCATTCATATTGTTGGCTTTCTGCCAACAAATCAAGCCGCCGGACTACCGGACCAAGGCTTAACCTGTGTAAAGGGCGTAGGTTTCTTCTCCGTGCGCCTTAATGGCGTGGTGAGTAGGGACAAAAAACTTCGCCTTTATGTGGCTTCACCATCCCTCGGGAGCACCCTGTTAAGGAAAAGTAAGGATATGTCTGTGAAAATGTTCTAGATTGCTAGGGCTGTTTTGTCATTTCTTACTACTAAGAGATATATTTTGCGTACGGAAAAATTTAACGGTTCATGTATTCAGTACGCTCTTGATCTCTTGCTGTTTTGATTCAAATCTGTAAATAATGCAGTACCTTTCTTGGTTTTGGCGGGAGGGGGGTGAAGGAGAGTGAGAAAGAAAAGGGGGGGGGTGGAAAAAACTAGATGACAGGAATTAATTGTCAATTTGCATTGGTTGTTGTGGAACCATGAACACTTTTCTACATATGTATTTGACCAGAAACTAAATCGAGAAATGATAACAAGAAATTTGTATAACTTGTGTCTATGTTTAGCCTACTTTTTTTTTTTTAAAATGGCACTTCCCTAGAGCTGAGTTCACATTCTGCTTAATTTAAACTGAACATGTTGGCTCAAGGGGAATGAATTATTTGTATTGCTGAGGTACCTGGTTCCAAACTGGGCTGGGATGTCAACTATTGTGAATGATAATTTTCGTGATTTTTGTTACACCTACAAGACAAATGCCAAGGTAGTACCATAAATTGGCCATGACTACTTCTTTTGTCATTCTTTACCATTTCACTATTCTCAACTATGTAGATGCTATAGACACAGTTATTGAGATGTGTATATAATAGCCTATGGAGAATTTTAGTGCACAGCATGAGCTCAGGTAGCTATTATGTGGGGTAACAATTGTTAGTAAAACAGTTACATTTGACCTCATCTATTTATTATGCATTGCAACCGACAAGAAATGTACTAAGCAATATATAACGGAAATATTCGTTATTTCTTTGTGTTTCCTGTTTTATACAAAGAGAGGCAATGTACTGGATGGTTGACTGGTGGGTGATAGGTTTTTCCAGTACTGGGAAAGGAAAAAATATTAAATATGTACACAGACTCTTGAAATGTAAATTATTTCTGTGGAAGTAGGTCTGTCGATGCAGCAAATTGATGGGAAATACCCAAAAATGTGTCAGGTGTTAGCAGACAGAGAGTTTGTTGGTAGTCATGATTTTTTTTTTCTCATGCTGAAAATAAATGGGCTTGCTGTCCTACAGTTTCAAGCTTGAGTGAAACTGTATCAAAAAGAACAGAAAGCATGATTTTAGACAATATGGTGTGTGGAATTCATACCATTTTTGCTTTAATTGGGATTCACCTACACATGAACAACTGGGACTATCATGCCACACTTTTTGCTGTGGACTATTTGAACCCAGTGTAAAGGTAAGTGTATAGTTGATACAGAGGAACACATTACACATTCAAGACAATCAAGAACACCCCAAGAACTATGTCAGAAGTAACCACATGTACTGACAATCTCTCCACAGAAGGAACAGGCGTGGCTAGAGAGCAATATTTGGCTGCAGAGAGGGCAAGTGATGCGAAACTTGACTGCACCAAACGAACTGTAATGTAAGTGCCATTTAATTGTGTGAACGTATTTTAGAAATTAATATGTACAAATATTAGGAGAGTGCCAAATACCCAAAATACAACTTATAAGCAGGGTAATTCTTACAAAGAGAGCCTTAATAGTATCCCAGAGAAGACAGATTAGGGGACTTCTAACCTCCATTGCTGGCTAGTGTTCAATCGTATATATCTTTTAAGACAAGGTGAAGCTTCCTAGATAAGTGACAGTTACACACTACAGTAATTTAGGAAGACTAAAATGTAGGGATCAGTAAGAAATCACCACTACTCACTGTGTAATAACCCAGAAGATTGCAGTTCTCAGTTACTTTGTGGCAGAAAACTAAAATCACGCGTAGATACAAATGCAGTTAAGCTGAAACTAAAGAATTATTGTTCTTGTATTGCATCACAAAAGCAGCCACAGATTATTTAACAACTCGTGTTGTCAAGTTTCATATGCAGAGCTGAATTTTTAAAGCTATTGTATTAGAACTCTAATACTGCTAGTTTTTGTTATTACTGGAGGCAAAAGCCAAACCCTGCAGTGTGAGAAAACATACATTAAATGATGGGAGTAGATAATGTAATGCATGAGGGCAGTACATCAGAATGATTAATGATGTAGTATGCTGCAGCACATTATTTACAGAGTCAAGTGAAATATGTATTTATTATGCAGGAAAAGAGCCCTCATTTCTATGGATTTCATTCAACATATGTACCGGTAATATTCAGATATGAAACTCTGGGTGCTTTTATTCAGACAGTACAATTGTACAAGTACACGAATTTAAGAAAGATATGTTCTTACTGCTGAGATAACATATGATGTGATACTGACCCACATGCAAGGCTGTTTTGCACATATCATATCATATATCATATCATAACTTAAGCACAAAGTTTAGGCCTTAGCTGTAAAGTTAAAAAACACATAACTTATTATTACATGTATTTCATAAATTAACAGCATACATACAAATATTTTTCATCACCATGCTGGGCACATTTATAAACATTTTCAATAAGATTAATTGAAGATGACAATTTTAATTTAATCTTAACTTATATATACAGATATTAATATTTGGTTTTAAATAAATAACACGTCCACAGCAGCATAATACAGTTTTGATTACATCTATGTAGTTAACTTCATATTTTTTGTCGTAGAGTTAAGTACAGTATATTAAAAGTAACTAAGTCATTAACCTGTATCACATTGTTTATGAAACTTAGATTTGCATTGCATGTCAAATAAAGATTACTTAGCTGAATGTAGCAAACATTTTACATTTGTTGTGAATGAAAATTATTTCCAATTAAAACACTGTGAGGGGTTAAGGGAGGGGAATGTGTACATTTAAAATTTTCTGCCACTGGACAGAAAGACAAATGAAGTAATATTTCTTTGGTTACACTTTGTAACAAACCTTCATTATTCATTTGTTACTTTGGTGTGTGTGTGTGTGTGTGTGTGTGTGTGTGTGT
>JGI20166J26741_11011115_pt1 | contig 14588 bp, 12 predicted proteins | sample TergutCu122P5_FD_26741 | JGI IMG/M metagenome (IMG submission 26741)
TGGTTCGTCGCCGTGATGCTCGTGCAGCGTATGGTTGTTTGGGTCTTCTTCTAGGGGGAGCATCAGGTTGCCATCGATACCCTTTGCTGTATCCTTAGAAAAGCCTAAAAAAACAGGTGCAAGATCGGTTTGGAGCACAGCATGACATTGACCGTTGATGAGGTCCGCAACATTCGGTTCCCCATGGCGCGCCAGCCTAACGAAGACGGATATCGAGCCAGTGCGGTCGACAACTTTATCGATCGTCTAGAGGTTAGCTACGCCAACCTCGTTGAGGAGAACGATCGTCTGAGGGCCCAGCCAGGCGGTGACGGCGCGTCTCAGGAACAGCTTGCCGCACTGTCGCGGGAACGCGACCAGTTGCTCGCCCAGGTGGCTCAGCAGTCTTCACAGGTGGCTCAGCTGACTGCTCAGGTCGGCGATCTGACGACCCGCCTCTCCACTGCCTCCGCCGGTGACCCTGCCATGCAGGCCCATGTGCAGCAGTTGACACAGGCCAACGAGGAGTTGCACCGGCAGTTGGCGTCGGCGTCCGGCAACCCCGAGGTGACGGCCGGGCTGCAGGCACAGGTGGCCGACCTCATGGCGCGCATCACGCAGCAGGGGCAGGAGAAGCTTGCCGTGCAGGCCCAGTTCGACGAGCTGCAGGCGCGCACCTCGCAGGAGAAGGCAGCCTTGCAGGTCCAGCTCGACGAGGCGCGAGCGCGCGCCGGCGAGCTGCAGGCGAAGCTCACCGCCGGCGCGACCGCGTTCGAGGGCGACACGCGACCCATCGTGGTCACCACCAGTTCCGAGGCGGCGCCGGCAGTGGTGCTGTTGGTCGAGCAGACGCTGACACAGGCGCAGAAACTCATGGACAGTGCCAAGGTCGAGATCGAGCAACGGCGTGCCGAAGCGGAGACTGAGGCTCGTCGTCTGGTTGAGTCGGCAACGCTCCAGGCCGAGGAGTTGGCTCGTCGTGCCCAGTCGGACGCCGTGTCGGTGCAGTCGGAGGCCAGCGCGTCGGCCGATCGTCTCGTGAACGAGGCGCGTGGGCGGGCGGCGGCCATCGATAACGAGGCCGACCGTCGACGCGGCGAACTGTACGGTCAGCTGGAGCGCGACCGTCAAGCGCTGACCGAACGCATCGGCCAGCTGCGCGATTTCGAAACGCAGTATCGGGAAAGCATGGCCATGCATCTGCAGCGTCAGCTCGACTCGCTGAAGGACGCCGATTTCGCCCCCACCAACCGGCCTGAGTTGCTCGACTGACATTTCAAGGAGACTGCGATGGTTGCCACCGCGAAATCAGGGTTAACGAGCCTGCCAGTACTACCTGGCGAGGACCCGTGGACGAAAGCCGAGATCGATGCGGTCAGGGCCGACCTGCAGTCCGACATCAACCGCATGCGGGCCGCCATTGCCGAGGCCGAGGAGGACCTGGCTGATCGCATGAATGACGGCCCGGATGGGGCCGGCAAGGATCCGGCCGATGTCGGGGCGTCGAATTTCGAGCTCGACCAGGAGATGTCGCTGAATGCGAATACGCGGCACATGCTGCGCCAGACCGAGCTCGCCCTGAAGCTGCTCGACGACGGCGGCTACGGCTACTGCGAAGCCTGCGGCCAGCCGATCGGCAAGCTGCGGCTGCAGGCGTTTCCCCGGGCGACGATGTGCGTCGCCTGCAAGCTGCGGGCCGAGCGCCGCTAGTGGCGGTGGATGGTGCCACCTGGCTTGACTGGGTGCGTAATCGCCGCGTGCGCGGTGTGGGCGAGCATTACCTGATGATCGGCATCGCCGTTGTCGCCTACGGGGTTGACACCGCCACCAAGCAGTTGGCTATCGCGCTGCTGGCGCCGCCCAAGAGCATCCCGCTGTTGGGCGGCTGGTTCCAGCTTCAGTTGCTGTACAACTCGGGCGCCGCGTTCTCGATGGGCGCCCGGTTCACCCCGGTGATCGCCAGCGTCGGCGTGGTGGCGCTGATCCTGATCCTGACTCTGATCGCACCCCGGGTTGCCGGCCGCCTTGAAAACGTCATTGTCGGTTTGCTGCTCGCCGGCGTGGCCGGCAACGTGACCGACCGGATGGTGCGCGCCCCCGGACCTTTCCGTGGCCACGTCGTCGACTTCATCGGGTTGCGCTATTTCGCCGTTTTCAACGTGGCCGACATCTGCATAACGGCGGCCGCGGTCATACTCGTCATCGCAGTGTTGAGATCTCAGGTGGGCCAGAAGAGCCGTCCGTGAGTGTGCTGTTGGTGCCCGATGGGCTGGAGGGGGAGCGGGTCGACGTGGCGGCGACTCGCATGACCGGGCTTTCCCGCAGCCGGATCGCCGATCACATCGCCGCCGGCCGGGTGCGCCTCGACGGCGTCGTCGTCGACAAGGCGTCGGGGCGCGTGCGGGCCGGGCAGATGCTCGACGTCGACGAGATGAACGCGCCGGTGGTGAACCTCACTCCCCGGCTGGCTGACGGGGTGACGATCGTCCATCTGGATGCGTCGCTGGTGGTGGTCGACAAGCCGGCTGGGGTGGCGGCCCACCCGTCGCTCGGCTGGGATGGCCCCGATGTGGTGACGCACCTGGCCGGCGCCGGTATCACGGTGGCGACGGCCGGGCCGCCGGAGCGGGCCGGCATCGTGCAGCGGTTGGACGTGGGCACGTCCGGGCTGATGGTGGTGGCGCGCGAGGACGGCGCCTACTCGAATCTGAAAGCCCAGTTTCGTGCGCACACCGTCACGAAGATCTACCACGCGGTTGCCCAGGGGCACCCCGACCCGCCGTCGGGCACGATAGACGCGCCCATCGCTCGGGCGCCGGGTTCTCAGTGGCGTTTCGCCGTGCGAACGGAGGGCCGGGCGTCCGTCACCCACTACGAGACGCTCGAACTGATGCGGGGCGCCTCGCTGCTGCGGTTGCGCCTGGAGACCGGGCGGACGCACCAGATCCGGGTGCACCTGTCAGCGATACGACACCCGCTGGTTGGCGACATGACGTACGGGGCCGATCCGGTGCTGGCGTCCCGGGTGGGGCTTGAGCGTCAGTGGCTGCACGCTGTCGAACTGGGGTTCGTGCACCCGGCAACCGGCCGGCCCGTTTCGTTCGTGTCTGCGCCGGCAGACGATTTGGCACGCGCGCTGCAGGTGCTAAGCGCCGGCGGTGTGGCAGAATAGACCTGGCACGCAACCTTGCCCGGGTGGCGGAATGGCATACGCGGTCGGCTCAAACCCGACTGGCCGCAAGGCTGTGTGGGTTCGACTCCCATCCCGGGTACGGACGGAATAAGTTGGCAACGGACAAGGCCGTCTCCAAGGATTGGAAATGAGCAAAGAACAGACATCAGTGACGCAACATGGGCGCACGCGGGTACTCGTCGCGGAGGACGAGGCCCTGATACGGCTCGACCTGGTCGAGTTGCTGACCGATGAAGGTTACGACGTGGTGGGCCAGGCCGGCGATGGTGAGACGGCTGTGTCATTGGCCCGCGAACTCGAACCGGACCTCGTGGTCATGGACATCAAGATGCCCGTCATGACCGGCCTCGAGGCCTGCGAGATCATCTCGGACGAGCGCATCGCCCCGGTGGTCATGCTGACGGCCTTCAGCCAGCGTGACCTGGTCGAGCAGGCGCGCGAGGCTGGGGCCATGGCGTACGTCGTCAAACCGTTCGACGCGTCGGACGTGGTGCCGGCCATCGAGATGGCGCTGGCCCGGTTCGCCGAACTGCGAGCCGTCGAGGACGAGGCCGCCGACCTCCAGGAACGCTTGGAGTCGCGCAAGCTCGTGGATCAGGCGAAGGGCATGCTGCAAGACAGCTTTGGCATGAGCGAGGCGGAGGCGTTCCGCTGGATCCAGAAGCAGGCCATGGACATGCGCAAGTCGATGCGCGAGGTGGCCGAGGGCGTCATCGAGCACGCGAAGGACGCCGGCTGAGGTGCCCGGAACCGCCCTGCTGATCGACGGCCATTCGATCGCGTTCCGGGCCTTCTTCGGTCTGCCGGCTGAGAACTTCCAGACCTCCACCGGGCAGTACACGAATGCCGTCTACGGGTTCACTTCGATGCTGTCCAGTCTGATAGCCTCGACGAAACCGACGCACATCGGGGTGGCATTCGACGTCTCCCGGGTCAGCTTCCGCACGTCGGACTACGCCGACTATAAGGGCACGCGCGGCGACACCCCCGAGCCATTCATCGGCCAGGTGCCTCTCATCCACGAGTTGCTGCACGCCGCCGGCATCGCCCACACGCAGAAGGACGGCTTCGAGGCCGACGACATCATCGCCACGTGGGCGACGCAAGCGGCCGCTGCGGGCATCAAGGTACTGATCTGCTCGGGTGACCGCGATCTGCTCCAGATGGTGACCGAAGACGCCACCGTGCTCTATCCGGTGAAGGGCGTCACGGAGATGGCGACGATGACACCCCAGGCGGTGATCGACAAGTATGGCGTCGCCCCCGCCGCCTATCCGGAGCTGGCGGCGCTCGTCGGGGAGGCCAGCGACAACTTGCCCGGCGTGCCAGGGGTCGGGCAGAAGACGGCCGCCAAGTGGTTGGCCCAGTTCGGCACGCTCGACGAGTTGCTGCTGCGCGCCGACCAGGTGCCCGGCAAGGCGGGTGAGTCGCTGCGCGCCCATGTCGACGACGTGCGCCGCAACCGTCGCCTCAACGCGCTGGTGCGCGATGTCGACGTCGACATCGATCTGGCGGGGCTCGAGCGTCAGTCGCCGGACCCGGCCGCGATCGCCCGTCTTTTCGACGTGCTTGAGTTCAGGACGTTGCGCGGCCGGCTCATGGACGCCCTCGGCGCCGGTGCGCCGGCACCGGCGTTGGCCTCCTCGCCGGCTGTCGACATCGACAAGTTGGCCCCAGGCACGCTCGGCGCCTGGCTGGATGCATGGGCCTCGGGGCCGACTGGGCTGCTGGTCGACTCGGACGCAGTGTGGCTGGCCGGCGCCCACGTGGCGCGACTCGATACCGTTGCGCTCGGCCCCGCGGATGACCGGGCGCTCGGCGCCTGGCTGGCCGACCCGGCTCGTCCCAAGGTCATGCACGCGGCCAAGGCCGCCATTCGGGCCCTGGATGCGCGAGGGTACCGGCTCGAAGGGCTGACCTTCGACACGGAGCTGGCGGCCTACCTGCTGGCGCCCGATCAGCGGTCGTTCACGCTCGACGGGCTGGCGCCACAGTACCTGGACCGCCAGTTGGGCGCCGCGGCGGCGGGGGAGTCGCAGGCGATGCTCGACTTCGACGAGCCGGACGAGCGGCCGGCACGAGTCGTCGCGATCCGCGACCTGGGCGTCGTGCTGGCGTCGCGTTTGGCGGATGTCGGCGAGGCTGGGTTGCTGGCGGACGTCGAACTGCCGGTGCAGCGAGTCCTGGCCGACATGGAGACGTTGGGTGTGGCAGCCGCGCCCGACGTGCTGCAACACCTGCGCGACGACCTGGACGGGGCTGTCATGGCAGCCGAACGGGCGGCTGTCGGCATCGTCGGCCACGAGTTCAATCTGAGTTCGCCGAAGCAGCTGCAGGTCGTGCTGTTCGACGAGCTGAGGATGCCGAAGACGAAGAAGACGAAGGTCGGCTATACGACCGACGCCGAGGCCCTGGAGAACCTGTACGCCAGCACCGGCCACCCGTTCCTCGAACACCTGCTGGCCCACCGTGACAACATCAAACTGCGACAGATCGTGGACGCCCTGATCAAGGCGATCGCCGACGACGGGCGCATTCACACGACGTACATGCAGACGGCGGCCGCCACCGGCCGGTTGAGTTCGACTGACCCGAACCTGCAGAACATCCCGATCCGTACCGACACCGGCAAGCGGGTGCGTGAGGGCTTCGTTGCGGGGCCGGGTTACGAGGAGCTGCTCAGCGCCGACTACTCGCAGATCGAGATGCGGGTCATGGCGCACGTTTCGGGCGACCCGGCCCTCATCGACGCGTTCCGCAGCGGCGTCGACTTTCACACCGTTACGGCGTCGAAGGTGTTCGGGGTGCCGACCGCCGATGTGACGCCGATGCAGCGGTCACAAGTCAAACAGGTGAACTACGGCCTGGCCTACGGGCTCAGCGCCTACGGCCTGTCGACACGACTTGGCATCGGTGTGCCCGCGGCGCGTGAACTGATGGACGACTACTTCACCACGTTCGGGCACGTCCGTGAGTATCTCGCCGAGGTGGTGGCACAGGCCAGGCGCAACGGGTACACCGCCACGCTGCTGGGGCGGCGGCGTTACCTGCCCGATCTGACAAGCCTGAACACGCAGCGGCGCGAGATGGCCGAGCGAGCGGCGCTGAATGCCCCGATCCAGGGCACAGCAGCCGACATCATCAAACTAGCCATGGTGCACGTGGCCGAGCGGCTGCGGGCTGAGCGCCTATCCTCGCGGTTGCTGCTGCAGGTGCACGACGAGCTGGTCTTCGAGGTGGCGCCCGGCGAACGCGAAATCCTTCAGGCTCTGGTGGTCGACGTCATGACGGGCGCCATGACGCTGACGGTGCCTCTCGATGTGTCGGTCGGCGTGGGACGCTCTTGGGCGGAGGCGCACTGATGAGTCTCACGTTGGTGGTGCTGGCAGCCGGGCTCGGCAGCCGGTTCGGTGGCGTCAAGCAGCTGGCGGCGGTCGACGATGCCGGGCGCACTCTGATCGAGTACTCGCTGAGCGATGCCATCGGGGCGGGCTTCGAGCGCATCGTCTTCGTGGTCACACGACAACTGCAGCCGGAGTTCGACGAGCGCATCGGGCGGCGATTCGCGGAGGCCGCCGAGATCGTCTACGCGTATCAGGAAATCGATGCCTTGCCGCCCGGCTACCGGGTACCTCCGGGGCGCGTCAAGCCATGGGGCACCGCCCAAGCTGTGCTGAGTGCGCTGCCGCAGGTGCCGGGGGCGTTCGCCACGATCAACGCCGACGACTACTACGGGGCCGATGCCTATTCCCAGGCGACCGCATTTCTGGGTACAGAAAGCACCGATCACGGCCTTGTCGCCTATCGGCTGGACAACACCCTGTCGCCCAACGGCACCGTGTCGCGGGGCGTCTGCGAGGTGCAGCACGGGCGCCTGGCGGGCATCACCGAGCGAACGGCCCTGCGCCGGGTCGAAGGTGGGGCACTCGACGAGACCGGCCGCATCTTCCCCGGCGACACGCCGGTATCGATGAACTTCTGGGTGTTCCGCCAAGACGCCGGGGCAGCGTTCACCGAACAGTTCCCGCGGTTCCTGGACGGCCTGACACCGGAAACGGCCGCGAAAGCCGAGTTCTTTCTGCCGGATGTGGGTCGCGCCCTCATCCCGCACGTGCGGGTCCTGCCGACGGCGGCGGTGTGGCAGGGCGTCACCTACGCCGACGATCTGCCCGCGCTCCGCGCCTATTTGGCTGGCCTCCGCGCCAGCCCGGCTGGCGACCGCGCCAGCCCAGCTGGCCTCCGCGCCAGCCCAACTGGCGACCGCGCATGAGCGGCGCCGAGTCCCATGTGGCGCTGACCCGGGCGGCGCGTTTTGCCACGAGCGCGCCGGTGGCAACTGCCACCAGGTTCGGCTCCGGCCACGTCAACGACACGTTCCTGGTGACGGACGAGAACGGCCGCCGGTACATCCTGCAGCGCGTCGGCCCACCGGCCTTCCGGCAGCCGGAGCACGTCATGGCGAACATCCTCGCCGTGACGCAGGCGATGGCGTCCCAGGTGGCGGACCCGAGGCGGCGCCTGGCGTTGGTGCCCACTCGTGATGATGCCTGGTGGGTCCCCGAGCCGACGGGGGAGTGTTGGCGTTTGTATGACTACATCGATGGATCGTGTGAGTTGTCGGCCCCGCTGACTTCGGACGAGTTCGCCGCCGTCGGACGGGCGTTCGGCGATTTCATGGTCCAGGTGTCCGGCATCGACGCCACGACGTTGCACATCACGATCCCGCACTACCACGACGAACCCCGCTACGTCGCCCGCCTGAAGGCTGTCGCGGCCGCCGACCCGCTGGGCCGGGTAGCGCAGGTGCGTGAGGACATCGAGCGCGTGCTGGCCTACGAGACCATCAGCCACGACTTCGACGACACCGACATGCCGGAACGGGTGACACACAACGACGCCAAGGTGGCCAATGTGCTGTTCGACGCCGCCACGCGGCAGCCGCTGTGTGTGGTCGATCTCGACACGGTGCAACCTGGCCTGGCCGTCAACGACTTCGGCGACATGGTGCGATCCGGGGCGGCGACGGCGCCGGAAGACGAACCCGATCTCGATCGCGTGCACTTCTCCCCGGAACTCTTCGAGGCCTGCGTGCGGGGGTATGTGGGCGCCAGTCGTGGCATCCTCACCGCGTCCGAGCTGGCCAACCTGCGGCAGGGAGCCCGCATCATGACGCTCGAGACGTCCCTGAGGTTCCTGATCGATCACATAGAGGGAGACGTCTACTACCACATCCGGTACCCCGGCCAGAACCTCGACCGGGCGAGGAACCAGGCCAGGCTGCTGGGCGACATCGACGCGCACTGGGCCTGGATGGGGCAGGCCATAGAGGTTGCAATTCGGCAACAGAGTGGCCCAGCACCCGCCTTCGAGGGATCTTGACGGGCATTTGTTGGTGCTAGTCTGAAAGGACAGGCGCGACGTCGAGCCCAGAACGGAGGAATTGCCCGCTGTGACACTGACGTTCGAATGGCTCGAGTTGCCGACCGCGGCGCTTGGCGAGCCTGATGCGGTGTCCATGCTGCAAGCCCCCAAGGAGTTCGAGGTCCACACGGAAGACGTGCCCGACGCGCTGATGGCCGATGGGTTGAGGCGCGGCCGGCCGGCCACGCTGCTGCCGTTCACCAGCCAATCCGGCTACGACCGCCGGCTGACACCCGTTCGCCACCCTGTCGCCGTGTTGCGGGGCGAACGGTTGGAGGCCACTTTTCTGCTCGACCTGGGTGGGCGGCTCTGGTCGTTGAAGGATCTGGCATCCGGACGAGAGCTGCTGTACTCGAACGCGGCGATCCAGTTCGCCAACCTTGGCATACGGGATGCCTGGTTCGCCGGCGGGGTCGAGTGGAACGTCGGCCTGATCGGGCACACGCCGCTGACCTGTTCACCTGTGCACGCCGGCAGCGTCGACTCGCCGGTCGGGCCGGTGCTGCGACTGTGGGAGTTCGACCGACTGCGCGACTGCGTCTACCGTGTCGACGCCTGGCTCGACGATGACACGGGTCTGTTGTGTGTGCGCCCCGAGATCCACAACCCCAACGCCCAGCCCGTCGACACCTACTGGTGGTCGAACACCGCCGTGCCGCTGAGCCAGTCGACTCGCATCGTGGTGCCCGCCGACACCGCCTGGAAGTTCGGCTTTGAGAGGGTGATGCGCCGGGTGCCGGTCGGCGGCGCGGGTGACGACTCGGTGTGGCCCTGGCGCGGCGTCGGCTCAGCCGACTACTTTTTCGACCTGGGCCGCGGCGCGACACGCCCTTGGATTGCGGCCGTCGAGGGGGACGGCACGGGCATCGTCCAAACCTCCAGCGCCCGCCTGCAGGGGCGCAAGCTGTTCGTCTGGGGCGAGGCCCAGGGTGGGCAACGCTGGCAACGATGGTTGTCGCCGCTCGGCGGCCGGTATGCCGAGATCCAGGCCGGCTTGGCGCGCACGCAGATGGAGCACCTACCCCTGGGTGGGGGCGACAGCCTCCACTGGGTCGAGACCTACGGGCCACTGCAAGTCGACGCCCAGACTGCAGTAGCGGATTGGCCGGACGCCGTCGCCGGTGTCGCGCGCGCCATCCAGGCGGAGCAACCCGATTCGTGGCTGGCCGGCGTCGAACTGGCAGCGGATACCATGGCCGCCCTGCCCCCGATCGTCCGGCACTCCGGTTCGGGCTGGGGGGCGCTTGAGCGTGTGCGCCGCGAGTCGGCCGGCGACCGGTCGCTGACAAGCACTGCCACGCCGTTCAATGACGACACTCTTGGCCCCGAGCAGGCAGCCTGGTTGGCGTTGCTGCGCGACGGCGCCTTCCCTGCCGCCGACCCTTGCGAGCCCCCGGGGTCGTACCAGCGCTCGTCCGATTGGGCGGATCGGTTGCAGGCGGATGGCGGGTGGCGGGCCCAGCTGCATCTGGGCGAGATCCGCTGGCACCAAGGTGACGCCGATGGGGCACGTCAGGCCTGGGAGGCGTCGGTCGCCGAGGCCCCGAATCCGTGGGCGTGGCGCGATCTGGGGTTGGCGGCCCAGGCCGGTGGCGACCTGGCCGGCGCGGCCGGCGCCTACACGCAAGCGTGCGACCTGCGACTCGACGTCACGATCGTGCTGGAGCGTCTTGAGGTGCTGCTTGCCGGTCAGCCGGGTGAGGCATTGACCGTGATCGATGAGTTGCCGCCGTGGCTGCGAGCCGATCCCCGAGTGCGGGTCGCGGCGGCGCGGGCGGCGTGTGACGCCGGTCTGATAGAACGTGCGCTGCAGGAGCTGACACCGCTGCCGCACTTGGCGACACTACGCGAAGGCGAGACTCTGCTCGACGTCCTGTGGCAGCGGGTGCAGGACGAGCTGGCCACGGCCGCATCGACACCGCTGACGGCGCAGTGGCTGGCGCGCGGGTCGCAATTGCCGGCTGATTGGGACTTTCGCATGGCACCTGAACAAACGGAGGCGAGCAGATGACCGGCATGGACGAATTCGACACCCAAGTCACTACCCGGCTGAACCAGTTGCACGACATGGCGGCCGCGGGCGGCCTGGCACCGGCGATCGACATCATGGCGTCGTGCCTGTCAAATGACGGCGTCGTGCAATCGTTCGGCACGGGTCACTCGCAGGCGTTCGCAATGGAGATCGCCGGCCGGGCCGGCGGCTTGATCCCGACGCATGCGATCAGCCTGGTCGATCTGGTGTTGTTCGGCGTGCGGCCCGTCTCCGAGCTGGGCGGCCCTCAGTTCGAGCGAGACGAGACGGTCGCCGACCAGCTGTACGGCTTATACGACATCAGGCGGCAGGACGCCTTCATCATCGCCTCCAACTCGGGCGCGAACGGGTCGATCGTCGGCCTGGCGCTGAAGGCGAAGCAGGCGGGCCATCCGGTGATCGCCGTCACCAGCCTGCAGCACAGCCAGGGTGTGGTCTCCAAGCACAGCAGCGGGAAGCGACTTTTCGAGATCGCCGATGTGGTGCTCGACAACCTGGCGCCGTATGGTGACGCCACCATCGATGTTGACGACGGCATCGCGAATGCCGACCACGGCACCCCGGATGCCGGAATCAGGATGGGGGCCGTGTCGTCGATCACCGCCGCCTACCTGGCCCAACTGTTGACCGTCGGCACCGCCGTCAAACTGCGTGCCGCCGGCATCGAGCCGCCGATCTACCTGTCGGCGAACATCCCAGGAGGCGACGAGCACAACCAGGCGCTCGAAAAGCTGTATGGGGCCCGTATCAAACCACACGCTTACCGCTGATACGGGCGAACAAGAGAAAAGAAAACAAGGAAGGAAAGAAATGAAGATTGGACGGCAACTCGCCATCGGCGTGCTCAGTGTCGCACTGACGCTGGGCGCTACCGCATGCGCTACACCCAAGAGCTCAAGCTCATCGAACCCCACCGGTTCTGCCACCAGTTCGGCCACCGAGTCGGCCGATAACCCCTTCGGACTGGCCGACGGCTCAACGATCGACGCTGTCGTTTTCGATGGCGGCTACAAGACGGACTATGTCGACTACGCCGGTACCGTGCTCAAGAAGAAGTTCCCGAATGTGACGGTCAAGGTCACCCCGTCGACCACACTCGGCGCCGAGCTGCAGCCGCGCTTCGTCTCCGGCAATCCGCCCGACCTGCTCGATAATCAGGGTGGGCAAACCATCCCGATCAGCTCTATCATCGACCAGTTGGCCACGTACGACGACTTCTGGAACACTGTCGGCTACGACGGCGTCCCGATCAAGGACGCGGTCATGGACGGCGTCAAGGCGACCGGCACCTACAACGGCAAGTTCATCATCATTCCCTACGTGATGACGCTCTACGCGTTCTACTACTCGCAGACGCTGTTCGACGAGAAGGGCTACAAGCTGCCCCAGACGTGGGACGATGCGCTGACGCTCTGCCAGACCGCGAAGGCCGACAATCTCTACCTGTTCACCTGGGGCAAGGAGGCCGGTGATTACTGGCGCTGGATGATCCTGGATTCGATCATGAAGCAGGGCGGCGGCGACGTGATCAACCCCATCGTGAACCTCCAGCCGGGTGCTTGGTCGAACCCGGTCGCACAGACCACACTCACCAAGTTCAAGGCCATCGTCGACGCGGGCTGCTTCATCCCGGGCGGCGCAGGCACGCAGTTCACGGCGGCGCAGGCGCAGTGGTCGAATGACAAGAAGGCGCTCATGTACTACACGGGCTCCTGGATCGAGAACGAGATGAAGACCGCCACGGCCGACAACTTCAAGATGACCGCATGGCCGGTCATGGTCGCCGACCCGGCGACGGCGAAGTATCCGTTCAAGGCGGTCGACGCGGGTGCCGACGAGAAGTTCGTCGTCCCGGCGCAGGGCAAGAACAAGGCCGGCGGGTTCGAACTGATGCGGGCCATGCTGAGCAAGGATGCGGCATCCAACTTCGCCAAGACGCGGCTCGCGCCGACGATTGTCAAGGACACCGTGCCGGCCGACGGCTTCGGCTCGACGGCACTCGCCTCGACGTCCAAGCTGATCGCCGACTCCGGGACCGACACGTTCGCGGTGCAAGGCACGAACTACACCGTCTACTACGGCATCCAGGCAGACACCATCAGCCTCTGGAACACCTTCCTGTCGGGTGGCATGTCAATCGCCGACCTGACAACGCAGGAGGAAGCGTTGGCGGCTAAGGCTGCTGCCAACAAGGACATCGCGAAGCTGACGTTCAACCTCTGATTATGAACGTGAGTCGTCATCCGGGCAACCCGTCTCCATCGAGGCGGGTTGCCCGGCTGCGGGGCCAGCTGACCCTCGACCGGGTCAGCTTCTTCGCCGTGTTCCTCATCCTGCCCGTCGCGATCTTCGTCGTCTTCGAGCTGAGCCCCGAGATTCAGGCGCTGTACTACGCCATGACCGACTGGCGCGGCTTCTCGCCCGACATGAACTTCATCGGGCTCGGCAACTATGTTCGCATGTTCCACGACTCGAACTTCCTGATATCACTGCGCAACTCCACACTGCTGGTGCTCGTAGTGCCGACACTCGCGCTCGTCTCGGCTTTCGCGATTGCCACCGTCGTGACGGCGGGCGGCAAGAGCATCGGCCGGGTCAAGGGCCTGGCGGGCGGTGGCGTGTACCGCGTCATCTCGTTCTTCCCGTACACCGTCCCCGCGATTGTGGTCGGCATCATCTGGGCGCAGATCTTCAACCCCAATCTCGGTCTGTTCAACGGCATCCTGACCAGGCTCGGATTCGACAAGTTTGCCGGGTTCGCCTGGCTCGGACGGACGACGACCGCCATGCCGGTCGCCATGTTCGTCGTCGTCTGGAGCTTCATCGGCTTCTACGCGGTGCTGTTCGTGGCGGCGATCAAGGGCATCCCGGCGGAGACATACGAGGCGGCGCGCATCGATGGCGCCGGCCGGTTCAGGACGGCGATCTCCATCACGCTGCCGCAGATCGCCGACTCCGTGCGCACCGCATACATCTACCTGGGATTGGTGGCTATCGACGCCTTCGTGTACATGCAGGCGCTGACCCCCGAGGGCGGTCCGAAGTACTCAACCCTGACGATGTCCCAGAACCTCTACATGGAGGCATTCAGGAACGGCAACTTCGGCTACGCCACGGCGATCGGCGTCGTGCTCGCGATTGTCACGATGCTCTACGCCGGTCTGGTCATGCTCGTCTTCCGCCTTCTGCGCGGCCGATCGGATGAGGGGAGAAGCTGATGGCCCGCCGCAAGGTCAACGCCGGTGACGTCACCAACACCGCCGTGTCGCACGTGCTCTTGATCATCTGGAGCCTCGTGGTTGTCGTCCCATTCCTGTGGACACTTCTATCCAGCCTCAAGGAGACCAAGCAGATCCTGTCTGACCCATTCAGCCTGCCCGACCGCCTCCATTGGGAGAATTACGCGAACGCCTGGACCGGGTCCGGTATCGGGCGCTACTTCCTCAACACCGTCATCATCGTCGTCACGGCCACCTTCCTCGTCATGGTGCTGGGCGCGATGCTGGCGTACGTCATGGCGCGGTTCAGGTTCGTGGGCAACAAGCTGATCTACAACATCATGCTGCTGGCAATGATGTTCCCGATCTTCTTGGCGGTCGTGCCGCTGTTCTTCCTGCTCAACAACATGAATCTGCTGAGCTCGGTACCCGGGTTGGTGATCGTGTACGTCGCGTTCGCGCTGCCGTTCACGATGTTCTTCCTGCACTCGTTCTTCCTGCAGTTACCGCAGGAGATCTACGAGGCGGCCGTTGTGGACGGTGCCGGCGAATGGCGGACGTTCTTCCAGGTCATGCTGCCGATGGCTGCGCCCGGCCTGGCATCCGTCGCGATCATGAACTTCGTGGGACTGTGGAACCAGTACCTCCTGCCGCTCGTGTTGAACTCCGACAAGAACAAATACGTCCTCAGTCAGGCGATGGCAAGCTTCGCCTCGAGGGCCGGCTACGCCGTCGACTTCGGTGC
>JGI20166J26741_11012226_pt1 | contig 14585 bp, 13 predicted proteins | sample TergutCu122P5_FD_26741 | JGI IMG/M metagenome (IMG submission 26741)
TGATCAAGAAACCTCGTAAGCGAGGAGGCTAAAGCCCACTAGAGGGCTGTAAAATACAACCCCCACCGGGGGTTGTAGCGCCAGGAGAAAAAAAAAGTAAGGGAGAAAGTTGGAGTAAGGAGATCGGGGATGCCAAGGCCCGAAAACAGACTGATGCTCCATACAGAAGGGAAATGTGTGGATAAATTTGTACTACAGTAGAGTGGGCTGTATGACTTCGAATGGAAGGTGTTTTCTGCATCTGTTTTGACGAATGTCTGGCTTCTTACACATGAATTAGCCCACCTACCGACCACGGTGGTTCAAGACGTAACGCTTCTGACGAAGTGAGTACGTGCCGTTTCGATTCCCAGTAGATACGAAGGTTATTTTGACTCAGACATTCAGCGGCATTCCTCAGTCCCTCCAGATAAATTCCAGGACAGAATCTCAAACTAGGCGAAGGCCGCTTTCTTCATCATCATTTCCAGTTCGTCGTTCATTAATAACCTATCATCTTTTACAAAGAACAGACAATAATGTGCGAAGAGCGTTACTCGCTAGATGGCAATGACAGCATCCGATGACTTTGCACAGCGTATAAGGAGGCCGGCACGTTACCGATCTGCATTTCCTTTCCTTTCCGTGAATTTTACTTTTGCTTTATTTCACGAAGCTGTCAGCGTCTCAGACTGGCTTATATAACGTCTAATATTAGTGTAACTGATGAATGACTGGAATTAATGTGGAAGGAACCTGCCGCTTCCTCGTGGAAATACTCGTGCAACATATAATTGTGCGGAAAAGAAGTAAGAAAACCCACAGACCTACGAAACTAGGGTCTGTTCCCAACACGCAGAGTTTTAACTTACCTGTTCTCTATACGAATTACTTCTATTAATTCTAAAATGCCAAACAATGGACACAGTCCATGAAGTAAACAGTCTTAGGAATGCAGTCTGCGTGTTCGGTTCCTCTTTTCTGATTAAATCCATCCAGAACTGACAATGGGGACACGAGACGGGGCAGTTGGTTGAGGCACTGCGCTACAAGCCGGAAGTTTCGATTCTCGATGGTTTCATTGAAATGTTTCATTAAAATTCGCACTACGGCCCTAGGTTCGACTCAGCCTCTAAGAGAAATGAGTATCAGGAATATTTCCTGGGGTCCAAAGGCGGCCGGTGAATAGGGCTGAAAACCTTACAAGTTCCATGTACCGACCGTGCTGAAATCTAGGAGTTTTAACCTCCTGGATCCCTCAAGGGCCTGTGCAAGCCTCTACAGCGATTGCTTTACCTTTACCATTTTACCAGATGTGACAAAACAATTATCGGACTTTTTTTTTGTGACGCTGCTCTGTAGGTTTTAAAGTCGGTTCTAGTTTATTATTGCTCGAATACTCGTATCTGTACTTCTACAGGCAATGTTTCTCTCTCATTTGGGGGGAGAAGAGGCATAGCTCCACTCAGTCTTATTCTAGGCTCTAAATGGAGAACAGTCTTCATACCCCTGGGAAAGAATCCCAAGACGCAGTAAAGAAGGGACTGCCTTGGTCCGAGTGTCGGTTTGGACGTAGTGGAGAAGAGAAAATTGTTTGCCCCTGCCGGGATCCGAAATCCGCACCGTCATAGGCGAAGTCTAGCGGCTACAACACCTCTGTTCTTATGTCTGCAGGACTGCAATCACTGTTTTCAATTTTACAGTAAAACTAATTTGGAATAAAGACTTAACAAAAGGATGTAGCCTTCGAAGAAAGTAAACCGCCTGCACTTCTGTATGACGGAAAGTGATGATTTCTGTTAGAGCCCAATCAGCAATGCTGGTCCCTTTTACTTTCGTCCACGCTAAGCTAAACAGAGTCGCTACATCTTAACAGCAACACGTGACGTGATCTGACATAGTGTTATCATGCGATAATGCAATAAAAATTCCTGTGACCATAGTTCAACTTTTATTTTAAAAACAAATAAAGTGGGCCAGTTTTTGCTTGACTGAAATAAATTATCTTATCTAGAGAAATAAGTAGACCGAAAGTCACATACAGTGTACGGAAAGACTTAAGAAATACAGCTTTCCTGATCAACATGGATATATCAGTCAGTCGACTAGGCTAGACCAGGGAGCACCAATTTCCCAAACAGCTAAGAACCATCTCAACAGTCCAGGCGACAGAAGGGTGACATGGCGCAAGGTCCACACTAGTAATCCACAAATATTAGGTGCAGACGGAAATAATTCTTCGCCCTGGCGTCATGGCGCCCGGTACTTTTCAACCCTAGTCTAGAAAATTACGAATTTGGATTTCCGGTATATGCAAAAAAAAAATCTCATCTCCGCAGTGTCTACACTGGTGTTGGGAATCGACAGGTATGCCACAAGGTTTGGGAACGCATAATGAGTACATACAATTAAATGCGCACATCAAAATATGTAAAGTGAAAATAAATTGATAAAAGCTTTCCTTACAAATGCGTACAAAAAGTTAAGACAATGGTTGTGGGTCAAAAAGGTCTTTGCTAATCTGATGGGGAGCCATTATATAAACTTCTGAAAGTACTATAATTCTATAAAGTACAAGTATTACTCCTGCGTTGATATTTAAATAAAAATCCAACAATTTTTTGTCGCACGTATATTTCAATTTTTTTAGATGATAAATTACGCAATTGACAAAGAGGTATATATATATATAATAAATTGTACTTTTCTACTTTAAATCTATTTTGCCACGAAAGCCAAAAATAGGACCATACCAAGTGCGCCACAAGCAACAAAATCAGAGAAACCTTGTCCGTCCAGGTGAACCGGGGACCTTTTCCCATGTATAGAACTGCCTGAACGTCGAAGTAAGCACTCACCTACATCTACAGCCGCGGTTACGAATGCCTTTTATTTATTCACTTATTTATTATTTACTTAACGACATTGTCAGAGTTCACGTTTCCTAGTTCTGGACGATAGGAAATTCATAAATAACCCCATATTTCAGGCTTAATCCGCGGTGTAGTCAACGTCTTCGCTCTTCTGGGCTATTACGCGGCGTAGGTTGTATCTGTTGACGGACATTTTGGGAGAGCCTAATGCTGTGCAAATTTCCACTGCAGCAAAGGCCTAATAAATAATCGTCTGGGAAAGACGTCAAGGGAAATGGGCGTGTCATGAAGTCTGCCTGGATAAACTGAAAACAAATCACGCAATGCCTGTCTCAGAGTAGATGGTTTCAGGGTGGAGATTTGAAAGCGGGAACTCCGTCATACGAAGCAATATGTTCTACTAGCTCAACTGCGATGTTATGTGAGAATGTGTGGAGCACTTCCTTCACTCCTCCATGAGTTTTCATAACTAGGTGCTTAAATTAACACGGGAGAAATTTTACTTCTTTGGTTAAAGAAGGTAAGAGGAACTTTCAGGTGCATTAAGCTAAATGTGTTTCATGTGCCGTCATCTTGGCAGCTAACCAAAAGACCACCGCCAAATGCAGTGGTTAAACTTCTGCCAAGCTGTTCAGCTTGCCTTTTGCAGCCACACAGTCATTGTTGTCAAACACTCTCCTCTATTTCAGACAAACTTCTTTCCCGCGGGATATGGCGGCCGGATTTTGTGGCTTGTCGTACACCGTAATAGGTTTCCGATTTCTGCTTCCTCAGCCCTGAATTTCTTCACTATGTTCTGCTTCGGAACCCTGCCAAAATTACAAGTCCTTTGAAAGAAATTCATTCAAAACACTGGTACCTATCTACCAAACTATATGGCGTCACTTTTCATAAGACCGTCATCTTCATATACATAATTTAGAACACCACACAATTGTTCCAAATTTGTGTTGGCACTGACAATAACTACAGACTCTGATTAACCAACACAACGGAATGACTATACCAAAATTTAATACATGTGGGAGCAAAAACCTTAAATCTCACTTTTAAAAAACACATTCTGTGAAAATTTAATACCTTAAGTATAGAGCAGTGTTCGAAATTTAATTTGGCTACGAAAAAATTTTGCAAAACTCCTAATCAAATTGTTATATTTCGAGGTAAAATCTAGACCACAAATATGTAAGATTAATAATAAATGTCTCTTAAACAAGGATACGAGATCGAGGTGTATTTAATTGCATATATTTAGAAAGACAAGCCCATTTTTCTGTGTAAGAAAAATAAACTGAAAAGCTAATACGGCGTTCCATAACAACAACAAAAAAAATCCAAAATTTGGTTACGGTGTGTATTCTAGTGTTTTAACAATTCAGCAATAATTGAACGATTCTGTGGTGTATTTGAAGTCTTCTTTTTCGGCGATGCGGGGTCAATCATTGGGTGATTGGTCCTGATATTTCGAGACCCTTACACGTCAGAAAAACGGACACCTCTACTGCACGTTGTCAAATGGAAATGAACAGTAATTTAAGTGAAGTCAATACGAGCATTTCCCGCCACAGGCATAGGCGTTTGTCTGTCTGTTCTGGGCGTCGTGTTTTATTTCAGGTAGAGGTCGCTGCCTCGGGCTGATCACTCGTCCAGAGGAGTCCTACCGACTGCACTGCATCGTTGTGTGTCATCTAGAAATCTCAAAAATGAGGAGGCCATAGGCCGCGTTGGGCCGCAGCGCCATAGGAAAAACGAAGATTATGTGAATTATGATTTTATATTTTAATGGTTTTTTTTAGGAAAACCTGTTTTCCGCTCAAACTTTAAGACAGAGTCATCTGAATGCTTTAAATGTGTGATGGCTTCTATTGGCATAAGGTTCGAATAAAATTTTATGAATATCTGTCCTTTGCTTCAGCAGTTCAAGTGCGGGCACAGAGGCAGCTTGGCTGTCTTCCTGTCACAAAGCACAGCCACGTAACCACCCGGAGTTTTGGGCCGTTTTGTGAATTCCTTCTCAGCCTTCTCTACGTTTAAGTCTTGCTTTATTATGTGTATTAACATAGGTTACATACAGAAGGCACCACGAATATACGTGTATTTCGTCACTGCGTGTAATTGAAATTCCTCTCGTCATCAGTTACTGTTTTGCTACAACTAATGTGTTTTAGCAATATTTTGTTTACAACATCAGTTTACCACTTTCGACAAGTTTTGCTTTCTTGAGTCGCTCTTATCTTTAATTTAAATTTCAAACAAAATATTGCTTCCGTTCTTTATTCGCGGGTTACTTATGATAAAAACAAGATACGCAATGTACATACAATGTACTATTATGGCTTGTTCTCATACATTCTTGCAATGGAAAAGCAACAGTGCCTTCTAGGTGTATTGTTGACTTCCATGTCACTGTGAAATATATAAAAATATTGAGTGTCGCACAAGACTGTTTCATGGTGAATTTTTGTGGCCGGAAACAATGAAAACTATTTAGGTCTTCGTGTAAAGTGTCCGATATTTGTGCTCGATTTTAGCTAAATCTGGAGTTTCTCGATCGATTTGCAGTACCAAATTTCAAGGAAATCCGTCCAGTGGAATCCGTGCTTATACAGGCGGACAGACGGGCATTATGAAGGTAATAAGCGCTTTTCTCCACTACGTGCACGCGCCTAAAAATTCGTTTTCACAATTCTTGTATAATATAACAAGCGGAACATACACTATGCACACCTTTCTAGAGAGTATATATAAATATATATAGGAATAAGTAAATTTTCCGAAATTTGGGGGCCATCTCAAAATTTTAGCCTCCAGGCGGGTGACATAGATGCCAATTCCGTACTGAGGACCCCAGTATATTACGCACCAAACTTACAAAAATTTGTCGCCGATATTAAGTGGCGCCTGGGATTTGTGCACCCTTGTACACAAACATATATATTTACCATCAACATCACCATCACGCATTAGAATTACAACATAACTCATGACCTCGCAACGTGTTCCGCTACGCCTGAGTTTTCGCTGCCAAGGAAACAGACGCTGGAGACACGATCCGTTAGGTAGTAACGAGGAAGATTATTTTTCACACTGTTGCCTGAAGGGACAGTTGTGTGGTGCCGTTAAAAAAGACAGACGTAAAGGAGCCTCTCTCCATTAAAGTGTGTATTTCGTACAGTGCTGTAACAAAATAAACAAAAAAATTCTGTACTGGAGTCTGTACTGCACTGCACAGCATGTTGCAAATCCAATTAATACATAGGCGTAATATGTATTTTGTAATAGACGATAGAGAAACAAAGTCTTGCGTTCTTGCACACAGTGAGAAATTTTTAAATAGGTTGTTTTACATGTTAATTTCTGTCTTACGTTATCGCGGTACTACGAGTCTTACACATTTGTAAATAAGTTTAAACGTAAATAAATTTCCTTTATGGAAGAAGGATTCTTCCGGTGTGTAGCTCTTTGGCACCGAGTTACTGAACTGTCACACTCGGTACAGCAAGTACATAACAGAACAAACACAGGAGAATGGAATGACAGCGTGATGCACATTGCTAACTCGGGCTTAACAGAGTCAATGTCAGATTCAAACAAACAAACAAACAAACACACACACACTCACTCACACGCAAACACAGACGGTAAATAATACACTGTTAACGGTAAAGTTAAAGGTAGAATTGTGCCTCTCCACGTCATTAAGGCATGCAGGGAGATTAGGGATATAGATCCACTAGGGTACCCAATCGTCCCGTTTCTTTCCGGGACTGTCAATTTATTGAAATAAATGTTCCGGGGTCCCGAGAACTTTTTTCGGAACGCTCAAATATCGCGCTTAATTATTTGGTAGGTTCGTTTTCTCATTCGCATCACTACAGTAATGCAATTTGTCCATACTCTGCACAGATGGTTAGAGAATTCAGTATTTGTTATCTCTGTAAGTGTGCTGCTGGAAATCGATTAGGCATTTGCTTGGCAGTGTTGGCAATGTTGTGAAATTGTAGCTAATAAGTGGTGATAAACAGCAAATTTTGTGACTCGTTCACAGACAATGTGCCACTGCCTGTGTGTGCTAGACGGTCTGCCTTCCGTTTAATTTTGCTTTGCAAAAGCACAAATTTATTTTTGCACACTTTGGGTGTTGATCAAAATATAATGATGGACATTTGCAGAAAGATTTTGCGAAGTGTTCTTAAAGCACTTGCGTGTGTATGAGTGTCAGCTCGTTTGTGGAAAATCTTATTTTTAAATTATTAAAATTTTCCCAAATGCCGTAGATTTTGGGTAGAAATTTCTGAAAATATCCCGGGGTTTCTTAAAATTACTGTGGGAAAACTGGTTTCCATTCATTCTCAAACTCGGTGCTAGATGGAGGTGAATGGTCAACATCAAGTTCAGGCCGCCTTATCCCCGGCAACAATAAATACGAAGTAGATTGGACCCCAGAGCCCATCTGGACTTTTAGGACAGGAAAAAAAAATCTCTTGCCATTGTCGGAATTGGAAAACCGAATGGTGCAGTCCAAAGTATAGTCGCTGAACTAATGCAATAACGGTTCAAAACTCGGTGATACGTTTTTAAAATTTCTGTCAGTAGCTACAGTTTCCACAACTAACACTTCCAAAGTGTCCTCTCTTACACTCCTGAAGTGCACAGGACAAGACACAATATACAGGTTACAGGACAGGATCCAATCCGGATCAGAAAGCGATTGATGTTTGTAAACAAGCAACCAACTGGCACGAAAATAATTGCAATCAACGAAAACTATCATTATTTTATAAAAATATATAATCAACAACACATTATGTCATTTGATAACATTTTAAACACTGTAAATTTTAACTATAACATGTACATTTGATATGCGTAAGCATTTTAAGACTATTTAATACTCGAAAGGCAGTAGAAAAGCTTGTTCGGTATAGCAGGTAAGGATTCCCAACTTCTCATTCGTCTGGACTCAAGTGGTCATATGCTAACCGAGAATTATGACATGATTGCCGGTGGAGTCAGTTGTCGGCGACGTTTCATTTTGCTGCCCAAGCTGTAGGCTCTACTGCGTAGCTCTGAACTTGCCCGGCTACTATAGACCGCGCAGTTGAAGAAACCAAATTTGGAAAGACCGGAGATTTTAAGAAACATTTTTACACTAAGCAGCTGATAAGACGAACTTAAGTTGACTCCTACCAATACTTATACTAGGGTGTCGCCTGAAAACGATGAATCGATACCATATATCGCAGGGAAATTTCGGTATAAATAAAAGTTTGTCATATCGATGTACCACTTCATTTCTTGATGTTATATTAATTTTGTTATTTTTAAAGAAAAACTGAAGCAAATTCGTAGTCAGCCGACCTTAAGAATTGTCTGATACTCTCACTTATAAAAAAACATTTTAATCAATATCTAAATTTTATATTTAAATGTGACTACATGTAGAACAGATTGAAATGGAAAAAAAAGCAGAATGTGATCTTTCAGAAAGAATTAACCTAAATCAAATCCTGGAGTAATTACAAGCGTTCTCAACTTATAAAACAATTCGATTTCGATGTTAAGAGTTCCAATATTGATATGAAATTTCATGTCGATTCGCATCTCTACTATATTCAACTGAATAACCAAACAAACCTCAAACATCCATAAACGTCGGCTACACGAAAGTACAAATGAAATACAGTAATTAATAAAATTAAATATATCCTCAAAAAGTTAATTCATTAAAACTTAAGAATTTACTACAAAATAATCAGAGAGAAGAAAAGGACCATACTCAGACGAATATCACACCACATTTAACACAGTCGCTTCTGCTAAAATGACCATATTACGATGTAAAGCGGACTGTTAATGGTAATTCATAATTGATAAATGGTCAATTAGTTTCACCCTCATAACAGAAATCAAGTACCTAATATCAACTAAGAGAATTTTGAAGCACTACATTCTATCATCAAATGTACGAGGGCTGTCCGGAAAGTACGAGGGCTGTCCGGAAAATATGAGGCGTGTCAAAAAAGTAAAGATACATCACGTGTAGGCCTATAGAGAAATTTTCTATGCTTATTGTGGCAACACTCCTGTCGATCTTGATCCTTTACCTATGAGCCGTGCTCGTTTGACAGTGGTAAAACCGGATTTGTTTGAGTGAGACGTGTTTGAAATGGCAGCGCCGATCCAAAGTCCCGCCAAATGCGAGGTGCTTTCCGTCATACGATTTCTCAGCGCAAAAGGTGAACGTCCAGCGGAAAGTCACGAACAAATTGTTGTTGTTTATGGTAACGTTATGAATCGGCAAAATGTGACGAAGTGGTGCCGTGAATTATCCGAAGGAAGGACTGATGTTCATGACGAACAAAGGAGCCGGCCATATTTGATCTCTGACGACCTTCTTCAGGAAATTAAAGAAGGAATTCGCGCAAATCGACGTGTGGCGATAAGAGAATTGCATCACATCATTCCCGAAGAACTTCGGGAATGATGTCTTACTGCCGGCTGACTAGCCCCACGGGAGGGTGACAGTTCACGAATTAACGGTAAGATCTCCTCTGCCTGGCTGCCAAGTTACATCAAGGCCACGCGACCGGTTCTCGAGATATTCAAAATGGCTGGATACTTTCAGGACAGTCCTCGTATGTGGCTCCAACGAGACATTTCAGTATCGAATCTTATACATCCACTGTACTGCATTGTGTGTAAACGAATTTTTCCTTTATTGATCGCTTAAGAAATTAACAATAACAATAATAATAATAACAACAACAATAATTTAGTTGAAGTTTTGTTGGAACTTGTGGAGAAACAAATGGTGTAACGTTTACCGAAACAGCTGATCCAAATACACACACACACACACACACACACACACGCCCTTTTCTCTCAGCACAATGTGCCAGACTCGCTTTTACTGCAAAATGTCCAAACTTTTTTTTGTTACACAAGTAACCTGCTGTTTTATAAGAGCTTAAATAAAAACTTATCTGTACTCAAGCCCCATCCATGTGTAACTTAACACATTGTAGAAAGTCAAACAAAAACTACATTCTTACTTAATGACACGCCCATTACCCCGCCAGCTCGACATTCAGTGCCTGTTCGAGTAATTAATTCATAGAAATTATACAACAATCAGATTCGAATGACAGTACATTGAATATTATCAATGCATGGAATCAAAATCTATATACTCTGCTCTACAGCTCGTAAACTTCAATCTTCCTATGGACGTTCTAACTCTATAAAAGTTTGATGGAACGAATTGGTTCCAAAAATTTCACCTTTCTAAGCTTATAAAGTCAAGCCCTTCCAACTTAAATATGTGATATAATTGTGCACCTTAAAAATGTCTATGCGAAGGTAAGGAAATCTGTGCTCCTATGACGTGAAAAATGTAATTCTAAGTCCTGTGTGTTAATCGTTTACACGGCAACTTCCTTTCATTTGAGAGACTCAGTTTTTCCAAAAGAAATACAGGAGAATCAGAATTTCATACGCTCTAGGTTACAAAGAATTTTTGCACTCTTTAACATAAGATGTCGCTAACACCCATATCTTACACGCGTGTAACACATCATGCCACTACAAGTCTTTCATAATTGTATGCGCGATTTGATGCGGACATTTTCTGGAATCATAGAGATATTATTTCTCTCATAGAATTGGTAATTTTCCTAAATCTAAATCAAGGATTTCCACATGCCTACCTGTTTTGCACGTGCATACCCAGGTGTATTCTTTCCACATGCCTTCCCCCTTTTTCTGTGGATACCCAGGTACATTCTGTTTGCTCTCGATATTCAATTTTTTCGATGATTACTCATAGAACTTGGCCTTATTTCTTTCTGCCTTAAAGTTAACTTGTCTGTTTGATCTGTCTGAGTATACTTTAGAAATAACTGCCTCAATGTGGGGTTATTTGTTTTAAGAGTGTCACGTCTCCAGACACACACGTGTCTTGCACAGTTGTCGTCAAAGTTGTCAATTTGTAGGGTCCTGAAAAAGAAATGTTGAGAGGAGATTCCTCAGTTTCGAGTCTGTCTACTTGGCCAGTCCTTTAAGCAGGAAACATCACAGAACGTTGGCTTGCACTCCATGTTGTGTAACCTGACAACATTCTTCTGCCACGACAGATTTCCTACGTGTCTAATTAGACACGACTTTAACAACAGAAGGTAACACAACCTTGAATTCACTAACATACTAAAGTACAAGAGAACTGGCACGTGATTTGTCGCATTCTTGTAAAGTAATGTGAAACAATCTGACACAGAAATGCAGAAGTTCCGTATGTGTGTGTGTGTGTGTCAGTCCAGTGACAGGAAGCGTGTAAGACTGTCGTGAATTTATTTAAATACAGTCTGACGCAATTATAACGTTATGAAAGGGGCTGAATATTTTGTGTCTTTATAACTGAGAGTTGTTATAACTGAGGAGGATAATGTTAAGGTTATCAGTGAGAAATTTATTGGTACCACAGCATATCTGACGCTATAGCCGAGGTGGCACATAAACCGATGCCGTTTTAACGGGTTCGGCTGTATTATTTATTTTTAAATTATTTCGCAGCACTCTGTCGATGAACAATTCGAATTTGATAGCTAGCCAGTAAAAATAAATTTAAATGCACAATCAATACGTTCACAACAGAACGTTGTTTCATAAGCTGTATGACTGGTAATAAAATTACTGCAATCGCTGTAAAACCCGCAACATTTCTGACGTTGCAAGTGTACCCGCCCGATTTCGCATAGAAAGTTTTGCCCTAATTTCACACTGTGCGAAATTTTGCAAAATTAGGTTCGTCGTGTTTTCTACACCTCTCTTCATGAGGTGACGTTTATCGTTAAAGGTGGGTTCAAGGAGACATAACAACTGGAAGAAATAAAATACGGTGAGGGGAATAATAGCCATTAAGAGCCAGGAAATTGGACTATTGCGAACTTTCAGAAAATTTAAAGTGTCACAATGAACTCTCACACACACCGGTAAGGAAAACAGACACTAAATTTAGTCAATGTGTGAATTGGTCGCCAATTTATTTTGTTGGAGTGTCATCAAATTTCTTTACTTCCTTACCCCCTTATTATGGGGGGAGGGGGGAGGCTTCTTCTTCTTTTGTCAAAGATATGAATAGGTTGGGATTCCAGCCGGGATCAGAACTGTCATATGAAACCAGATTTACGAGAGAGAAACATATGGAAAAATAAACAGTTTCTTAATCTTGCGTGCCGATATTCTTCACCGAATATAGGAACGTCACGACAGCAAAGGATTTTACACGAGAAAATATCCTCTGATCATTCGACATATACAAGCCCCAATTGTTCCGGTCCACTGTGTGTGCGCTTCAAAAAGTTTCTGTTCCATTTGTGTAGACTTCAGGTCGTTTCTCTGGTTGAGTATGGACGTGGGCGAAACTGAGAACATGATGTTCTTAATTTCGTTCACCCTACTTTTCTGATTCGTTAAAAAGGTTAAAAATTCAATTTCTTTTTTTAAGAATAACATTCAGTATACAGTGGTACTGACACCCACGAATACGTACACATAAAACTCATTCCCAGTTCCATGAGAGTTAATCCTCGGAACTTGACTCTTTATAATAATTGTAAAGTTGGGTACTTCCCCCCTTCTACGAACAAGTTTCGCGAAGACCTCTACCATAAAATAACAGTAGCTGTAACGGCTCTGTTGGTTTCCTGGTTTGCCAGACGAAACAAGGATGGGTGTCTGTCAACAGGTATCACGATCTTGTCTTGCCCAAGTTGTCGGAACGCCTGAGCGTGATGTACTTACTGGATGACGCGCGTCTCTTTTGCTCGACATGCTGACAACAGGCTGCGCCGACGTGTGAAATGTTAGTTTATCCACTGTCTTATACAGATATTACATCGAAACCTCTACTAAACAGAACCTGGGCATAATGAAAACCTGACTGTAGTGGAACACTTTTACCACTCCGAGGATCCAGAATTCCGGTAGGTTACTTTTATGAAAAGGAACCTGCCTGGAACGTAAAAATTTCGGTTCCTCCCCGTTCTCTCATAGGAGAGTTTCACTGTATTAACTTTTATTTATTTATTCCAGAATATATTTGCTCACATATATAAATGTTCGAAAATGTGCTTATAAATGACATAAAACTCGAAGAAAGTGACAATGTCTTTAAAAAACCATTAATTATTTATATACAATTGCATTAATAGTAGCAACTATTAACTTGAATTGGTGTTCGTGAACCGAAGAAACTGCAAAGACATTATTTTTACTTAGAAATCCCTTCGCTCGTACTGAGTATAAGAGTGCAGCACAGTAGGACCACGCATGTCATTGTTAACAGCAAAACCGACCATTTCTATTTCAGCTAGTTTTACGAGTATATTAGTCACTAATGTTAATTTACGACCGATCACAAAGATACAGGAGTCTCTTTAAGGTGGGTACTTCACATTAAACATTTTCAGAACGTAGAACTGAGATCTCCAAAGAAATATGACAATGCGAAAACAAAATACAGATTACAGGATAATATTGATGTAAATTCTAGAGGAACGGGCCTGAACTGGAGTCAAATAGTGCGGGATGTGGCCCAATGGTGGGCTTATATACAGGCGACGATCACATTTCAGGTACCATGAAAACAAGTAAATTGTTGACTTGATAAAATCCGGCCGTAGCATCAAATTCTTCGAGAAAGTTTCTGCATGATTGGCTTGCATGTTCATTTGTAATAATTATAATGTAGCGTGTACTGGGATTGTGGGTTCGAATCCCGCCTGGAGCGTGGATGTCTGTCTCTTGTCAGTGTTTTGTGTTGTCAGGCAGAAATATCTGTGACGGGCTGATCGTTGGTCCAGACGAGTCCTACCGAGTGTGGTGTTTCTAATTGAGTGTGGTCGTGATGACTGGATAAAGAGGAGGCCTAGGCAAGCTAGGGAGTGCTGAGTCGGGGGATAAAAATATAGCGTGCTATATTAATGGGTGAAAATAAGAGGTAATACAATGGTTGTCACATGGACACCGATATCTCATTTTACTATGTGACTTTTTGCAGATTATCTTGAGACTTTGTCAGAATTTCAGAGTTTTCATTGGTGATAGGATGACCGATGACTGGAAGAAAACTGGTCATGTCTTACTGGACGTACCTTTACAGGATTCGCCTGGATGAGCTGAGGGAAATTAAGAGAAGTTTCTGTCAGGATAGCTTGCAAGCTGGACGAGATTTGCACTAAGTAAACCGCGAATAAACGTCAGGGCTGCTGCCACTTAAACCTAGTGTTTGTGTGCCTTCGTAACGGATCGTAAGCACGCCAAATTTCATTTTACGTCACACCAAATTCGCGAAGAAATTAGGTACGTGATCCACAGTCTGTTTTAACAGTTCTGTTTACGTCACTCCACAATATAATAACGACGAAAATTCTTTATCATCAAAATATAAATTCGACAATACTATACGCTTTTATTCCATGGTAGACTTTTAAATATTATACTGGATTAGAGAATGAGTGACTGACTCAATCTTTTGATGTTTTTCTGACCGTGCATCATAGCATAGACTTTTCAAAATACCAACTTAATGCACAATTCTTTTATTCTTCAACAATATATATATTACACTACGTTCCTCAACATGTTTCGAGCAGCACGCTGCTCGTCATCAGGAGGACCAATTGTATCACCACAGCCTCTGGTATCGTCACCCTCTGTAAGCAGCCGTACAGT
>JGI20166J26741_11013337_pt1 | contig 14583 bp, 3 predicted proteins | sample TergutCu122P5_FD_26741 | JGI IMG/M metagenome (IMG submission 26741)
TGGCGCCACCAATGCTGCCCGGATGGGCACGCCGATGGCTGCCAGCGGACGGCGCCGGCCGGTCTGTGCGCGGGATCAAGGCGAGTGGTGGACCCCGTCACGAGCCTCCCCGCCGGCCGGTGGGACGGAATTGTCCCCGGGGCGTGGTTGCATGGAGCCATGCAGGCGTGGGGGAGTGCGGCGGATGCCGGGGCGGTGTTTCGCCTCGATGTGCGCCAGCGCGAGGCGTGCGCGGCCATCGTGGCTTGCCGCCAGCCGGTTCTCGTCACGGGCGGCCCTGGCAGCGGCAAGACGGAAGTGCTCGTGCGGGCGGTCGCCGGGCTCGTGGCGCGCGGTGTCGGATTCGACCGGATCGTGGTGCTCACGCACACGCGTCCGGCCGCCCAGCGACTGCGCCGGCGGATCATGGCGCAGCTGGCGGGCGCGTTTTTCGAGCCGCGCGTGACGACGATCCACGGGTGGTGTGCCCGGCTGTTGGGACGGGCCGGCGCCACGTCGGCACCCCGGCTGCTGACCGCCCCCGAGCAGGAGTTCCGCGTGCGCGAACTGCTCGAGGAACGCGGGCCGGACCCGTGGCCGGCGGACCTGCGACCGGCTACCGGCACGCGGGCGTTCGCCGCCCAACTGCGCCACCTGCTCACGCGGGCGCGCCAGGCCGGGCTCGATCCGGCCGACCTGATCCGGCTGGGGCGCCTGGAGGGACGGCCGGCCTGGGTCGCGGCGGGGACGTTCTTCGAGGCCTATCTGGACGTCCTGGACGCCGAACAGGTTCTCGACTACGCCGAACTCGTGCACCGGACGCGTCTGCTTCTGGCGCAGGCGGGTCCGGCGGCGGCGCTGCGCGCCGACGTCTCCGTGGTGCTGGTGGACGAGTTGGCCGAGGTGGATGCCGCCGGGTGGGGGCTGCTCCGCGACGCGTGGGCCGCGGGGGTGCCGGTCGGCGGCTTCGCCGATGCGACGACGAGTGTGTTCGGCTTCCGCGGGGCACTGCTGCGCCCGGAGGCCGCGTTCCAGGACGGGTTCGCGCCTCCCGGGGCTCCGGCGGCCTGCTTCGACCTTCCCCACGACTACCGGAGCGCCCCCGCGATCGCCGCGGCGGTGGCCTCCCTCGGGGCACGCCTGCGCAGGCCCGCGGCCCCGTCGCCGGAGGAGGCGCCACCGGACCCCGGTGGGGCCGGGCCGCGCGCGGGACGGATCGACGTGTGGGTGTGCCCTTCCGCCCAGGTGCGCGACGCGGCCCTGGCGGTGCGCCTGCGCCAGCGGCACACCGACGACGGGGTGCCCTGGGACCAGATGGTCGTGCTGGGTCAGTCCGAGGGGGACTCGCTACGGCAGGTCGCCCTCGGGTTGGCCGGCTCCGGGATCCCCGCCCGGGTGGACGCCGGACGAACGGGCCTGGCCGAGGAGCCGGCGGTGCGCGAGTTCCTGCCGGTGCTCGACCTTGTGGCGGCCTGGGCGGCTGGTGAGACCGCTGCCCCCACGCTCGTCGCCGCCGCCCTGTCGACTCGGCTCGCCGGGCTGGATGCCGCCGCCGTGCGCCAAGCCGCGCGGGCCGTCCAGTCGCGTGGGACCGTGTGGGCCGCGGCGGGGCAAGCTGTCTCCGGTATCGAGGTGGTGGCAAGGGAGTTCAGTGAGCCGCATGACCTCGCGGAGACCCCATCCCCCGGGGAGGTGGCGCCCCTGCATTGTCTTCGCGAGCTGCACCGCACCTGGCGGGCCGCGGCGGAGCGGTTGCGGGGCGATGGGGACGTGTCCCAGCTTCTCTGGGATCTCTGGTCGGCCGGTGACTGGCCGGAGCGGGCCCGGGCGGAGGCGTGCTCGCCCGGCGTGGCCGGCCCGCAGGCCAACGCGGACCTTGACGCGGTCATGGCCCTGTTCGATCTCGCCGGCGCCCACCCCGCGTGGCGGGGCGTCACGGGGCTGCGGCAATTCCGGGCGTTGCTGGACCAGTACGTGATCGGGGCCGATACGGCCCGCGAGTCCGATGCGGGGCAGTCGTTCGTCCGGGTCATGAGCGTCCGGCAGGCCAAGGGCCGGGGCTGGGACACGGTCGTCGTCACCGGGGCCGCGGAGGGACGATGGCCTTCATCACCCGCGGCCCCGGACATGCTCGACGGTGACGCGCTGGGGACCGCTCCGGACGGGCCGGACCGGTCGGCGCGCCGGCGCGAGCAACAGCGCGCGTTCCTGTTGGCCTGCAGCCGGGCCGAGCGGGCACTGATCGTCGTCGCCGACGCTGAGGACGATGCGACGCCCGTGCGGGTCTCGCGTTTCGTCCGGTACCTCGGTGTCGAGCCCACCGTCGTCGCCGGCACCGAGGGCCACGTCACGCTGGGGGCCCTCGTCGCCGATCTGCGGCGCGCCACGCTGGACGGCGCGGCTCCGCCGGCGTTGCGGGAGACGGCGGCGGAGCTGCTGGGTGTCCTGTCCCGTGAGCGCGACATCGACGGACACCGGCTCTCCAGGGCGGCCGGCCCGTCCACCTGGTGGGGCGTGCGCGACGCCGACCCGGACCACCCGGCACGCGAACCCGGCCCCCAGGTCATCCAGAGCAGCCACCTGGGCGACCTGCTGAGGTGCCCACGCCAGTGGTTCCTGAGCCGGCGGGCGCAGGCCGGGCCGCCGTCCGGGGCGTCGGCGCAGGTCGGGACGCTCCTGCACGAGGTCTTCAGGCGGGACGCGGATGGCGGCCTCGGCGCGGAGGGTGCCGCCGCCGTGATGGACGCGCGCTGGTCCGGCCTTGGCTTCGACGCGCCATGGAAGTCGGCCTGGATGCGGGCCGAAGCGAGTCAGGCGTACGACCGGTTCGCGCTGTGGCGCGACGAACGACCCGACCGGACCTGCGCCGGTGTCGAGGTGCCGTTCCGGTGGCGCACGGTGCTGGATGGCCGGCCCGTCGAGGTGACCGGGACGATCGACCGGCTGGAGCGCGACGACGCGGGCCGGTGGATCGTCGTCGATTTCAAGACGGGTCCGCAGCCCAAGGTGGCCGATCACCGCGACCAGCTGGCGCTATACGAGTTGGCTCTGGGTGAAGGCGTGTTCGAGGCGGGACCCCTCGCCGGGGAACCGCCCCCGCGTCCGAGCGGCCCGCCCGAGTTGGTGTACGCCCGGGTGCCGGCCGGGGCCGGCGACGCCGCCCGCTGCAAGGTGATCCGGGCACCCACGCTCGCCGAGCATCCCCACGACGCCGCCATCGAGTTCGACGATCCGGCGTACCCCACCTGGGCACACGCCCGGTTGGCCCGCGCCGCGGCGCTCCTGCGGGCCGGCCAGTTCGAGGCACGCCCGGGGTCGGCGTGCCGGGCGTGTGCCTTTCGGCAGGACTGCCCGGCACGGACCCGGCCCACGGTCCCGGCCCAGGCGGGACGGGAGGCCTGACATGGCGGTACTCTTCTCCCCGGAGCAGCTGGACGAGGTCATGGGTTTGGCCTTGTCGGACGAACAGCGGGCGGCGGCGTGCGCCCCAGGCCAACCCGCGGTGATCGTGGCGGGCGCCGGCACCGGCAAGACGACGGTTATGGCGGCGCGCGTGGTCTGGCTGGTGGGTGCCGGGTTCGTCGGGCCGGGCGAGGTGCTGGGCCTGACGTTCACGCGCCGGGCCTGCGGCGAACTGGCCGAACGCGTGCAGGCAGGCCTGACCCGTGCGGGCCTGCTCGACCTGGACGATCTCGGCGCGGGGGAGCCGGTCGTGTCGACGTACGACGCCTTTGCGGGCGAGATCGTGCGAACCGAAGGGTTGCGGCTCGGCATTGAGCCGGGACGAAGGCTTCTCGGGCGGGCGCAGCGCTTCCAGTTGGCCTGCGAGGCCGTCAGAGGGTCCGCGTGGCCGTTCTCCGAACTGGCCCGGCTCACGGTGGGAAGCGTGGCGGCACGTGCCCTGTCGCTCGACGCCGAGCTGTCCGGCCACCTGGTGGAGGTGGCGGCCGCGCGTGCTGCGACGTCGGCTTTCCTGGAGGACGGTGAACGCGCCCCCGGCTGGGCGCGAGGCCGCTACAAGGCGATCGACGAGGCGCTCGGGGTCGCGCGGGCCCGCCTGGAACTGCTTGATGTCGTCGAGGACTACCGGGCGCGCAAACAGGCTGCGGGCGTCTGGGAGTTCGCCGACCAGATGGCGGCTGCCGTCGGCCTGGCCGAGTCGGTGCCCGCGGTCGGGGCACGGCTGCGGGACCGCTACAAGGTGGTTCTGCTCGACGAGTACCAGGACACGTCGGTCGCGCAGATCCGGCTGCTTCGCGCCGCGTTCAGCGGCCCGGATGTCGCGCACGGCCTCGGGCACCCGGTGACGGCGGTCGGGGATCCGCTCCAATCCATCTACGGGTGGCGTGGCGCGGCCGCCGACACGGTGGAGGGTTTCCCGGCGGCGTTCCCCACGGCCGCGCACGCGCCGGCCGGTTGCTTCACGCTGAGCGTCAACCGCCGCAGCGGGCAGCACATCCTCGACGCGGCCAACGCCCTGGCCCGCCTGGCGCGGGGGGATGCATCCCCCGAGACGGTGAGGCTGGTCGCGCCGCCCGGGCACGCCCCCGGCGACCTGCGCGGGGCGAGCTTCGCCACAGCCGGTGAGGAGGTGTCCTGGGTCGCGCAGGCGGTGGTCGACGCGCACCGGTGTGGCACGGCGCCCCGGTGGTCGGACATCGCGATCCTGACGCGTCGGCGGGCCGATCTGGCCCCGTTCGCCGAGGCGCTGACGGCCCTCGACGTGCCGGTGAACGTCGTCGGTCTCGGCGGGTTGCTCGCCACCCCGGAGGTCGGACAGATCACGGCGACGCTGCGCCTGCTCGTGGACGTCACGCACAACCCCTCCGTCGTCGCGCTGCTCGGTGGTCCCCGGTGGCGCCTCGGGCCCGGCGACCTGGCCCGCTTGGGCGCCCGGGCGGCCGACCTGTGCGGCGATCACGGCGAACCGTGCCTGCTGGATGCCGTGGCCGATCCCGGCCCAGGTTTCCGGGCCGGCACCGCGCGCCGGTTGCGGGCGTTCGGCGACGAACTGAACCGGCTGGCAACCCACGCCGACGATCCGCCGGATCGCCTCGTCGCGCTGGTGGCGGACACGATCGGACTCCGTGCCGAGATCGCCGCCCGGCCGGACCGATGGGGGCGCGCCGCCGCCCATCAGATCGACCAGTTTGCCCGCGCCGCCGCCGAGTTCGGCGCCACGGCCGGACCGGACGGGCTGGCTTCCCTGGTGGCCTGGCTGGACGCGCAGGAGGAGGTGGGCGAGGAACTCGACCAGGCTGCCCCCGACCTGGACGACTCCGTGAAGCTCCTGACCGTTCACGCAGCGAAGGGGCTGGAGTGGGAGGTCGTCTTCGCCCCGTGCCTGACCCAGGGTGTCTTCCCTGGTGACGAGGTGGATGCCGACTGGACGTTGCACGCCCGGACGATGCCCGCCGCTCTGCGTGGCGATGCCGCCAGCGTGCCACAACTGACCGCGGTGACCCGGGATGGCCTGCGCGCGTATCACGCCGACCTGGCGACGTGGGTCGGGCACGCCGAGGAGCGCCTGGCCTACGTCGCGGCCTCCCGGGCGCGTCAGTTGCTTGTGGGGACGACCTCGGCATGGCGGACCGGCACGAAGAAGCCCCGGTCGCCGTCGCGGGTTTTCACCGCCCTGGCCGACGTACTGGCCGGGCAGGACCGCCCCGTCCCGATCGCCGAAGTCGGGGACACGAACCCCGTAGCCGATGCTCCGACCTGGCCGTGGCCGTTCCCCGATCCGGACGCCGAGCTGCTGACCGAGGCCGCGGTTTGGGCCCGGGCCGCGGCCGACGCGGACTCGGGGCCCGGCGGGGGGCTCGCCGCATCATGGCTACCGCCGGGCCTGGGCGAGGCGGGCCGGCCTGCCGTGCCGGACGAGTTGAGCGCCGAGGATGCACGCCGGGCGGTGCGATGGATCGAGGACGCCCGGCGGTTGTGTCGCGCGGAGGTGCAGGAGCGGCGCGGCCTCACGATCCGCCTGCCGCGGTCGCTCTCCGTGTCCCAAGTCCTGCGCGCCGTCCACGACCAGTCGGATCTTGCCTCCAGCCTGATCCGGCCGATGCCGCGTCCCGTCGTCCCGCATGCCAGCCTGGGCAGCCGCTTCCATGGCTGGCTGCAGGAGCGTTTCGCGCTTCCGCCCACGCTGGACGACACGATCGCCGGGCCCGACGATGCCGACCTGGAGGCCGGTCCGGCCGACGCGGTTCCGGACGATGCCGCATTCGAGTCCCTGGTCGCGGCCTTTCTCGCCGGGCCGTACGCCGACCGCGTTCCGCTGGCGGTCGAGAGCAGCTATGTGCTCACCCTCGGCGGACACGAGGTGCGTGGGCGCATCGACGCCGTCTATGCCGGTGACGGCACGCCGTATCGCTTCCAGGTCGTGGACTGGAAGACGCAGCGTGCGCCGGTCGCCGACCCGCTCCAGCTGAGCTTCTACCGTCTTGCCTGGGCGCGCGCACACGGCTGTCGGCCCGACGAGGTCGACGCGGTCTTTTGCTACGTGCGCACCGGGCGCATCGTGCGACCCTCGGGCCTGCTCGACGAGGCCGGACTGGTCGGCCTGTTGACGTCCCTACAGCCTTGACGGGGCAGGGGCCGGTTCCGCTGCGGGGCGGGTCACCCGGTGCCGGCGGGTCACCCGGTGCCGCGGAGGCGGTGTGCCAGGCCGCTCGCGCGCCAGGCCGGGGTGCCGACGGCTTGGCGCACAGCGTCGAGCGTCCCGATGACGCGGACGCCGAACCGGGCGCGCGTCACGGCCGTGTAGAGCAGTTCGCGCGTCAGGAGCGGTGAGTCCGCCGGGGGTAGCACGAGCGTGACCTGGTCGAACTGGCTGCCCTGCGACTTGTGGACCGTGGTGGCGTACAGCGGCTGCACGCCGTCGAGTGCGGCCAGTGGCACCCGCAGGATCCGGTCCGGATCGCCGGTGACGACGACCGGACCCGTCGCCGAGTCGAACACCACGCCCTGATCACCGTTGGACGTGCCCCACCCAGGTTGGTTCACGGTCATGAGCACGGCCCGTCCCGGATACCAGTGCCCACCCGGCTGTGCGGCCTCGCCCGCCCGTGCCGCCTGCTCGACCGCCCGCCCCCAGGGACCCGCCCCGAACGGCCCCTCGCGGTGGGCGCACAGCAGCCGGTGGCCGTCGAGTGCGGCGAGGGCATCCGCCGCCGCATGGCGCCGGATGGCGGCATCGATTCGTTGGGCTTGGGTGGTGATGTCGCGGCGTAGTTCGGGACAGGCCCGCAGGACCTCCGCGGCGGTGGCGCTCGCCTCGACGAACTCGACTCCGTCGTGACCGCTTGTCAACACCTCGATGGCGCGGTCAGGGTCGCCGTCGCGGATCGCCTGGGCCAGGTCGGCGATCGGGCCGGCGAAGCGCCAGGAGTGGTGGAGGCGGATGGTGGCACCCTCAACGCTGCCCCGCGTGCGGGGCAGAGCGGCATCGACCAGGTCGGCCAGGACGGCCCCGGCCTCCACCGAGGCGAGCTGGTCCGGATCGCCGACGAGAACAAGCCTCGTTGTCGGGCCGAGGGCCGCCAGGAGGGCCGCCATCATCGCGAGCGACACCATCGACATCTCGTCCACGACCACCACCTCGTAGGGGAGCGGGTTGTCGGGACCGTACCGGAAGCCGCGTCCGGGCCCCCGCGATCCCAGGAGCCGGTGCAGCGTGCCGGTCGCGACCTCCGCGCCGGGGAGGCGTGGTGCCGTGGCTCCGGGGTCGTCCGGGTCCGGGGATGTCTGCGCGCCCACCACGCCGGCGAGCCGTGCGGCCGCCTTGCCTGTGGGGGCCGCCAGCGCCGCGCGCAGTGGTGGCGCTCCCTCGCCGCGCGTGTCGGATCGGTCGGCGAGGACGCGAAGGAGAGCACCGATCAGCGTCGTCTTGCCTGTGCCCGGGCCGCCCGCCAGCACCGTGGTCCAGGACCGGGCGGCGGTCATGAGGGCAGCGCGCGCCTCCGGGGTCGAGGCGGTTCCAAGCACGCGCGCGATCACGGACACCAGGTGCGGCTCGTCGACAACCGGCGGCGGTGCGCTCAGCCGCTCCAGGAGGACCCGGCACACGACACCCTCGTCGGACCAGTCGCGCGCCAGGTACAGATGCCCGTCGACCAGGCGCAGGGGTCGGGCGTCGCTCGGAGCAGAGCCGTCGGCGGCCAGCGGCGAGGCGGCCACCGCGTCTTCCCACGCCGTCTGGTCGGGCCAGGGGAGATCGTCGAGCGTCGCGGCGCCGGGCGCCCGGTCGAGTCGCTCGGCCAGTTCCCGGGCCTGCACCAGCGGGAGGCAGACCGATCCCGCGCGCAGCGCACGGACGGTGAGGGCCGCCGCCAGGATCACACGGTCGTCGTGCTCGCTGCCCAGCCAGGCCAACGTGGAGGCGACGTGCACGTCCGGCGCTTCGAGGATACCGGCGTGGGTGAACGCCGCCAGGATGCCAGTGGCCGCGACCGCCTGACGGCCGCTGGTCACGTCCGGTGTCGCCGCGGGATTGACGTCCGTGGCGTTCATGCCGGGTCTCCCGCCAGGAGCCGGGATGCAGCGGCGACGAACGCGGGGTCCGGGCGCCAGAGGAACACGCCGTGGGGCACCCCCGCGAGTGTGGGGGTGCCGGGGCCGGCCATGCCGCGCACGAACAGATACCCCACGCCGCACGCGTCCCGTCCCGGATCGTAGCCGGACACGCGCCAGCGCAGGAACCGATCGGCCGCGACGGCATAGAGCAGCGCCTGCAGCGGATAGTGCGCCTGGATCATCGCCTCCGCCATGGCGGAGGGACCGTAATCCGCGGTCATCCCCGTGGCCCCGTCCCCTCCGAGGCGGTTGGTCTTGTAGTCGACGAGGAAGAAACGGGGGCGAGTGCCCGGCAGGCGCAGCAGAGCGTCGATCGATCCGGTCAGCCAGCCGGCCAGCACGCGGGGCGCGGCGGGGCTGGCGGCCAGCCGGGGGCCGTACGGGGCCAGCGGGTGATCGGACGGCAGGAACCGCGTGAACAGGTCCGCCAGCTCGGCCACGCACGACCGGCGGCCACACGGTCCGCCGAGTGGCAACTCGAAGGACAGCTCGGGCAGCCGGTCGCGGGCCGGCACGTCGGCGAGGCAGAGGCCGTCGGCGAGCGGACCGAGCGGCGTCCGCACGACGGCCTCCAAGGCGTCGGCCAGCGCGCCGGGATCGAGACCGGGCACCCAGGCCTGGTCCGCGCCGCGCGCACACGCGGCCCGCAGGTCCTCACCCAGGGTCGGCGACGCCGCGTCGACCGTCTGGAGCACGGCGTGGACGAGGCTGCCGAACTGCGTGCCGGCCGGCAACCCGAGAAACGGCGACGGGACTTCGCCCTCCCCGGGGGAGGAACCCGGTGCGGTCGCCGGTTCCAGCGCGGGCTCGTCCGTCGCCCCCGGTGTCTCGACGGGGCCGGTCCCGTCGAAGCCGGGCGTGTCGTGCAGGCCCGCCGTGAGGCCGCTGTAACTGGTCCGTCCCCACTCGGCGTCGATGGCGCGCGCGAAGCGGCGGGCGGCGAGGCGGGGCGCCGTGTCGGGCGGAGGGCCGGGTGGCGCCGCCGCCCGACTGACCGCGTCGACCACGTCCACGCTGGCCGGATCGAACCCTGCGGGATGGGTGTGGGCGAGTTGGCCGAGGCCGGAGTGTTCGGTGTTGACCTTGGTCGAGGCCCACCAGGCGATGACGCGCGAGCGTGCCCGCGTCGCCGCGACGTACAGCATCCGCAACGCCTCGGCATCGGCCTCGCGCAGATGGCGGGACCACCGGGCCGCCGACGCGTCGTCGGGCGGCGGCCCCCAGGGATCGCTGGGCGCGATGGACGAGCCGGGGTCGAGCGCCCATGTGCCCTCGCCGCGGACCACGAACGGTTCCCCCTGCGGTTGTCGCACTCCGCGGTCGGCCGCCTGGGGCAGCAGCACCACGGGGAATTGGAGGCCCTTCGCGGCGTGCACGGTCATCACCTGAACCGCGTCGGCGTCCGTCTCCAGGCGACGGGCGCGGTCTGCGCCGGGACGTTCCGCCGAACGGGCACGCCGGGCGCGCAGCCAATCGGACAGGGCGGCGACGGTGCCCGGCCGGGCGTGGGCACGCGCCCCGAGAAGCTCGGCCAGGTGCCGCAGGTCGGCGACGAGACGTTCACCGCCGGGGCGTCCCAGCAGGCGGGGCAGAAGCGCGTGCCGGTGCGACACGGCCCCGAACACGCCGGTCACCCCCACGTCGTCGATGGTCCGGGCGTAGCCGCGCAGCTCCTCGACGAGAGCGAGGTGAGCGGACGCGTCCAGCGTCGCCAGATCGGCGGCCGTGAGACCGACAAGCGGCGTCAGGAGTGCCACGGCGATCCTGTCGGTGCGGGGATCGACGAGCGCGTCGAGGAACTGCTGCCACGCGGTCGCCGCGTCGGTCTCGAACACGCTGACCTGCCCGCAGAAGACCGCGGGAAGACCGGCATCCGACAAGGCGGTGCGCAACGCGTCGCCGCGCGCGTTCGTGGACACCAGGACGGCGATGTCGTTGGCGCGCAGGTCGCGCCAACGGCCTGGTTCGCCCAACGCGAACCGGCCCGGCTCGAGCAAGGCGGCGACCTGTCCGACGACGTCGGCGGTGATGATCTGGCGTGCCTCACCGATGGCGAGGGGACGCTCCGAACGGACGCGGCGCACCTGGACGGCTTGGGCATACGCCGTCCGGACGGTGTCGCCGGGGCCGAGGCGGACGCCGAGGCCGGAGGTGGGCCGGTGGGCGGTCACGGCGGGCACGGCGATCGGCGCATCCGGCGTGCCGAGATTGGCCCCGGCGAACAGCACGGCGACGCCTGCGACGACGGGCGCGTCGGAGCGGTAGTTGGTGCCGAGCGTCCACACCTGGTCCGCCTGGCGGACCGCCGCGGCGTAGGCGTCCACGTCGGCACCCCGGAAACCGTAGATGGACTGCTTCGGGTCGCCGATCAGCACCAGGACGCCACGCCCGGCGAACGCGCGGGCCAGGATCCGCCACTGGACCGGATCGGTGTCCTGGAACTCGTCGACCAGCACGACCGGGTGGGCGCGCGCAAGCCGCTCCCGGGCGACCGACCCCGTCGCCGGGTCGTCCAGGGCCGTGGCGAGCTGCCACAGCAGGTCGTCGTAGTCGATCAGCCGGGCGGCCCGCCGGCGCCGCTCGAACTCGGCCCGCGCGGCGACGATGAAAGCCCGACGATCCCAGCCCGGGACCGCCGGCGTGTCGGCCAGCGGAAGATGAGCTTGCCACAAGGCGGTGCGGGCCACGGCCCGGACGTCGTCCAGCGGGGGTGGTGCCGCGTCGTCGCGGAACTGGCGCAGGTACGTGTCCGCGACCACGTCGTCGATCAGCTGCGCGAGGTCGTCCTCGCCGGTGCGGGCCGTCGCGTCATGGTCGGCCAGCAGGCCGAGCTGATCGAGCATCCGGGCGCAGAACGCGTGCGTCGTGTCGATCGTCGCTTCGTCGAACCGCCCCAGCGCCTCGTCGATGCGGGCGATGCGTTCCGCGACCTCGGCGGCCTCGCCGGTGGCGAGGAGACGGTCGACCGCGTCGTCCGGCGGGACGCCCCGGGCCGCGTCACGGAGCGCCGCCCGGGCCGTCTGGAACCGCTGGTACACGCGTGAACGCAGTTCGCTGGTCGCCTGCCGGCCGAACGTGATCATCAGCACGTCCTCCAAGCGGTGCCGTCCCTCGGCGACGTAGCGCAGCGCGAGCGCGGCGATCGCGTACGTCTTCCCGGTGCCGGCGCTCGCTTCGAGCACGGTCGTCCCCTCGGGCAACGGACCCGTGATGTCGAACACCGCGGCCTCGCGTGTGGTCATGCCGGCACCTCCCGCCAGCGCCTCTGGACGTCCCGCACGGGCAGCGAGGCCGCCACAAGCGGGCGCCACCACCACGCGGCCAGTCGCGCAAACCGGCCGTCCGGCTCCAACCCGGTCGCCGGAGCCGGATCGTCGGGGTCGGGCGGCACGGCCAGCAGATCGTCGAAGCCGGTCCCGGCGAAGAACATCGCCCAGGCCGGGTCGGCCGCCTCCCCGGGAACCGGCGAACCGCCGCCCGTCCACGCCTGTCGGGCGCGCGCCAAGCGCATCGAGTCGTCCGGACGAGCACCGGGCGTGGCGGGGGCGACGAAGTCGTGGCCCGTGCGAAGCGGCAACGGCACGAGGCGGCGCAGCCCCGCTTGGCGCAACGTCGCGGTCTGGGCGAGGAGCCGCCACGCCTCCTCGGGGGGAGGGGCCACGAGACCCACCAGCGGGCCCTTGCCCACGAGCACGGCGATGGGAGGCGGGCCATCCGGGTGCGCCACAGCGAGCCCGAGCAGCCGGATCCAGGTGTCCACCAGGTGCGATGCCTGAATCCACCCGAAGCGGCACACCGCGAGCCGGTGGCCGTCGGCCTGGACCTGGCCGGTCAGGCGACACGACGAGGATCCGATGCGGATCGGCACCGGCTGGGGGCGCCACGGGATCTCGCGGAACTGCCGCGCGATGGAGGCCGCTTCGGCGGCGACACGGTCGACGAGCGACGCGCCGGCCCACCCGGGCGGTGTGCCCGGGGTGAGCCGGGCCCGGGTGCGGGCCGCCTCCGGATCGGATCCGGCGAGGAGGTCGGTCAGAATGGCGTCGCCGAGACGCCACGTGAGCAAGGGATCGCCCGGCCCGATCAGCTGATCGCGCGCGGTCGAGGTCCAGCGGGCCAACCGTAGGTGGGCCGTCTCGCGCAGCAGTTCGTCGGCCGGGTTCCTCATGAAGCGGGCCAGGTCGTCCAGCTCCGCCGCGATGGGCGCGCCTTCGTCGGCGGGGGCGAAGTCGGTCCGCCACAGTGCGGCAGGCGGCGCCTCGGGAGGAAGCTGGGCACGCTGCGCCCCGGCGCAGGCCTCGGCGTCGAAGCTGAACGTGGGCCCGTGGCCGACCGGCGTGAAGTCGTCGGGGGCGTACGGCTGGGCCGGATGGTATCGCACGATGGCGTCCGCGAGCGCGTCGTCACGCGACGGATGCCACGCCCCGCCCTCCCCGTCGACTGCGCAGGCCTCCAACAGGTCGAGGACCGGCACGGAAGGGGCCAAGGGCTCGTTGGTCAGCGGGCTGGCACCCTGCGTGACGACGATGAAGCGATCACGTGCGGCCAGGAGCGCCTCGCAAAGGTGCGTGCGGCCCAGCGCGCGGGGATCGTCGAGAAGACGCGAGCGATCATGGGACGGGAGCGAGGCGCTGAGGTCGTCGCCGAGCACCGTCCGGCGCGGGGGGAAGCGGTCGTCGTCGAGTGCCAGCACGCAGACGACGCGGAAGCTCACGGCCGCAAGGTCGCCGAGGCGGGTGAACAGCAGCGAACCGTCGTCGTAGGCGGGGCGTCCGCGCGGTGCGGACGACCAACGCGGCAGCCAGACGAGGAGATCATCGAGCGACAGCAGACCGTCCCCGGCACCCGCCCCGGTCAGGCCGGACAGCACGAAGCGGGCGTGGTCCAGCGCGGAGGCGTCGTCGGACGGGGGGGTGAACAGCAGCGCGAGGCATCGGGACAGGCGGTCGGCCCACTGGGTGGCTGTGGCGGGCGTGGCACAGTCGTGACGGCACAGGCGTACCCGGGACACGAGTTCGGACAAGGCGCCGATCACCTCAAGATCGGCATTGTCAAGATCCTGGGCCGGGGTGAGGCCCCCCAGCGGGTCGCCAGGCGTGGCCGGGAGCGCCAGACCGGCGTGAAGACGCTGGACGCCGTGCAGCCACGTGCCTTCCCGGATGTCGGGCAGTCCGGCGTCGCCGCGGTGGGCGGCGTCCAGGCCCCAGACGATGCCCGCCGTCCCGATCAGGTCGGGCAGCCGCGCCAGATCGTCGGGGCCGAAGCCAAACGTGGCCGCGACCCACGGTGTCTGGCACAGTTCCAGCAGATCCTGGGCGCTGGCCCGCCCCTGCGGCAGGCGGAGCACCCACGCGAGGCGATCGAGGACCGGGTCGGCGAGCCGGAGCGTGTTGGCGGCGACGCGGGCCCGCAGTCGTCGGCCGGGATGCCCGCCGGACAGGGGATCGTCGTGCGGGGAGAACGCGGCCTCGATCAGCGGGGCGAACGTCTCCAGGTCGGTGCACAGCACGAGGATGTCGCGCGGCTCCAGGCTGGGGTCGTCCGCGAGCAGGCCGCACACCAGATCGCGCAGCACCTCGACCTGCCGGTCGGGTCCGTGGCAGGCGTGGATCTGAAGGGAACCATCGGCGTGACGGGCGACGCCCGGTGCGGCGTGCCGCTGGTGGCGGATATCGTCCTGCACCTGGGCGAGCAGGCTCGGCGGCTCGTCACCGGGCCCAAAGGCCAGACGCCGCCCGCGGGGTGCTGCCTGCGCGAGCGGAGCGTAGCGCGCCGCGAACCCGTCGGGGTGTTCGGTTTTCACGAGCGGCGCATACCGGTACACCGAGGTCGGCACCACTCCGGCGAGGGCTTCGAGAAACTCCTCGTCGTCGGCCGCCAGGGGGGTGAGCGCGAGGACGCCGACGCGCGGCGGCAGACCTGGCCCGGCCGCGGCGGGCGGGGAGCCTGCCCGGGCGCGCAGGGCGGCCACGACCCGACGGTGGCGGCGGGCGGGATGCTCGACGGGCGACAGCGTCGGGTCGTGGCCGC
>JGI20166J26741_11014448_pt1 | contig 14580 bp, 3 predicted proteins | sample TergutCu122P5_FD_26741 | JGI IMG/M metagenome (IMG submission 26741)
CACCCTCAACACCTACGACGCCGTCATCTTCAACAACACCACCCAGCTCAAATTCGAAAACCCCGTCCACCGCCGCGCCCTCCTCGATTTCGTCCGCTCCGGCAAAGGCCTCGTCGGCATCCACGCCGCCACCGACAACTTCCCCACCTGGCCCGAAGGCCAGGCCCTCATCGGCGGCCTCTTTCACGGCCACCCCTGGACCGCCGGCGACACCGTGGCCGTCAAAAACGACGACCCCGCCCACATCCTCAACACCGCCTTCCAAAAACGCGGCTTCTGGGTAAAAGAAGAAATCTACCAAATCGCCGGCCCCTTCAACCGCGCCACCCACCGCGTCCTCCTGAGCCTCGACATGTCCCGCCCCGAAAACGCCCGCCCCCCGGAAAAAATCGTCCGCGCCGACAACGATTTCCCGATAAGCTGGCTAAAAACCGAGTCACGCGGCCGCGTCTTCTACACCTCGCTCGGCCACAACAAAGACATCTTTGAAGTCCCCCAAATCCTCCAGCACCTCCTCGACGGCATCCAATACGCCCTCGGCGACCTCCCCGCCGACTCCGTCCCCAGCGCCAAACTCGCCCCCGGCTCCGCATCCGCCCCCGTCCTCGCCCCCGCCGACAAAACCACGCTCCAATCCCAAGCCGCCGCCCGCCGCGCCGCCACGACCAAGTGACAGCAGGTCGAAGTCGTTTTGATCAGGAACCTATTCGCATGAACAAGCAATTTTTCGATGGAATCGAGTGGACGGCCAAAGTGCGATGCTTTGGCAACCCGGTGCGCGTGGTCATGTCTTTCGCCGATGAGGAAGCGATGGACAAAATCAATGCGTGGGCGGATTACTGGGGTTATTCATCAGACAGTCTGACGCGGGATCAAAAGGATATTATGGAATATGCGTCGCTGCTTGGCGGCATGTATCGAGCCTACGACGCCAACGAGCGTTTTGCCGCCAGCGCAAACCGGCTTGAGCACATCATCCGGGAAAATCCGCGCGAGGATATTTTGTTTGCGCTCATCATGAAGATGCCGGTTTCCGGCGATGTCCCCGAACCGTTCACGAACGGCGAGATTCTTGGTTTCGCGGCAATGCGGCGCACATGGAAAAACACGGTGAAGCTGGAGTTTCTCGCGGTGAATCCGGCCCACAAGGGAACAGACATGGAGATTTGCGGCGTGGGCGGTTTGTTGCTCACGACGTCGGTAAAACTTTCCGAAATGCTGTCCGCGCCGATGTTTTGGGCTGAATGCACGGAAACTTCACTGGGGTTTTACCTGAAACAAAAATTCGATGCGCTGGAGGACATCGTTTATCTTGACGTTACCGGAATCAAGGAGTTCCTTGCGTCAAAAAACAAGGAGACAACACCATGACGCTGACAGAAAAATTCAACCAACATTTCCCAAATGAAGAGGCTTTTATGAAAGCCATGGGACGGCTGGACGATCGTTATGATGACGACATCAGCCCGCGCGGGAGTATTCCCGCGGCTTGTTTTCAGATGGCGATGCAGATGCGCACAGGCGGGGCTGTGCGGGAAGCGCAGGCCCCTTACGGGGCGCGGGTTTCGCGGGATACAAGGGCGAAAAGGTAATCAACCAAGCCCCCATCACACCCGCCACCCCTCCCGCGCCTGGATTTCCACGAGCGGCGCGAGCGCGGCATCATTGAGAACCTTGCCGGCCTTCGCGTCCCATTCGATTTTTTTACCCGTGCGCTCGGCCAGCGCGCCCAGCAAAATCATCTCCGTCAACGGCACCGCGTGCTCAAAATTGGAACCCGGCCGCGGGCCTTCGCCACGCACCGCGTTTATCCACTCAACCAGCGGGCCGCCTTTCACCAGCGGAATCGTCGAAGGCGGGCGGTTTTTCTTGAACTGCTCCATCGCCGCCTTCGGCGCGAGCCGCGGGCTGTCGGGACGCCCGCCCGGCGCGTAAAGCGTGTTCTTGTCGCCGAGCATCAGCATCCCGCGCTCGGGAAACGGCTCGTCCTTGTCCCACCATGCGGGCAGCGGCGGCTTTTTGTCCGCGCCCTCAAACCATTTCAACGTCACCGGCGGCAGCTCTCCGCGCGCCGGAAATTTATAAGTCACCACCGCCCACTCCGGCGAGTTCACGCCATCGACCCCGCTCACATCGGCCTCGACCGTCGCGGGCGCGCCGAGGTCGAGCGCCCACCACGGACCTTCCAGCGTGTGCGCGCCCCAGTCGCCGAGCATCCCGCTTCCAAAATCCCACCAGCCGCGCCACGTCTCCGGCAAATAAAGATGATTGTAAGGACGGCTCTTCGCCGGCCCGAGCCACAAGTCCCACTCGAGCGTCCCGGGCGCTTTCTCCGCCGCCGGCGGCAGCGAAGCCGGCCGCTTGAAATAACGCTCCGAAAACGGCGGCGACCACGCATGGACTTCGCGCACCTGCCCGAGCACCCCCGCCTTCGCCCACTCGCGCATGAGCCGGATTCCCTGCGTCGCGCGCCCCTGGTTTCCCATCTGCGTAATCACCCCGCGTTCGCGCGCCGCCTCCCGCAACGCCCGCGCCTCCCCGATGTGCCGCGTCAACGGCTTCTCGATATACACATGCTTCCCGTTCTTGATCGCGAGCATCCCCGCCGGGTAATGATGATGGTCGGGAGTGGACACCGTGACCGCGTCAATCCTGTCCCCCATCTTGGCAAACATCTCCCGGTAGTCCCTGAAAAGCGGAACCTTTTCCAACGCCGTCCCGCCGCTTCCCTCCGCGCTTCCCTTGCGGGATTTTTTTGCCTTTGCATACGCGTCCTTCACGAACGCCATGTCGACATCGCAAATCGCGGCGAGGTTGACATTGGGATTGGAGATCATCTCGGAGACGGCGAACCACCCCCGGTTTCCGACGCCGATGCAGGCGACATTGAGTTTCGAGCCGGCCTTCGGCCCTGGTTTGCCGATGGCGAAACGCGGCAGAGAAAACGCGGCGGCGGCCGCGATGCCGGTTTTCAAAAACTCGCGCCGGCTGGTTGAGTGTGGGAGCATGTTCATGGCGGTGTGGGTGTGTTTCAGTGTGTTTCGGGTTGTGACGGGTTGTGACTGGCGGTGACCAATTGTGCGTGCAAGGACGAATGCGCGCCTACCCTGCCCGCAACCCGCGCCACCTTGCCAGCTTTTTATGAAGGCATGGAAACAACCTCGAAGAGGTTGCCTCAATCGCACCCCCCAATCGCGCCTCCAAAAAAACACCGCGCGCGCGTTTTTTTTCTTCCACCCCTCATCCCATTTTGATTACCTGCCCGCAAGTAAACCTGAACCTTGAACCTCTTTCGCCCGCCGACGCCCTTCGTCCGCCCATCCGTCCCTGCGTCCCGTCCGCCCGTCCGCCTCCTCCCTGCCTGCCCAGACCTCGCGCCACAACCTCCCGCCGCGCCTCGCACCAGCGCCCTCACCCAACTCTACTTTTATAGATTTATACACCATGAAAATCCTGCCTCCCTCCCAACCCGCCACGCTCCGCGCCACGTTCCCCGCCATGCTCCGCGCTCCGCTCCGCGCCTCATTGCCCGCACTGCTCGCCCTCGCCCTCGCGCCACTCGCGCTCCCGCCCGGCGCGCCCGCCCCGCTCGCCACGCTGCGCGCGCAAATCACCATCGCCTCCGACACCACCACCACCGGCCCGACCAACACCAACACCATCTTCGACAGCGGCGGCACCAATCTCGCGCGCTACATCATCAACGCCGGCGCCACGCTCACCTTCGATCTTGAAAGCAGCGCCACCATGACCTTCCGCAACGCCTTCCAGTCCACCGCCGACTTGGGCCCCGCCTTTCACCTCAACGCCGCCAACGCCCGCCTCATCTTCAACGCCACCGACCCCGACTCATGGTATGTGTTCACAAGCAACACCGGCAATACCGCCGGCGTCATTTGGGTCGGCGCCGGCTACCTCGAAGTCCATCACGGACTCTTCGACGGCAACAGGTTGACCGCCGCCAGCGGCGCTTCCGCCGCCGCCATCAAGGTAACCTCCGGCACGGCCCTCATCTACGATAGCATCTTCAGAAACAACTACAACCCCAACGGCTTCGGCACCGCCATCGTGATTCAATCAACCTCCGGCGTCATCTTGCTCCAGAGCGTTCTCGTCGAGACCAGCACCGCCACCGGCGGCGGCGCCATTGGCCTCACCAACAACCAGTCCAAGATGACAATCAACTCCTCCACCTTCCAATACAACGTCGCCACCGCCGCCCAGGGCGGCGGCGTTTTCTCCGCCAACAACAGCTCCACCCTCGCCTTCACCGACGTCCTCTTCGCCAACAACCGCTCCAATGGCGGCAGGGGCGGCGCCATGGCCAACACAGGCGCCTACGGCACCGTCTGGACTTTCAACAGCAGCACCTTCACTGGCAATTACGCCAACACCTTTGGCGGCGCCATCGGCACCCATGAAAACGTCACATTCGGCATCATCACCCTCAACAACTCCCTCCTCGCTTCCAACACCGCCGTCACCCGCGGCGGCGCCATCGACGTTCCTTCCACTGCGGCAAGCCCCACCGGGGATATCGGCATCCGCCTCCTCAACACATCTTTCCTCGACAACATCGCCACCGCCGCCGCCGCCACCGGCGGCGCCATCGCCCTCAGCCGCGGCATCCTCGACTACACCGTCACCACCTCCGCCACCGTCGCCGGCAACAAGGCCGGCGCCAGCGGCGTCACCCCCAGCGGCTTCCACGTCGCCACCTTCGCCTCCACCACCATCACCATCAACACTTCCGCCGCCACCGCCCGCCTCGACATGCTCGACCCCATCACCTCCGGCAACAACGCCGTCACCATCATCAAAACCGGCGCCGGCGTGTGGAACCTCGGCGGCAACACCGCCCTCGGCACCGCCGCGAACTCCCTCACCGTCAACTCCGGCCTCCTCCACCTCACCAGCGCCAGCTTCACCTCCGGCACCTACGCCGCCACCACCGGCAACATCAACATGGGCGCCAACGCCGCCTCCTCCTTCAAACTCCTCGGCACCTCCACCCTCTCCGCCGGCGGCGGCAACACCATCACCGCCCCCGCCATCACCATCGACCCCGGCGCCACCCTCTCGCTCAACCTCCTCAACATCGCCCCCAACTCCCCCCCCCCCCTCACACTCAGCTCCGCCGCCTTCACCATCAACAACTGGAGCCAGCCCCTCGCCCTCCTCAACACCGCCTACCTCGCCACACTCTCCATCCCCGGCAAAGCCTCCTTCAACCTCATCACCCTCGCCGGCACCGGTGCCGCCGCCGCCGCCTTCTCCCTCTCCTCCTTCGGCGGCCTCTCCACCTACACCCTCGCCCCCGGCTTCACCCTCGGCCTCTCCACTGACAACCTCTCCCTCCTCCTCCGCTACGACTCCGGCGTCAGCAACAACGTCCTCCTCTGGGGCGGCGCCTCTTCCAACCTCTGGAGCGGCACCGACAACTGGCTCCTCACCTCCGCCCCCGCAGGCCCCGGCACCCGCTTCATCGAAGGCGACATCGTCAACCTCGCCGACACCACCGCCACCAACATCCAAGCCGACACCACCGGCCTCATCGCCACCTCCATCAACCTCTCCGGCGCCACCAACTACACCATCACCGGCGCCCCCCTCACCACCTCCGCCTCCGCCGGCACCTTCGACCCCGCCACCGACCAAGCCGCCACCGGCAAACTCACCCTCGGCGCCAAAGCCTCCCCCGGGGCGGGAGGCGGCGCCACCCTCGACACCGCCGCCACCTACACCGGCACCCTCACCCTCGCCAACACCTCCAACAATTTCCAAAACGGCATCGACATCCTCTCCGGCGCCCTCCTCGCCACCGCCACCAACCTCGGCCCCGCACCCACCATCACCCTCGCCGCCCCCGGCACCCTCATCATCGACCAACCCACCGACGCCACCCTCGACGCCCGCCTCACCGCCCCCGCCGGCGCCACCCTCATCAAACAAAACACCGCCAACCTCACCCTCACCGCCAACAACACCACCTACGCCGGCGACACCCAAATCAACGCCGGACGCCTCACCCTCGCCCCCGCCGCCGCCCTCGCCGGCACCATCCACGTCAACTCCGGCGCCACCCTCGCCGGCTCCGGCACCGCCGCCAACGTCACCCTCAACAACGCCTCCACACTCATAGTGGGGGGAGCTTCCAGCTCCCCATCCGCCCCCCTCGCCATCCTCGGCAACCTCACCCTCAACCCCGGCGCCACCCTCAACTACCTCGACCTCGCCGCCCCCCTCACCATCGGCGGCGCCATCACCCAAAACGGCGCCGCCACCATCAACTTCACCACCCGCTTCACCGGCCCCGCCACCATCATCGACGTCGCCGGCGGCTTCACCGGCGCAGGCTTCAACCCCGCCAACTTCGGCGTCTCCTACAACGGCAACCTCATGACCCTCGGCGCCAACTACAACCTCACCTACGCCGGCACCCAACTCACCCTCACCCTCCTCGACATGCTCCCCTTCACCAACCGCGTCCTCACCTGGACCAACGCCACCGCCGACGGCTCCTTCCTCACCTCCTACAACTGGACCTACGACGCCGGCGCCACCAACAAAGCCTTCGTCCAAGGCGACATCATCAACCTCACCGGCGCTGACTCCCCTCCAGCCCTTCAGCCTTTTAGCCTTTTAGCCCTCACCGCCCCCGCCACCGCCTCCGCCATCTACGTCTCCGGCACCCTCAACTACGCCATCACCGGCACCGCCCCCCTCGCCACCGCCCCCGGCATCGGCGAACTCGCCACCGGCACCGCCGCCTCCGGCAGACTCGTCCTCGGCAAAATCGCCACCGACTCCACCACCGACCCCGCCACCGCCGCATTCACCGGCACCCTCGACCTCACCGCCATGACCGGCACGACCCCCAACACCTTCGACCGCGTCGAAATCGCCTCCGGCGCCCTCCGCGTCGCCTCCGCCGCCCAACTCGGCACGACCCTCGGCAGACTCTCCTTCACCGGCACCGCCACCGGCAACCCCACCCTCATCTTCGCCGCCTCCGCCACCTTTGACTCCGCGAAAACCGGCTCCCCCAACCGCCTCACCCTCACCACCACCAACGCCGCCGCCAACTTCCTCCTGGAGGACGGCGTCACCCTCACCATTGCCAACAACAACGCCGGCTCCTCCGCCGGCGCCGCCATCAACATCGCCAACGGCGTCGCCACCCCCCTCACCCTCCGCGCCACCGGCTCCGCCCAATACATCTTCACCGGCAACTACACCACCGGCAACGGCGGCGCCATCGCCGCCCAGACCGGCAACACCCTCCGCCTCGACAACGCCCTCTTCCAGTCCAACACCGGCGCCATCGGCGGCGCCATCTGGCTCGCCACCAACGCCACCGGCACCCTCAACAACATCACCTTCAACAACAACACCTCCACCGGCAACGGCGGCGCCATCGGCGCCCACACCGGCGCCACCCTCCGCCTCGACAACGCCCTCTTCCAGTCCAACACCTCCTCCGGCGTCGGCGCCGCCCTCTGGCTCGTCAACGCCACCGGCACCCTCAACAACGTCACCTTCGCCAACAACACCACCATCGGCAACAACAACGGCGGCGCCATCTCCCTCCAAAGCACCGCCCGCCTCGTCATCTCCTCCGCCACCTTCACCGGCAACTCCTCCGGCGCCGCCGGCGGCGCCATCTCCGCCCAAACCAACAGCAGCATCAACGCCACCAACGTCATCTTCACCTCCAACACCGCCACCAACAACGGCGGCGCCATCTTCATGGCCACAGGCACCGTCACCCTCACCGACGTCACCATCGCCGGCAACAACGCCGCCTCCAACGGCGGCGCCGTCTACCTCAACAACGCCAACACCGGCGTCATCTTCAACGTCACCTCCTCCGCCACCTCCCAAGTCGCCGGCAACACCACCGGCACCGGCGCCGCGACCACCCCCAGCAGCGTCTACGTCACCAACAACAGCGGCATGTTCATCACCGCCTCCGTCGCCACCGGCGGCCTCCTCGACATGCTCGACCCCGTCTCCACCGCCTCCCTCTCCTCCACCGGCGCCCTCACCATCACCAAAACCGGCGCCGGCGCCTGGAACCTCGCTGGCAGCTCCACCCTCGCCGGCGCCGCCGCCGCCGCCATCAACTTCAACATCAACCAAGGCACCCTCCACCTCCACCGCGCCGGCGCCATCTCCACCGGCCCCGCCGGCTCCTACACCGCCGCCACCGCCGGCGCCATCACCATGACCGCCGGCGCCTTCACCCTCGCCTCCACCGCCACACTCTCCATCGGCGGCGGCAACACCATCTCCGCCCCAACCATCAACCTCGCCACAGGCGCCGGCCTCACACTCGACCTCCTCAACGCCCTCCCCGACTCCACCCCCCTCCTCACCCTCAACGCCACCACGGCGGGAGGCTTCAACATCAACACCTGGAGCCAGAACCTCACCCTCCTCCACCTCGACCCCACCCTCACCACCTCCACCACCTACAACCTCATCACCCTCACCGGCACCGGCGCCGCCAACCCCGCCATCTCCTTCGCCAACGCCACCTTCACCTCCATCAACGGCCTCTTCGGCCCCTACACCCTCGACTACACACCCGACGGCCTCACCCTCCTCCTCACCTACTACATCAACACCAGCCCCAACCTCGTCCTCAACTGGACCAACGCCACCGGCACCAGCAACTGGAACAACTCCGCCAACTGGCTCAACGCCGCCCAACCCTCCGGCACCGCCACCACCTACACCCCCGGCGACATCGCCAACATCGTCGACGTCCCCGCCGCCTCCGCCCCCCAAGTCATCAACATCAACGCCGCCGGCGGCATCACCCTCCCCGCCCTCTACGTCAGCGGCACTGCCAACACCACCCTCACCGGCGCCTCCCTCACCACCTCCGCCACCACCGGCAACTACACCAACGACGCCGCCACCGGCGGCGCCAACACCGGCAAACTCACCCTCGGCGCACAAGCCACACCCCAACCCGGCGACGCCACCTCCATCACCACCACCCCCTACACCGGCACCCTCACCCTCGCCAACCCCGCCAACACCTTCACCGCCGGCATCGACATCCTCTCCGGCCACCTCGTCGGCAACGCCGCCAACCTCTCCACCGGCGTCCTCACCGCCACCACCCAACCCGCCCCCGTCACCATCGCCCCCGGCGCCTCCCTCACCTTCGACCAACCCGCCAACGCCACCTATTCCGCCCCCCTCGCCGGCGCCGGCGCCCTCATAGTAATGGCAGTTTCCAGCTCCCAAACCCCGACCACCCTCACCCTCGCCGCCAACTCCTCCTCCTTCACCGGCACCACCACCGTCGCCGCCGGCACCCTGCTTCTGGGGAGCGCACCCGTCCCGGGTGCCGGCGCCGGCGTCCCGCCGGCGCCTTCTCTCGCCTCCCTCGGCGGCCTCATCATCGTCAACCCCGCCGCCACCCTCGCCGGCACCGGCACCGCCGCCAACGTCACCCTCAACGCCGGCACCCTCCTCGTCGACCGCGCCACCCCCCTCGCCATCACCGGCAACCTCACCCTCGCCCCCAACTCCCTCCTCGACTACGCCACCAACGCCACCCCCCTCCTCCTCGGCGGCAACCTCACCCTCCTCGGCGCCAGCACCATCAACTTCGCCTCCCTCACCACCACAGGCTCCTACACCCTCATCGACACCACCACCGGCCTCCTCGGCCCCGCCGGCGCCGCCTTCAACCCCTCCCTCCTCGCCCTCACCTACAAAGGCAACACCTACGACAACTCCTACTTCTACCTCGGCAACACCGGCAACCAACTCTGGATAAACATCCTCAACATCCCGCTCCCAGCCAACAAACTCATCACCTGGACCAACGCCACCGCCGACAACCTCTGGCTCGCCTCCGAAAACTGGCACGCCACCGCGCTCAACCTCAACATGACCTTTGCCGACGGCGACATCGCCCTCCTCACCGGCACCGACGCCCATTCAGTCCAGCCACTCTACGGCATCTCCATCGACGCCCCCGCCACCGCCTCCGCCATCTACGTCATCGGCGACGCCAGCTACGCCCTCGACAGCGGCGCCGGCGCCGGCGCCCTCACCACAGCCACCGGCGTCGGCGAACTCGCCGGCACACCCGCCGCCTCCGGCAAACTCGTCCTCGGCGCCTACGCCACCGACGAAAACACCATCATCACCCGCGCCGACCCCTCCCTCGGCTACACCGCCGCCTTCACCGGCACACTCGACCTCACCGCCATGCTCGACGCCTCCGGCGCCCCCGCCACCAACAACTTCTCCGAAGGCATCGACATCTACTCCGGCGCCATCCGCATCGCCTCCGCCGGACAACTCGGCACCCCCCTCTCCAAACTCACCTTCGCCTCCTCCACCGTCTTCTTCGACCCCGCCGACCCCGCCGCCGGCTTCTTCTTCTTCCCCGGCTCCGGCACCATCATCATCGCCGCCAACTCCGCCCCCGTCTTCGACTCCGCCGGCGCCACCACCAACCGCCTCGTCATCGCCAACGCCGCCGCCACCTTCATCCTTGAGGACAGCGCCACCATGACCTTCTCCGGCAACACCTACACCGGCAACGGCGGCGCCATCGCCGTCAACAACGGCACCCTCATCCTCGCCGCCCAAACCCCCGCCTCCCAATACATCTTCCGCGGCAACAAAGTCACCGGCCAGGGCGTCGCCATCAACGCCGTCGGCGCCTCCTACATCGAAATCAACAACGCCCTCGTCGACGGCAACGAGCTTACCGTCAACGGCGGCGTCTTCAACAACGCCGGCTCCGGCACCATGATTGTCCGCGACAGCATCATCCAAAACAACCTCAACTCCGGCAACGCCAACGGCACCGGCGTCGGCGCCACCGGCAGCGGCGCCCGCATCGAAATCTACAACTCCCTCTTCCAAAACAACACCGTCACCCAGCAAGGCGGCAACGGCATCTTCATGGGCGGCGTCAACTCCTCCGCCCTCGTCGAATCCTCCACCTTCAGCGGCAACCTCGCCCAAGGCAACCAAGGCGGCGGCGGCCTCTTCACCAACGCCGCTGGCGTCACCTCCGCCACCTTCAACAACGTCCTCTTCACCAGCAACACCGCCACCGCCGCCTCCGGCAAAGGCGGCGCCATGTCCGCCTCCGCGGCCACCTCCCCCACCTGGACCCTCAACAACGTCATCTTCTCCAACAACTACGCCGCCAGCAACGGCGGCGCCATCGCCATCTCTACCAACGCCACCCTCGCCACCATCTACCTCAACAACGTCCTCTTCTCAGGCAACTCCTCCAACGCCGGCGGCGGCGCCATCACCCTCGACGCCACAGGCGGCACCGGCCACGCCATCCACTTCAACGACGTCTCCTTCCTCGACAACAAAGCCACCGGCAACGGCGGCGCCCTCCTCGCCGTCCGCGGCCTCATGGACTTCACCGTCACCACCTCCGCCACCATCGCAGGCAACAAATCCGGCGCCACCCAGGCCCCCAACGCCTTCTACTTCACCAACAACGGCCCCACCACCCTCACCTTCAACATCCTCGACGGCGCCCGCCTCGACATGCTCGACCCCTTCCAAATCGCCAACGTCGGCACCCTCCCCGTCACCAAGACCGGCCCCGGCACCATGAACCTCGGCGGCAACAACTCCTCCGGCTCCAACCCCACCGTCACCTTCACCCTCGCCCAAGGCACACTCCACCTCACCTCCACCCTCTTCACCTCCGGCACCTACCGCGCCCCCACCGGCAACATCTCCATCACCACCGGCGCCTTCAACGTCTCCGCCGGCGCCACACTCTCCGCCGGCGGCGGCAACTCCATCTCCGCCCCCTCCATCACCATCGCCGCCAACTCCATCCTCGCCGTCGACCTCACAGGCGGCGTCGTCGACACCCCCGCCGCCTCCATCCTCACCCTCAACTCCGCCGCCATCAACTCCGCAAACTGGAACCAAACCCTCTCCCTCGTTAACCTCGACTACATCGACCTCGCCGACGGCCAGACCATCAACCTCATCACCCTCTCCAACGCCTCCCTCCCCGCCTCCGCCCTCTTCTCCGCAGCCTCCTTCACCAACCTCACCAACGTCACCGGCCTCTACTCCGGCTACGACCTCACCCTCTCCGCCGACAAACGCACCATCCAGCTCGTCGGCAACCTCTCAGGCATCGTCAACGGCATCCTCAGGTGGAACGCCGCGGAAAATAATGTCTGGCGCGACCGCAACTGGATCACTGTCGGCGATCCAGTCCTCTTCTCTCGCGGCGACATCGTCAACTTCACCGCCACCCCCGCCACCACCGGCAGCGGCGTCTACGTCGACGCACCCGCCGGCGTCACCATCAACACCATGTATGTCAGCGGCACCGACAGCTTCACCATCACTGGCCGCTCCATCACCTCCAACTCCACCGCCGGCTCCCTTGCCGGCAAAGCCGCGGGCACAGGCAAACTCACCCTCGGCGCCCAGTCCGCCACCGACGGCAACTCCATCACCACAGCCCCCTTCACCGGCACCCTCACCCTCTCCAACACCATCGGCAACCACAACGCCTTCCTCGGCGGCATCGACATCCGCTCCGGCCACCTCGTCGGCACAGCCGACACCCTTGGCACCACCCCCCTCTCCGGCACCGCCGCCACCGGCATCGTCACCATCGCCACCGGCGCCTCCCTCACCTTCGACCAGTCCAACAACGCCACCTACGCCTCCCCCATGACCGGCGCCGGCCTCATCAACAAAATCAACGCCAACACCCTCACCCTCACCGCCAACTCCACCGCCTTCACCGGCACCACCCAAGTCCTGAACGGCACCCTGCTTCTGGGGAGCGCACCCGTCCCGGGTGGCGGCTCCGGCGTCCCGCCGGGGCCTTCTGTTGCCTCCCTCGGCGGCTCCATCCTCGTCTCCCAAGGCGCCTTCTTCGGCGGCGCCGGCTCCGCCGCCAACGTCACCCTCACCCCCGCCTCCACCCTCCAAGTCGGCGCCACCCCCGGCACCCCCGCCTACACCCCCGGCCAAACCCTCACGCTCTCCTCCCTCTCCCTCGCCCCCAACTCCGTCATCCACTACACCAACATCAACAACACCCTCAACATCACCAACTCCCTCGCCCAATCCGGCCCCGCCTCCCTCGACATCTACACCATCCACACCGGCTCCTTCTCCCTCATCGGCGCCACCAACTTCACCGGCCTCAACATCCCCGCCCTCGACGTCACCTTCCGCGGCAACCACCTCAACCCCAATTTCTACGAACTCACCACCTCCGGCGGCTACCTCTGGCTCGTCTTCGACATCCTCCCCAACTCCGTCCTCACCTGGAACAACGCCGCCGGCAACAACGCCTTCGTAGGCTCCGACAACTGGCAGCTCAACGCCCTCGCCAGAAACAAATCCTACGACTCCGGCGACATCGTCAACCTCACCGACTCCGCCAACAACCCCTCCGTCCCCCCAACTTCAACTTTCAACTTAAACTTAAACTCTCCTGTCACCCTCGCCGCCATGTATGTTTCCGGCACCGCCTCCTACTCCCTCGCCGGCCCCGGCGGCATCACCACCAGTGACAGCACCACCGTCCTCATCGGCAAAGACGCCGCCACCTCACGCCTCGTCCTCGGCAAAACCGCCACCCCCTCCGCCGTCGGCGACGCCGTCACCACCGCCCCCTTCACCGGCGTTCTCGACCTCACCGCCCTCACCGGCACCAACAACTTCACCGGCGGCGTCGAAATCAACTCCGGCACCCTCCGCGTCGCCAGCAACGCCCAGCTCGGCGCCACTCTCGACCACCTCTTCTTCAACACCGGCCTCGGCACAATCACCGGCACCACCGACATCGGCGTCAACGGCCACATCACCGAATACGCCCCCCCCGCCGGCGCCGTGATTTTCGCCGGCAACGTCTCCTTCCTCCGCACCACTTTCTCCGATAGCACCAATTACCTCACCATCTCCGCCTCCAACAACGCCGCCATCCACCTCGAACAAGGAACCACCCTCACCATCACCAACAACCTCGTCCTACTCGACCCCGGCGCTGGCCTCCGCCTGAGCGCCGCTCAAAATGCCAGATACGTCTTTGACAGCACCCCCATCACCCTCGCCCCCGGCGCCGGCTTCACTGCCGATGCCCTCAACTTCACCAACAGTCACGGTGCCAAGCTCCTCCTCAATGCCACCTCCAACGCCCGCATCTCCAACGCCCTCTTCACCTCCAACAACAGCGCCGGCACCGGCGGTGCCATCAACATCGTGGGCAGTGGCGCCATCCTCTCCATCGCCGACACCATCTTCTCCAAGAACAACTCCACCAGCTCCGGCGGCGCCATCGCCTTCAACGCCACCGGCATCACCGGCACCTTCGCCAACGTCACCTTCGCCAACAACGCCGCCACCGGCGCCGGCGGCGCCCTCTACATCACCGCCGGCGCCGGCACCGAAATCTTCCTCACCAACGTCACCTTCCTCGACAACACCGCCGGCGGCGTCGGCGGCGCCATCGGCGTCTCCGGCAACTTCAGCTACACCCTCAACTGCGAAAACGTCAACTTCCTCGGCAACTCCGGCAACCAGGGCGGCGCC